>Ga0209768_10000761_pt1 | contig 21257 bp, 22 predicted proteins | sample LauGreSBDMM110SD_3_FD_187564 | JGI IMG/M metagenome (GOLD analysis project Ga0209768, IMG submission 187564) | Freshwater lake microbial communities from Lake Michigan, USA - Sp13.BD.MM110.SD (SPAdes) (version 2) | ecosystem: Environmental > Aquatic > Freshwater > Lake | place: Lake Michigan... | reverse complement strand
CGCCGTGCCCATCCATTTAACGACATCCTTTGTCTTTGAGTCGAGCGAGCACGCGGCCAGCTTGTTTAACCTCGAGCGGGCCGGCCATGTTTACTCCCGCATCAGCAACCCGACCAATGCCGTGCTCGAGCAGCGCATCTCGGCACTCGAAGGCGGCATAGGCGCCATTGCCACCGCCAGCGGTCAGGCCGCGCTGCATCTGAGCATTGCCACGCTGATGGGCGCCGGCTCGCACATTGTGGCCAGCACCGCCCTGTACGGCGGCTCGCACAACCTGCTGCACGACACACTGCGGCGCTTCGGCATCGACACCACTTTTGTGCCGCCCGGCGACCACGCCGCCTGGCGCGCCGCCGTGCGTCCCAACACCAAGCTATTCTTTGGCGAGACCGTGGGCAACCCCGGCCTGGACGTGCTGGACATCGAGGCCGTGGCCGACATCGCCCATGCGGCCAGGGTGCCGCTGCTGGTCGACTCGACACTGACCTCGCCCTGGCTGATCAAGCCCTTTGAGCTGGGCGCTGACCTGGTCTACCACTCGGCCACCAAGTTTCTCAGCGGTCACGGCACGGTGATCGGCGGGTTGGTGGTCGATGGCGGCTCGTTTGACTGGGACGCATCTGGCAAGTTTGCCGAGCTCACCGAGCCCTACGCCGGCTTTCACAACATGGTCTTCAGCGAAGAAAGTACCGTGGGCGCCTTTTTGCTGCGCGCCCGCCGCGAAGGCCTGCGCGACTTCGGCGCTTGCATGAGCCCGCACACCGCCTGGCTTATCTTGCAGGGCATTGAAACCCTGCCGCTGCGCATGGCCCGCCACATGAGCAACACCGAGAAAGTGGTCGAGTTTCTGGCCGCACACCCGCTGGTGGCGCGCGTAGGCCACCCGATGCTGCCCGGCCACTCCAGCCATGCGTTGGCGAAAAAATTGCTGCCTCGCGGCGCCGGCTCGGTGTTCAGCTTTGACCTTCGCGGCAGCCGCGCCCAAGGCCAGGCTTTTGTCGAGGCACTCAAGGTCTTCAGCCATCTGGCCAACGTCGGCGATTGCCGCAGTCTGGTGATTCACCCGGCCAGCACCACGCACTTCCGCATGAGCGACGAAGCGCTGGCCGCAGGCGGTATCACCCAGGGCACCATCCGGTTGAGCATCGGCCTGGAGGACCCGGACGATTTGATCGATGATCTGAAGCGCGCCCTCAAGGCCGCTGAAAAACAAGCATGATCATTCGCCCCTACGCCGATGCCGACCAGGCCCAGGTCGTGGCCCTCTGGCAGATCTGCGAGCTCACACGCCCCTGGAACGACCCGGTCAAGGACATTGTGCGCAAGCAACAGGTGCGGCCGGAATGGTTTCTGGTGGGCGAACTCGACGGTCAGGTCATGGCCAGTGTGATGTTCGGCTACGAAGGTCACCGGGGTTGGATGAATTATCTGGCGGTGGCACCGGAACACCAGTCCAAAGGTTACGCACACGCGCTGATTGCCAAGGGTGAGGCGCTGCTGCTGGCTGCCGGTTGTCCGAAGATCAGCCTGCAGGTGCGCAGCAGCAACGCACGGGTGATCGCTTTTTACCAAAGCCTTGGTTACGGCCAGGACGATGCGATCAGCCTGGGCAAACGGCTGATCCCCGACCACTGACATGGATCCACAAACTCTCGCCATGCTCATCACCGTCCAAGGTGCACCCACCTACTGCTACACCGGCGGCAAGCCCTTTGACGCGGCCAAGCCCACCGCCGTCTTCATTCACGGCGTGCTCAATGACCACAGCGTGTGGATCCTGCAAAGCCGCTTTCTGGCGAACCACGGCTGGAACGTGCTGGCCGTCGATTTGCCCGGCCATTGCCGCAGCGGCGGGGAAGCGCCGGCCAGTGTCGAGGCGGCGGCTGATTTCATCGCCGCACTGCTGGATGCCGCCGGCGTGGCGCGCGCCGCGCTGATCGGCCACAGCTGGGGCTCTTTGATCGCGCTTGAAGCGGCGGCCCGCTTGGGCGAGCGCATCAGCCACCTGGTGATGGTGGGCACGGCCTACCCCATGAAGGTCTCGGCCGCGCTGCTTGACGCGTCCCTCAACGAGCCGATGAAAGCGCTGAAAATGATCAATGTCTTTTCACGCAGCACGCTGGCGCCGCCGCCCTCGGTGCTGGGTCCGGGCACCTGGGTCTATGGCAGCAGCCTGGCGCTGGGCCGACGCGTGCTGGCCAGCAACAAAGCGGTCAATGTGTTTCACCGCGGCTTTGTGGCTTGCGACAGCTACGCCAACGGCGAAGAAGCCATGGCCGCAGTGAGCTGCCCGGTGCTGATGCTGCTGGGCGCGCAAGACCAGATGACACCGCCCAAAGCCGCGCAAACTTTGCTCGCCAGTGCAAGTGCCAGCGGCAAGGCCTGCAAGGTGATTGCGCTGCCCGTCGGCCACCACCAAATGAGCGAGGCACCCGACGCTACGCTGCAAGCCATCCGCGGGTTTTTGCAGCCATGAAAGCAGCTCGAAAACCGCAAGCCGCGCAAGCTGCTCGCGCCGCACTGGATGCGGCCGACATCTCACGCGTGATCGAAATGGCCTGGGAAGACCGCACCAGCTTTGACGCGATAGAGCAGCAGTTCGGCCTGAACGAAGCCGCCGTGATCGCGCTGATGCGGCGCGAGCTCAAGCGCAGTTCTTTCAAGATGTGGCGTGAGCGCGTGACCGGCCGGGCCACCAAGCACGACGCGCTGCGCAGCCCAGAGGTCACGCGCCACCGCGCCAGCCACACCCGCCAGGCCTGAGGCCGGGGCGGCCAGCCCTCAGAGCACTTCGCGCAGCCGCGTGTCGGCCCAGCCGGCACGAGCCCGCAGCTTGTCCGTGGCCAGCGTTCTATCGAGCAAAAGTGCATCGACCAAGGGCTCGATCGTCGTGCTGTCCGGGTTCACCAGCAGAACATAGCGTGGCTCCTTGTCACCTTGGGCATCGACCAGCTGGCCAACCCAGTGAAGCTGCAGCAAAGTGTCTAACACGGGCTCAAGCTCGAGGATATCCACCCGCAGCTGGTGGGCCAATGCCGAGGCCAGTTCTCCACGCGGCATGCTGTCGCGGCTCTGCTCCAGACTCTGCAGGGACTCCAGGGCCAGCTGAAACCGCCAGCCATGCGCCCCGCCACGCCGACTCACGCCAGCCAGCAGGCTGGGCAAATAAGCCGTGATCACCGCGCCCATGAGCACGATGATCCAGGCGAGGTAAATCCACACAAGCAAGATAGGCAGCGTGGCAAAGGCGCCGTAAACAGCAGAGTATGTCGGCACCAGCCCCAGGTAAACAGTCAGCAGCTTTTTAGCGACCGCAATGCCTACGGCCACAAAGCCCCCGCCCACCCATGCATGGGCCCACTTCACGTAGGTGTTGGGCATGTAGTGGTAGAGCGCGGCCAAGCTGCCGGCCAGGCAAACAAACTCCAACGTATCCACCAGAAATTGCAGCATCGCCTCAGGCGCAGCGGCTCCGTTGCGCACGAAGGGCAGCACATAAGAGGTGGCGGCCAGGCTGGCGGCCAGCAGCAAAGGGCCCAGCGTGACAGCGGCCCAGTAAATCAGCACCCGCTGCCCGAAAGGGCGGGGCTTGCGCACGCGCCAGATGCTGTTGAGCGTGCGGTCTATGGTCAGCACCAGGGCGATGGCGGTGATCACCAAGACGGTCAGCCCTGCGACGCCAAGACGGCTGGCCTGGCGCGTGAACTGCGTCAGGTAACCCAGAACCTGGCGCGCGATGTTGTCAGGGATCAAGCTCTCCACCAGCCAGATTTGCAGCGTCCCCTGCAGCTTGGCGAACATGGGAAAGGCCGTGAAAATAGCCAGCGCTACGGTGAAAAAAGGCACTAACGCAATCGAGGTGGTGAAAGTCAAGCTGCTGGCCGTTAAGCCCAAATGGTCGTCCCTGAAGCGTTGTCGCAGCGTGATCGCCGTGTCACGCCAGGGAAATTTTGAAAGGTCGGCCAGGAGCTGCTGCAGATTCATGCCGGTATCATGCCATCAGCATGAACAAAACTCGGCAAATTGACACCACACGCTGGCTGGCCACCGCCAGCCTCATCGGGCTGATTGCCCTTGGCCTGGCCTGGGAGTTATGGCTGGCACCCGTTCGCCCGGGCGGCTCGCTGCTGGCACTCAAGGTGCTGCCGCTGATCCTGCCGCTGGCCGGTGTACTGAAAAATCGCATGTACACCTACCGCTGGCTGAGCCTCTTGGTTTGGCTTTACTTCATTGAAGGCACGGTGCGCGCCTGGAGCGACGCGGCGCCTGGCAATTACCTGGCCATGCTCGAAATTGTGCTGTGTCTGCTGCTGTTTGCAGCTTGCGCCTTTCATGTGCGGGTGCGGCTGAAACAAGAATGAGCCTGATTTTTTTAGAACAACTGCGCAGCATTTGCGGCCAGGCGCATGTGCTCGCAGAGGGCGACCTCAGTGCCTGGGAAGTCGACTGGCGCAAACGCTCCTTCGGCAAAGCCCTGGCCGTGGTGCGCCCGGGCAACACGGACGAGGTCGCGCAGGTCGTCAAGGCCTGCCTGGCCGCCAGGGTCAGCCTGGTGCCGCAGGGCGGTAACACCGGCCTGGTTGTCGGGTCCACGCCAGACGACAGCGGCACCCAGGTGGTACTCAGCCTGCAACGCTTGCGCGCCGTGCGCCAGATCGATGCCGCCAACCTGACCATCACCGTTGAAGCCGGCTGCGTGCTGCAACACCTGCAAGAGGCGGCGCTGCAAGCCGGCTTTTTGTTTCCGCTCAGCCTGGCGGCAGAAGGCAGCTGCACGATTGGCGGCAATCTGGCCACCAACGCCGGCGGCACACAGGTGCTGCGCTACGGCAATGCACGCGACCTGTGCCTGGGTCTGGAGGTGGTCACAGCCGCCGGCGAGGTCTGGCACGGCTTGTCGGGCCTGCGCAAAGACAACACCGGCTATGACCTGCGCGATCTGTACATCGGCAGTGAAGGCACGCTGGGCGTGATCACCGCAGCCACGCTCAAGCTTTACCCTCTGCCGGCCGCGCGCCTGACCGCCTGGGCCGCTGTCGCCTCGATGGACGAGGCCGTGGCCCTGCTCGGTTTGGCGCAACAACACCTGGGCGCCAGCCTGACCGGCTTTGAAGTGATGGGACAGTTTGCGCTGAGTCTGGTGGTCAAGCACTTTGCCCAGCTTAAAGTGCCCTTTCATGAAAGTGCCGCCTTTGGCGTGCTGCTCGAATGCTCAGACCAGGAGTCAGAAACGCATGCGCGTGCGCTGTTTGAGCGCCTGCTGGAAGCCGCGCTGGAGAACGGCTGCGTGAGCGACGCGGTGGTCGCCGAAAGCCTGGCGCAGGCCAAGCAGCTCTGGCATGTGCGCGAAAGCATTCCCCTGGCGCAGGTCGAAGAAGGCCTGAACATCAAACACGACATCTCGGTGCCTGTCTCGCGCATTCCAGAGTTTGTTCGCGACACCGACGCCCTCTTGCAAAAAGCAATCCCCGGCGTGCGACTGGTCAACTTCGGCCATCTGGGCGATGGCAATTTGCACTACAACGTGCAAGCGCCGGCGGGTAACGATGCGGCAGCCTTCATGCACGAGCGAGAAGACGAGGTCAACACACTGGTCTTTGACGCGGTGCAGCGTTTCGGCGGTTCGATTTCAGCCGAGCACGGCGTGGGCACCCTCAAGGTCAGCAAGCTGGAGCACCACAAATCTCCCGTCGCCTTGAGCCTGATGCGCGCCATCAAGACTGCCCTCGACCCGCACAACCTGATGAACACGGGCAAATTGCTGCGCCGATAATGTCTATTCCCGTGCTTTAACTGCTTATTTCACTGCTTTCATGACACAAGCTAAACACCCTCTGCGCTCCCAGTACGAAGACTTCATGCGCCATGTTGACACGCACGGTGTCTTCAAGGCAGACCGCACCGGCACCGGCACCAAGAGCGTGTTCGGTCACCAGATGCGGTTTGATTTGAACGAAGGTTTTCCGCTGGTCACCACCAAAAAAGTTCACCTCAAATCCATCGTGCATGAGCTGTTGTGGTTTTTGCAGGGCTCGAGCGACAACAACTGGCTCAAAGCGCGTGGCGTCAGCATCTGGGACGAATGGGCGCGCGAAGATGGTGACCTGGGCCCTGTGTACGGCGTGCAGTGGCGCAGCTGGCCCACGCCCGAGGGTGGCCACATTGACCAGATCGCCGAAGTCATCAAGACGCTCAAGACCAACCCGGACTCTCGGCGCATCATCGTCAGCGCCTGGAACGTGGCCGACCTGTCCAAGATGGCACTGATGCCTTGCCACGCTTTCTTCCAGTTTTACGTGGCGCCGTCTGAGGTGCCCGGCCAGCCCGGCAGGCTCAGTTGCCAGCTGTACCAGCGCAGCGCTGATATTTTTCTGGGCGTGCCCTTCAATATTGCCAGCTACGCCCTGCTCACGCACATGGTGGCGCAGCAATGCGGCCTGGCCGTCGGCGACTTCATTTGGACCGGCGGCGACTGCCACATTTACAGCAACCACCACGAGCAAGTGGCGCTGCAACTGAGCCGCACGCCCCTGCCCTACCCGACGCTGCTCATCAAGCGCCAACCGGCTTCTATTTTTGAGTACGAGTTCGAAGACTTTGAGTTTCTCGACTACCAGCACCACCCGGCCATCAAAGCGCCGGTGGCGGTCTGAGCCCGGTCGCAACGGCATGAGCCGCATCAACCTGATTTTTGCCCGCGCCGCCAACGGCGTCATCGGCAAAGACAACACCATGCCCTGGCATCTGCCCGAAGACCTGGCGCACTTCAAGAGCCTGACACAAGGCTGCCCGGTGGTCATGGGCCGCAAGACCTGGGACTCACTGCCGCCACGCTTTCGCCCGCTGCCGGGGCGCATCAACATCGTTGTCACACGCCAGAGTGACTGGCAGGCTGAAGGTTCGCTGCGCGCCGCCGGTCTGCAAGAGGCCCTGCTTTTATGCAGCAACGCGTCCGACATCTGGGTCATAGGCGGTGCCGACATTTACCGCCAGGCCGAGCCACTGGCTGCGCGCGCGGAAGTCACCGAGATCGCGCAGAACTTTGAAGGTGACGCCTTTGCGCCCATGCTGGGTGCGGCCTGGCAAGAGACCGCGCGCGCGTCGCATGTGGCGGCCTCAGGCTTGTCTTTCGCATTTGTCACTTACCAAAAATCTCAAGGCAACTCAAAGTGAAAATTGCCACCTGGAACGTCAACTCGCTGGCCGTGCGGCTGCCTCAGGTGCTCGACTGGCTGGCCGCCAACCCGGTAGAGGTGCTGTGCCTGCAAGAGCTCAAACTGACCGACGACAAATTTCCGCTGCAAGCCCTGCACGACGCCGGCTACGGCCACTGCGCGGTGTTCGGCCAGAAAACTTACAACGGCGTGGCCATCATCAGCCGCCTGCCGCTGCAAGAGGTCACTAAAAACATAGACGGTTTTGCCGACGAACAGTCGCGTGTGATCGCCGCCACCTTAGAGACAGCGCAAGGCCCGCTGCTTCTGATCAATGGCTATTTTGTGAACGGTCAGGCGCCAGACAGCGATAAGTTTGCCTACAAAATGCAGTGGCTGGACAGCTTGCGCAACTGGCTGTCACGGGAAATAAAGCGCACGCCGCGCATGGTGTTAGTAGGCGACTTCAACATCACTTTTGACGACCGCGACACGCATGACCCGGTGGGTCTGCGCGAGACGATTCACCACACCAGCCAAGAGCGCGAGCAGTTCAAGGCGCTGCTGGATCTGGGACTGGTCGATGCCTTCCGGCTGTTTGATCAGCCCGACAAAAGCTACTCATGGTGGGACTACCGCGAGTTTGCTTTCAGACGCAACCGCGGGTTGCGCATTGACTACATTTTGGTCAGCGAGCCACTCAAGCCCCTGGTGGCGGGCTGCGTCATTGACAAGCTGCCCCGCAAAAACGAACGCCCTAGCGACCACGTGCCGGTGGTGGTGGAGCTGGGCTGAAACAGGCTATTCCAGGCCCAGCTCCTGAATCTTGCGGGTGATGGTGTTGCGACCAATGCCCAGCTTTTGAGCTGCTTCAATGCGGCGTCCGCGGGTGTTACCTAGCGCAGTCTGAATCAGTTTGGACTCAAAACGGCGGGTCAAAACGTCCCAGACGTCGGTCTGGCCAGCGAGCAGCAAAGCCAGTGCCTCGGCTTCCAGGCTGATTTCCCAGTCACTGACCATCCCAGGGGCAGGCACGGCTACGGTCACGGGCAAAGCAAACGGCGCGCCGAGCAAACCGTTGGGCGTGAGCGCCGCTTCAATTGACCCAGGCTCCTGATCTGCCACGGCCGTTGAACTTGTGTCGGTGGAGGGCAAGGCCGCGCGATCGCCTAAAGGCGCGGCTTGCAACACTTCAGGCGGTAAATCTTTGGCTTCTACAACCTGCGATGGTGCCATCACGGTGAGCCAGTGACAGATGTTTTCAAGCTGGCGCACATTGCCGGGGAAGTTGAAAGTGCTGAGCAGCTGCAGCGCCTGGTCTGTGATTCGCTTGGGCTCGACGCCCAGTTGCTTGGCGCTTTGCTGCAAAAAATGGCGCGTGAGCATGAACACGTCTTCACGGCGCTCGCGCAGCGCGGGCAGCCGCAGGCGGATCACGTTCAGGCGGTGAAACAGGTCTTCGCGGAAGGCGCCGTCTTTGACGCGCTGCTCCAGGTCCTGGTGGGTAGCGGCGATGACGCGCACATTGGCTTTGACAGCGTTGTGCCCGCCGACGCGGTAAAAATGACCGTCGCTGAGCACGCGCAGCAAGCGTGTTTGCAAATCAAACGGCATGTCGCCGATTTCATCTAAAAACAGTGTGCCGCCATCGGCTTGCTCAAAGCGGCCACGGCGCATGGTCTGGGCGCCCGTGAAGGCGCCGCGCTCGTGGCCGAAGAGTTCGGACTCCAGCAGGTCTTTGGGTATGGCTGCGGTATTGATGGCAATGAAGGGCCCGGCGGCGCGCTGGGAATGCTTGTGCAGCGCACGCGCCACCAGCTCTTTGCCGGAGCCCGACTCACCGGTGATCATGACTGTGACCTGGCTCTGGCTGAGCCGGCCAATGGCGCGAAACACGTCTTGCATGGCGGGCGCCTGGCCCAGCATTTCAGGCGTGTCTGAAAGTCCCTCTTCAGAGACTTCTTCGCGCTGGCTTTCTTCGACGGCGCGGCGAATCAGCTCAACAGCCTTGGGCAAGTCAAAGGGCTTGGGCAGGTATTCAAAAGCGCCGCCCTGAAAGGCTGAGACAGCGCTGTCCAGATCAGAGAATGCCGTCATGATGATGACCGGCAGACCAGGCAGTTTTTCTTTGACGCTTTCGAGAAGTTCCAGCCCCGAGCCGCCAGGCATGCGAATATCGCTCACCAGAATTTGTGGGCCATCTTCGTCTGTGGCAATGGCCAGCGCAGCCAGCACTTCGCGCGGGTTGGTGAAGCTGCGCGTTGGCAGGCCTTCTCGCAGCAACGCTTTTTCCAGAACGAACCGGATGGACTGGTCATCGTCAACGAGCCAAATCGGTTTCATAAGGTGTTGTCCCTTGTTACTCACTCAAAATGGATGGGACAGAGATCAAGGCAGAGGAATCAGGATCTTGAAGTCTGTACGGCCCGGCCCACTGTCGCACTCGATCAAACCGTGGTGTTGCTGAACGAAAGTTTGCGCCAACGTCAGCCCCAGCCCCGACCCGCCCTCCCGCCCTGACACCAGAGGATAGAAGATACGGTCTTTGATGGAGTCCGGCACGCCCGGTCCATTGTCAACTACATGCAATTCCAATGCCAAGCGGTAGCGTTGCTTGCCAAAAGTCACTTGTCGTGCGATCCGGGTCTTGAAAATGATCTGCGCGTCACCGGCTGCCACGCGCTCGGCCAGCGCTTGGGACGCGTTATGGGCGATGTTAAGCACCGCTTGAATGAGCTGCTCTCGGTCGCCACGGAAATCAGGAATTGAGATGTCATAGTCGCGCAGAGCCTTGAGGCCCTTGGGAAACTCGGCCAGGATGAGTGAGCGCACGCGCTCGCAAACCTCATGGATATTGACGTCTCCCACCAGGTGCGGGCGGCGGTGCGGCGCGAGCAGGCGGTCGACCAGGGTTTGCAGCCGGTCGGCCTCATGGATGATGACCTGGGTGTATTCGTTCAGGCCTTTGGACTCAATTTCCATTTCCAGCAGCTGCGCAGCACCACGGATGCCACCCAAGGGGTTCTTGATCTCATGCGCCAGATTGCGGATCAGCTCCTTGTTGGCCTGGGCCTGGTCCATCAGGCGCTCTTCACGGTCTTGCTTGGCTTGCTGCTCCAGCGGCAGCAGCTCGACAATGACTTCGCCGGCCACGTCTGTTTGGGCCACCACCACATGCACCGGAAAAGGCTCAGGATTGGCGCGTTTGAGCCAGGCGTCATAACGCAAGGCCGCAAACTCGTTGCTACCGGCGCCTTCGAGGGCATTGCGCAGGATTTGCGGCTCGGTGAAGCATTCGGGCAATTGCGAGCCCTCGATGGTGCGCCGGGATATGCCCAGCGCGTCTTCTAAGGCGGCATTGGCAAATACCACCACGCCGTCATTTCGCACCACGGCAACCAGGGTTGCAAGCAAGTCAAAGGCATGAAAACGGACGGCGGCGCTGCCCGGCTTGTGGGAAATTGTGTCTGACTTTTTCAAGGGGTCTATTCTGGGCCAAGAAGCCTGTACCTGCGCTTACTGCGCTGGCAGGCGCGAAATTTCGCGCTCCAGCCCGGCAACGTCATTGGTGTAACGCTGAATACCCGCGCGCAGTTCGGTCAAGCGATCCAGGTAAAGCTGATGGTTGCGGGTCTCAGGACCCAGCTTGTCGGGCTCGCCCTTGTTGTACAGCTTTTCCTGCTCGGCCAGTCGCTCACGGGCGGTTTTGAGTTCGGCCCGCAAGATACTCTGAGCATCATTCTCAGCGCTGAAACCTGGCGCTACAGGCGCCGGGTTGGGGATACGGCTTGCCTGCTGCACAGGCATGCCCGGCACCACGGTGAGGTAGCCGCCTACCACCGGCTGGCAGCCCCGCGACAGGGCCAGCGCCTGGTCGTTGAGGTATTCATTGCCGCAGCGGTAAATCAGCTTTGCAGGCGCTGCGGCCTGTGCTGTCACCAGCGTCGGCCAAAGCCCCAAAAGGCTGAATATGATCAGATAGACACGCGCTGCAGACATGATTAAAAGTATCGGGCAAAGCATTGAAAAGAACACACCATGAGCCAAAAAAAAGACGGCAACAGCCGTCTTTTTAAAGTCAGGCTGGTCAGGGCTGTCAAGCCATGAGCCAGCCTATGCCGGATTACAGCGAGTAGTACATATCGAACTCGATCGGGTGAGTCGCCTGACGCAAACGCGTGACTTCGCCCATTTTGAGGTCGATGTAAGCGTCGAGCATGCTGTCGGAGAACACGCCGCCCTTGGTCAGGAAGCTGCGGTCTGCATCGAGGCAGTCGAGCGCCTGGTCCAGGCTGTGACAAACGGTTGGCACCAAGGCGTCTTCTTCGGGTGGCAGATGGTAGAGATCCTTGGTAGCGGCTTCACCAGGATGGATCTTGTTTTCCACGCCATCGAGACCGGCCATCATCAAGGCAGCAAAGCCAAGGTAAGGGTTCATCAGTGGATCGGGGAAACGTGCCTCGATGCGGCGACCTTTGGGGTTGGCCACGTAAGGAATGCGGATCGATGCAGAGCGGTTTTTAGCCGAGTAAGCCAGCTTGACCGGTGCCTCGTAGCCGGGAACCAGACGCTTGTAGCTGTTGGTGCCGGGGTTGGTGATGGCGTTCAGGGCACGTGCGTGCTTGATGATGCCGCCAACGTAGTACAGGGCAAATTCAGACAGACCGGCGTAGCCGTCACCGGCGAAAAGGTTCTTGCCGTCTTTCCAGATGGACTGGTGAACGTGCATGCCGGAGCCGTTATCGCCAACGATGGGCTTGGGCATGAAGGTGGCGGTTTTGCCATAGGCGTTGGCCACGTTTTGCACCACGTACTTGAGGATCTGCGTCCAGTCAGCGCGCTGAACCAGCGTGCTGAAACGGGTACCGATTTCGTTCTGGCCAGCGCCAGCGACTTCATGGTGAAACACTTCAACCGGAACGCCAAGGCCTTCCAGAATCAGCGACATTTCGGCGCGCATGTCTTGCGTGCTGTCCACCGGTGGCACCGGGAAGTAGCCGCCTTTGACAGTGGGACGGTGGCCGCGGTTGCCGCCTTCGAGCTTGGCACCCGAATTCCAGGGGGCTTCGTATTCATCAATCTTGAAGAAAGTGCCCGACATGTCGGTGTTCCAGCGCACGTCGTCGAAGATGAAGAACTCTGGCTCTGGGCCGAAGTAAGCGGTGTCGCCCAGACCGGAGGCCTTGAGGTAAGCCTCGGCGCGCTGCGCGATGGAGCGCGGGTCGCGGTCGTAGGCCTTGCCGTCGCTCGGCTCGATCACGTTACAACTCATGAAGAGGGTGGTTTCTTCGAAAAACGGGTCGATGTTGGCCGTGCTGGCGTCCGGCATCAACTGCATGTCGGAGGCTTCAATGCCTTTCCAACCGGCAATCGATGAGCCGTCGAAGGCGTGGCCGGATGTGAATTTTTCTTCGTCAAAATGCGAGACGGGCACGGTCACGTGCTGCTCTTTGCCCCGGGTGTCAGTGAAGCGGAAGTCAACAAACTTGACTTCGTTTTCCTTGACCATTTTCATGACGTCTGCGACGGTCTTTGCCATCAGAATCTCCTGTTGCTGGATGGTGGTTAAAAATCTTTTCAGTGCAGTTAATGCACTTTCTATGCCAAAGGGGAGGACTCCCCGCTCAAAGCAGAACCTGCGATTGTGCCGTCAACTAGGCACCCTTTTCGGCGCGATTGCGCCTAAATTGCCAGAAGTCAGCGCAGCTACCAAGAATTGCCTATTTTTAGAGCAGAGCATGTGACTGCATTTTTGACCCATTTTGGTGCAATTAATTGCACCAAAATGGTGATTGACTCAGCGCACCAATTGCGGGCCTAGCTTCAAATTAAAAAGGTGCAAGCCGGCCAACACCCCCGGAAAAGCTGCATTCACGTCGGCAGGCGCCCCTTTGACGCCGAGCTCAATGTGGCGCCCGTACTCCGCATGGTCCATGCTGGGCAGGCTGAAAACCTTGACGCCCGGGTGGCGCGCTTCAATGTCAAGCATCAGCGGTGTCAGCATGGCTTCCATAGAGCCCATCACGATCACGGATTTTTCAATATAAGCCTGCATTTGGTGCAGGTGGCTGAAATGCGTGTCCAGCACCCACTCGACCATGGGCCAGGCCATGACGGGAAAACCGGGAACGAAATAAATGCCCCCACGCTCACCCACTGCGTGTGGTTCGCTGCCCCCCGGGGGGGCGCTCGCGGCTTGGGACGGCCCGGCGCCGCTCAAATCAATGCCCCCACGCTCACCCACTGCGTGTGGTTCGCTGCCCCCTGGGGGGGCGCAGAAGAAACCGGGTATCTTGTTGTAGGGGTTGGGAATGATGGAGGCGCCCACGGGGAAGGTGCCCATGTTGAGGCGGTGGATGTTGTCTTCACGGTCGGGTTCGAAGGGCAGGCCTTGTTCGCGCGCCACGTCGTGCATGCGTTCGCGGATCAGCACTTTAGCCTGGGGGTGCAGTTCCAGCGCCACGCCCAAGGCCCGCGCCGCACAGTGACGCGTATGGTCGTCGGGTGTGGCGCCGATACCGCCGAAAGAAAACACCACATCACCGCTCTCGCTCGCAGCTGCAAAGGCACGGGCTAACGTGGCCGTGATGCGCTGCGGGTCGTCGCCCACGTAATCCGCGTAACTCAGTTGCAGCCCGCGTGCGGCCAGCAGCTCAATGGCTTTGGGCATGTGCTTGTCGGCACGCTTGCCGGAGAGGATTTCGTCGCCGACGATGATGATTCCAAAATGTGGGGCCATGAAGTGTGAAAGGCGCTGGACGCTCAGGGTAAAGGTGGTAAGGGCTCGGTGGCAGGCGCCGTCGGCAAAACAGGCACTGCAACAGCGGTGCCTGCCGTTGACATGAACTCATCTCGCGAGCGCAGTTGCTGCAAAGCCGACAAAGTAAAGTGCGCAAACCACAGTGAGGAAAAGGCAAAGACCAGGGTGTAAATCCAGATGGCTACGGGGACCAGGATGGGCGCCATGGCCACGAACATGGCGCCCGAGGCCCAGATCACGCTGGGCACGGCGCCCAGGTAGCCGCTGAGCACACCGATGCTCAGCAGACTCCAACGGTGTTCCTTGAAAATATGCCGGCGCTCGTCGGCGCTGGCGTGCTCTGCCAGCGCGTCATAAGCCATCACGCGGTAAGTGAGCCAACCCCATATCAATGGTGGCAAGACCAGCACCAGGGGCGGCACAAGCCACAAAGGAAATGACAAGACCAGGGCGATGCAAGCCAGCAAGGTCGAGGCCGAACACCACAGCACGCTGGCTGCCAAAGAGCCGCCCTGTCGACGCTCAAGCGTGGCAAAGCGCCGCTCCCCCACCAAAGACACCATGGCCGGCGTCATCAGCACGGCCACAAACAAAAGTGAGGTGATAACAATCACTGGAATGGCCAAAAACAACAACAAGGCCGGCGCCAGAACCAGCCGTAAATTGTCCAGCCCGAGCCCTTCCAACCATTGGCTCATGCTGCTGACCAGTTGGTAACTGTCAAGCTGGGTGCGCAGCATATCGACAGCGTCATTCCAGTACAAATAACCCAGGCCGAGCGACACCACCGTCATGATGATCAGCGGTAAAAAAGACAGTGCAATCACCCGCGGATGCAAGCAATACACCGCCGCACGCCAGAAAGAATCGATCAGCCGGTTCATGCCCGCCCCAAAAGGCGCTTGAGCCCCTGCCATTGCTGTGACCACAGGCCGCGGCCGTAGTCGCGTTGCTGCTCAATCTGATCGGGCACGCCGGTGGGTTCGAGCTTGTGCTGAAAATTGGCCGTGCCAAAAAGCTGATCCCACCATGGCAGCAAGACGCCGTAGTTTTGCTCGCTGCATTGAATGCTGTGGTGCAAGCGATGAAAGCGCGGGCTGACCCACAGCCGCTCGCCCAGACGCCCAAAGCTCAGGCGCACATTGGCATGCTGCAAGCTTTCGCTGAGCTGGGTCAAGGCCACGATGGCAATGAACTGCTCGGGCGCCACGCCGATGAGCTGGGCCAGCAGCACCAGCAAGACGTCCACCAGCATGTCGTCGAGAAAGTGGTTGCGGTTGTCACTCCACATGCTCATCTGGCGCTGCGCATGGTGCAGCGAATGCAAGCGCCACCACAGCCCAATACCGTGCTGGCCGCGGTGCAGCCAATAGGCAAAAAAATCAAACACCACCAGGTAAATCACCAGGCTGGCCAGCGCGCCATCGGTCACGCCGGGCCACAGCTGGTCTAAATGAAAGGTACCCAAACCAGCCACCCGCAGCTGTCCGAATGTATTGCTGAGCAAAGGGTCAAGCAGGAAAAAAAGCAACACGCGAAATAGGCCCAGGCGGTGGATCAGGGTGTAGATCATGTCGGTGCGGATGGTGGCGCGGTCCGTCACCGCCTCAACCGGTCGCCAACGCTGCAAGGGCCCGAAGATGAACAGGATCACAAGGATTTGCAGCACACCGGCTAGCAACCAGGCACTGGCGGCATAAGCGTCTTCGAGCAAGTTACCCATGCCCAGGCTGAACAACAAGGGGGCCACCAAGGCAAACAGCGCCTCCTGCAAGGCGGTAAAGCTGTCGGTCAACCAAGCCCAAAGGTTCATGATCGCCCCCCTGTCGAAGGCTGCGATGTGGCCACGCCGTGCTGCGCAATCCAGGGCTTGAACTGCGGATGCTCGCGCAAGGTGGCAAAGCAAAAGCCGCGCGCTTGCAGGCCCACAATCAAAGGCTCAAGTACCGCCGGCGCCCAGGGATCGCGGCGCGACCAGATGCCCAGGTGCGCCACCAAAATGTCACCGGCGCGTATGTCGCGCAGCGCTGTCTGCAAAAGCTGTGCGTTGGGAAAACGCTCGCTGGGCAACTCGTCGCCTAAAAATCCGGCCGGCGCCCAAGCGACATGGGCCCAACCGCAGTTGCGCGCAGCCTGCAGCAAGGCAGGCGAGGTCTTGCCGCCCGGGGCGCGAAACAGCGGCAGCGGTGCCCGGCCCGTCAAAGCTTGCAAGCGCGTGGCAGATTTTTGAATTTCAGCGCAGTACTGTGCGGCCGTCCAAAGCTGGTCTTTGCCAGCCAGCGGTCCGGCCGAGGCGCGGATTCGAAACCGCAGAGCTTGCCCTGGCTCGGCCACGTCGGCGCGCCAGTAGCTGTGGTCATAGGTGTGCGAGGCGAATTCATGGCCCTCTGCAGCGCGCGCCTGCCACCAGCCGGCCCAGTCACTGCCCAGGCTTGCGTTACCGGTTTGGGTGGCTTCATTGGCTGCAAAAAAAGTGACTTTGACATCGTGCTTTTTCAGCACGTCGGCAATCAGGGGGGCGACCGCCATGTGGCCGGTGTCAAAGGTCAGGAAGACGGGTTTGGCGACAGCAGCGCCGGACGTGGCGGCGCAAGTGCCGGCGTGCAGAGCCGACCCGGCTGCCGCCAAGGCCAGCAGCGCGATTGCGCGCGCGCGTTCAGCGCGGCGCGTGGTCCAGTGTCCAGACGCCATGCGGGCTCTTTCCAACTTTGATCTGTCGCACCAGCTTGCCGCTGGCCAGGTCCAGCACACTGAGCTTGCCGGCCCAGCGGGAAGAAACAAAAAGCTGCTTGCCGTCGCGTGAGACATCCATGCAGTCCGGCCCGCCTGGCACATCAAAGTTTCCCACCACGTCCAGCGACTGCAAGTCAATTTTGCTGATGGTGTTGGCCACGCGGTTACTCACCAGTGCATGCCGCCCGTCACCCAGCGCCCGAAATGCATGTGCACCCAGGCCGGTGCGGATAACTTTGCTGCGCACGGGCGCCGGGCCAAAAACGTCATACACCTCGACCGCGTCACCCCCGGTCAGCGCCACCAGAATGCGCTTGTCATCGGCCGTACCGAGCAGATCCGCCGGCATGGGGCCGGTCTTGATGCGCCATTTGATCAGCTGCGTCTTCAAGTCCAGCGCAATCAGCTCATCGCTGTCTTGCATGGTTGAGTAAACGGTGCTGCTCTTGCTGTCTATCCAGAGGTGGCTGGGGGTCTTGCCGGTCGGGACGCGCTTAACCAAGGTCATGGCGCTGCCGTTCCAGCTGAAGATATCGATGTGATTAAGGCGGTTCGCCGCCGTCACAAACCATTTCATGTCAGGTGAAAAGCGCAAATGGTAGGGGTCGAGTATGCCGCGCACGGTGCGTTGCACTTCGGCGGTGCGCGGGTCAATGAAGGTCAGCGAATCTGACATGGCGTTAGCAACAATCACTGACTTTTCGTCAGGCGTGAGGTACAGGTGATGCGGCTGCTTGCCCGTGGCAATGCGGCGGGTTTCCTTCCAGGTGGTGACGTCAATCACGCTGACGCTGTCGTCCAGCGAATTGAGCACGAACAAGGGCGCCGGCGCATTGCGCGGCGCAGCTGCGTTGGTGCCCGTGGCGGCCGCAGCGGCCGCAGAAACAAGGACCAGAGCACAGCAAAGAAAGCGTAATGCAAAAATCACAAAAAATACCTTTTCTGATCAGGTCTTAAGTGTAGCGGGAGGCGCCGAAATGCTATTGAGGTCTTGCGCAGTCAGCCAGCGCCATTGGCCGGGTGCCAGTTCGGGTGGCAGCAGCAAACCGCCGATGCGCGAGCGGTGCAATCCCTCGACCCTGTTGCCCACTGCGGCGACCATGCGCTTGACCTGGTGGTACTTGCCTTCGGTGAGAACCAAGCTGAGCGTCAGCTCGCCGGTTTGTACGCAGCCGGCCGCACGCACCGGCTTGGGGTCGTCGTCCAGCACCACGCCGGCCAGCAGTTTTTGCACCTGCGCGGCGTCCACCGGGTGCTTGGCCGTCACCTCATAAACCTTGGCCACATGGTGACGCGGCGAGCTCATGCGGTGAATGAACTTGCCGTCGTCAGACAGCAGCAGCAAACCGGTGGTGTCCTGGTCCAGGCGCCCGACGGCCTGCACACCCGCCGCCGCCCCGCCACCACGCTGGCGAATGGGCGCTGGCAACAAGGTGTAAATACTGGGGTAGGTACTGGGCTTTTGCGAGCACTCATAGCCGGGCGGTTTGTGCAGCATCAAATAAGCCTTGGCGTGGTAAAGCCAGGGCTCGCCCTGCACTTGGAAAGCCAAGCCCTCGGCGTCGAACAAGGCGGCAGCGTCCTCGCAAACGCTGCCAGCCACCACCACAAAGCCCTGCTGCACCAAACCGGCGCATACCCGGCGCGTGCCAAAGCCCTGAGAAAACAAAATGTCCTGAAGTTGCATGCGTGCCATGGCCATATTGTCGCCGGCCAGGCGATCGGGCTCGAAACGCCCCGATGAAGCACGAGTTAGGCTTAAAAAAGCGTCGTCAAACAGCAATATTTCACATTAAGAAAAATAAACCATAAAAAACAATATAAAAATTTTAATGGGTATATATTTAATTATTCGTTCTTATTTTGGCTTCCCAGCACATTCTTTCCGCTGCGACCTAGAGACGATGGGTCAAAGAGCTTTCATGCCAGCCACCAACAGGGGATTCACCATGCTTGTGAGAACCATTGAGTCGAAGAACTATCTGAACTTCCTGGCCCGCGTTAAAGAAGTTCGTTCATCACCCCAGTACTGCGAACTCAACTCGGCCGAGGAAAAGCTGCTGAACATGTTGGTGCCCTCGTGGACCTCTGAGGTAAAAATCACTGTGCTCAAAGCCATGGGGCTAGACCCTGAAATTTCTCACAGCACCTCGCACCGACTGCTTAAAAGCCTGCGACTCAAAGGCTACATCACACTGTTGAGCGAAGAGCGCGATACCCGCGTCAAGTACGTGGAGCCCAGCGAAAAAACCGAGCAATTCTTTACCCAATTGGGCCAGTGCATGCGCCGGGCGCTAAAGCCTCAAGCCGAAGTTGCCTTGGCACGCTGAGCGGCCTGCGCCCAAACAGAGCCAATCAGTCGATCAGCGCCACCGACTTGACTTGCGCCCACACCGCCTGGCCGGGCTGCAGGGCCAGTGCCTGTGCGGCCCGCTGCGTGATGCGCGCCAACAGCAGTGAGGGGCCGCAGCGCAAGCGAACAAGCGCCTGGGAAGGGTGTGTGTCGGCGCTCAAGCTGTCGACCACACAAGCCAGCAGGTTTTGAATGCTGGTGTGCCGCGGCTCTTGCGTGGCCACGCTGACATCACGCGCCAAAATGCGGATGCGTACCTTGCGCCCGACGCTCAGGCCGGCGTCGCGCAACCACACGCTCCCACCCTGAAAGGCCACACGGCTCAAGTGCCACTGGGCGTCGTTTTCCGCCACGTGGCCTTCGAGTAAGGCACCCGCATCGTCACCCAAAGACAGTGCTGGCGTCACAGCTGACAACACCTCTGCCACCGGGCCGGCCGTCTTCACCCTGCCGCGCTCTAGCACCACCAGGTGGTCGGCCAGCCGGGTCACTTCCTGGGTCGAGTGGGTGACGTAGATCATGGGCATGCGCAACTCGTCCCGCAGTCGCTCTATCCAGGGCATGATGTCAAGCCGCCGCGCCAGATCAAGCGAAGCCAGTGGCTCGTCCAGCAGCAGCACCCGCGGCTGTGCGGCCAGCGCGCGGGCAATCGCCACACGCTGGCGCTCACCGCCCGACAAGGCCTGCGGCCGGCGGCCCAGCAAGTCGCCAATGCCCAGCAGATCAATCGCTTCTTGCAAGGCCCGCGCCGAAGCCGGCCCGTTGCTGCGTCTCAGGCCATAGGCCAAGTTCGCCTGCACGTTCATGTGCTCAAACAAACTGGACTCCTGGAACACATAACCCAGCGAGCGTTGCCAGGTGGGCACAAACACGCCGGCTGCATCGTCTTGCCAGGTTTGCCCGTCAATGCGCACCAGGGCATTTTGCGCACGTTCCAGCCCGGCCACGCAGCGCAACACGCTGGTCTTGCCCGAGCCCGAAGGCCCGAAAAGCACTGTGATGCCTTGGGCTGGCAGGTGCAGATCGACATCCAGGTCAAAGCCGGCACGCGGCAGTTTCAAGCGAATCTGCTGCCCGGTCATGGCAAAAGACGCACCGGGCGGCGTTTGAGCAAGGCCAGGGAGAGTAAAACAACAAACGAAAAAACCACCATCAGGGCCGCCAGCCCATGGGCCTGCGCGTACTCCATGGCTTCCACGTGGCCGTAAATCTGGGTGGAAACCACGCGCGTTTTGCCCTCAATGTTGCCGCCCAGCATCAGCACCAAACCGAACTCGCCCACCGTGTGCGCAAAAGTCAAAATGCCCGCTGTGGCCAGCCCGCCACTGGCCATGGGCAGCGCGACGGTGAAAAAAGCATCGACGGGCCTGGCGCCCAGAGTGGCAGCCACTTCCATCGGCCTGGGGCCTATCGCCTCAAAAGCATGCTGCAGGGGTTGCACCGCAAACGGCAGTGAAAAAATCATGGAGCCGATCAGCAGCCCTCTGAAAGTAAATGTCAAAGTACCCCAACCCAGCGCCTGCGTGAGCTGACCGATGGGGCCCTGCGGGCCCATGAGCAACAGCAAATAAAAACCCAGGACCGTGGGCGGCAGCACCAAGGGCAAAGTCACCAGCGCACTGAGCGGGGCGCGCCAACGCGAAGCCGTGTGCGCCAGCCACCAGGCCAAGGGCGTGGCCAAAAGGAGCAGCAACACGGTGGTTAAACCGGCCAGCTCAATCGTTAAGACGATGGCCTGCCAGGCTTCAGGGCTGAGCGAAACGGCATTGAGCATGGTGTTCAAACCGTGTAACCGTGGCGGCTGATGATGCTGCGCGCCGGCTCACTGCGCAAATACGCCAGCAGTGCCAGGGCGGCGGGCTGTTGCCGGCCTTTGACCATCAGCAAAGCGTCTTGGCGAAGCGGTGCATGCATGTGCGCCGGTACTTGCCAGAACGAGCCAGCACGCAGGCGGGCGTCGAGCACCAACTGAGACAGCGCCAAAAAACCCAGCTCAGCATTGCCGGTGGCCACGAACTGGTAGGCCTGCGCAATGCTGTCGCCTTGCACCAGCTTGCCCTCCAGCGTCTGCAACAAACCCAGGTGCTGCAAGGTTTGCAAAGCGGCAGCGCCGTAAGGCGCCAGTTTGGGGTCGGCCATCGCCAGGCGCTTGAACTGCCCACTGCGCAGCACCGCGCCTTGCGCGTCCACCAGCCCGGGTTTCGGACTCCAGAGCACCAAATGCCCGGTGGCGTAGGTCCAGCGCGAGCCGGCCACG
>Ga0209768_10000759_pt1 | contig 21293 bp, 19 predicted proteins | sample LauGreSBDMM110SD_3_FD_187564 | JGI IMG/M metagenome (GOLD analysis project Ga0209768, IMG submission 187564) | Freshwater lake microbial communities from Lake Michigan, USA - Sp13.BD.MM110.SD (SPAdes) (version 2) | ecosystem: Environmental > Aquatic > Freshwater > Lake | place: Lake Michigan... | reverse complement strand
GCAGGTAGAGGCCGAAGAGATCGTGCATGGAGACGGTCGCGGTGGAGCCGGTCACGATCGTTGGATCACCAATAGAAAGTGGAAGTCGTGCGGGATTTGCACCGAAGACGCCCGCCTCATAGACGAGCTCCATCTCTGGTGCGACGGTGCGCTTGGCAAGGTTCACGGCGATGTTCGGGAGGCCCACCCCCACGAAGCAGACGCGCTTTCCCGTGAGGGCGTGCGCCGAGGCGACGACCATCAGCTCACTCTTGCTCGCTGGGCGCTGCCCGCTCATCGGTAGTCTCCGTAGTCGACCGAACCAGATGGGGCACTCGTTGGGGTGAGCCCCTTGAAGTAGTCGCCACCGAACTTCGCGACGTACGCGGCGCGATCTTTCACGCCGTAGACCCACTCCTGCAGCCACGCCTCGGTGGCGGCGGCGTCGCGGCTGATGGTGTCCCACTCGCGGTAGAAGGCGTTGTCGCGATCGTACGAACCTTGCACGTACGACGGATGTGCGCCGAACGGTTCGCACACGACGGCGTTGACGATCAGCCCAGGAATAATGGTGCGATTCGGATCGGCACGAATCACACTGGTTGGCACGATCTCTTCGACAACGGCGATCACGCGCTTCGCAGCGAATGCCGCCTCCTTCTGGCATCCGAGCAGGCCCCACATCTGTACGTTCCCTTCAGCGTCGGCGCGCTGGGCATGGATGATCGTGACGTCGGGGTTGAGCGGCGGCACGGCGTACACCTCTTCGCCGCCGAACGGGCTCTGCACGGTTCGAATCAGCGGGTTCACCTTCGGCAGGTCGCTCTCGGAGTAGCTGCGCAGCGGGTAGAACGGGAGGCGGTGCGCGCCCGCCACATAGCGACCGACCATGCCGTGATGGCTGTACTCCTCGATCTCGAGGAGCGACTCACCGGGCGCCAGCGCCGCTGGCTCCGTGCGTCGGCGAATCGCGTGCAGCGAGCCAACGCCCGGGTTACCGAGCCAGCTGAAGATCAACTTCGTAGCGCAGCCTGCGGCGACCATCTGGTCGTACACAAGATCGGGCGTCATTCGCGCCAACGTCAGATTGCGGCGCTTCTGTCGAATGATCTCGTGCCCTGCGGCAAACGAGATGCAGTGGGTGAATCCTTCGATGGCCACCGTATCGCCGTCGTGCACATGCGCGGCGATCGCCGTGCGCATGTCAACGAGCTTTGAGGTGCTCACCTGCTCACCCCTGCGCCTGACGGCTGGTGCCCGCGCATGGGCGCTCGCTCAGTGCCGTGCGGCGACTGCCGCTGCGGCCTCAGAGAAGATGCGGATGGCCGTATCCATTTCGGCTTCGTTCACGACGAGTGGTGGGCTCATGCGCACGCCGCGGTCGCCACAGGTCAGCACGAGGAGTCCACGCTCAAACGCCTCGACCTCGACCTCGCCGGCAATGTCGCCATCGGTGAAGTCGACGCCGATCATGAGGCCGATGCCGCGAATGTCGGTGACATGCTTATTTCCCGCAAGGCCAGCGCGCAGCCCCTTGAGCGCTTGTGCACCGCGGTCAATCGCGTTCTGCATCAGGTTCTCATCGCGAATCACTTCAAGTGTGGCGATGGCCGCCGCTGCAGCAACCGGGTTGCCGCCAAACGTTGAGCCGTGTGAGCCGGGCTTCCAGCGCATCCAGTGCTCTTTTGCAATCACAGCGCCGATCGGCATCCCTGAGCCGAGACCCTTCGCCGCAGCGACGATGTCAGGCTCAATGCCGAAGTTTTCAATCGCCCACATCTTGCCGGTGCGGCCTGCGCCAGACTGCACCTCGTCGACGACGATGGCGATGCAGTACTTGTCGGCGATTGCCTTCAGTCGCGGGAAGAACTCCTTGTCGGGGACGATGTAGCCACCCTCACCCTGGACCGGCTCCACAACAAATGCGGCGATCTCGTCGCCAGGGATGGTGCGCGCGATGATGCGCTGCTCAAGCTCGTCGAGGCCCTCGCTGCCGAATGGCACATGCAAGAAGCCTGGCGCGAGTGGGCCAAAGTGGGCGTGGTACTTGGCCTTGGAGTTCGTCAGTGTTAGTGCGCCGAGGGTTCGCCCGTGGAAGCCGCCGACGAAGCCGACGATCCACTGGCGTCCGCTCATGTAGCGCGCCAACTTAATAGAGGCTTCAACTGCCTCGGTTCCGGAATTCTGGAGAAGGACCTTTGATGGCCCCTTCCATGGTGCCGATGCGGCGAGTGCCGATGCCAGCTCCTGGTAGCGCTGCTCGTAGAAGTCGGAGGCGCTGTAGTGCAAGAGGCGCTGCGCCTGCTGCACGATCGCGTCAACCACGCGCGGGTGGCAGTGACCGGTGGAGTTCACGGCGATGCCGGCGCAGAAGTCGAGGAAGACGTTCCCGTCCTGATCCTCAACGCCCATCCCGAAACCGCGCACAGGAGCAAATGGATAGGCGCGCGGCAAGCTTCCGGAGACGACCGCCTGGTCGGCGGCGACCTGGGCGAGTGCCTTCGGGCCTGGCACCTTGGTGACCAGGTGCGGCAGCGTGGCTGGCCAGGCTGCAGGCTTCTCGGCGATCGTCATGGTGCCCCTCCTATGAATGCTTTGTATGCGGAGTGTATACGAGGGAAACCCCCGTTTAGCGGACGATTGTCTGGCTCTGCTCGCGCAGGTACTGCTGCACGTAGTAGAGGCCGCCGCCCGACTTCCCCGTTGTGCCTGACTTCTTCCAGCCGCCGAACGGCTGAACCATTGGCCATGCGCCGGTCGTGGCCCCCACGCGGCGGTTCACGTAGATCACGCCGCCATCGATGGTGTCGAGGAAGGTCTTGATCTCGGCCTCGTCCTCGGTGTAGCAGCCGGCGGTCAGGGCGTACTCGCTCTCATTGGCGAGGGCGATCCCCTCTTCGAACGAGGCGACCTTCGCCACCGTCACGAATGGCGTGAAGAGCTCGTCCTTGAAGAGGCGGTGGGTTGCCGGGAGGCCCGTCACCACGGTTGGCGCGACATAGAAACCCTTGGCGAGATCACCATCGGTCAGTTGGCCACCGCCAACAGCAATGGTGCCGTCGCGCTTCGCCTCGTCGCAGGCCTGCAAGAAGGTGTCGACGGAGCGCTGGTTGATGATCGGCCCAAGGAAGATGCCGCGCACCGTCGGGTCGCCGACCTTCAGCGCCTTCGTCTTCTCAACGAGGTGCTTCACGAATTCGTCATGCACTGAGGCTTCGATATAGACGCGGCTGTTCGCCGAGCACTTCTGCCCACCAAGGCCGAACGCCGAACGGAGGACCCCTTCGGCCGCCTTCTCAAGGTCAGCCTTCTTCGAGATGATCGTTGGATTCTTTCCACCCATCTCCACGATGACTGGCTTTGGGTAGTCCTTGGCGAACGATCGGTAGACCTGCATGCCGATCTCCGCGGAGCCGGTGAAGGTGATGCCCGATACGTCGCGATTCTCTTGCAGCTCTGCGCCAACGCTTTCGCCCGGCCCCATCACCATGTTGAAGACGCCAGCAGGAATGCCTGCATCGCTAATGGCTTGCGATAGCAACACCGCCGAGAGCGGCGCATCAGATGACGGCTTCAGTACGACAGAGTTGCCGGCAACAAGTGCCGCGCCAACTGGTCCGCCCATCAGGGCGAATGGGAAGTTGAATGGGCTGATCACCGCCCAGACGCCGTACGGCTTGAGGACGGTGGTCGTTTCGACCTTTGCGTCACCAAGGTTCCCCATGGTGTGGACGTAGCCCTTATTGCGCTCAACCTCACCCGCGTAGATGCGGAAGAAGTCAGCCGTCTCTTCAACGTCGCCGAGCGCCTCGAGGCGATTCTTGCCAACTTCAATGGAGAGGAGTGCGGAGTAGAGGAACTGTCGCTCGCTGATCAGCTCGGCGGCCGCGCGAATCAGCGCAACGCGCTCCTGCCATGGGCGCTTCGACCAGGCTGGGTACGCCGCCTTCGCTGCCGCGATCGCCGCCTTTGCGGTGCTGCGGTCGCCCTTACTAAAGGTGCCGACGACGCTGCCGTCGATTGGGGACTTCTTCACGAAGGTGTCGCCCGCGGTGGACCAGCTGCCGTTGATGAAGTTGCCGTGTGCGCCGCCCATGAGTGCGCGAGCCTGCGCGAGGCCGGCCTCGTACCCAATATGGATCTCCTCGTTGGAGTCGTTCAGGGTGGCGTACGTGATCTTCAACTTCTCAGCCATGGGTCCATCCTTACTTGTGCGGCGCACATGCGGTGCGCCATCGCGCAGAGTCTAGCGCGCGGCGGCGGCCCGACACGAGGGGCAGCGCCCCTGGAGCGAGAGGTGGTCGAGGTCGGCGGCGTAGCCGGTGGCTCGCTCGATCGCCGCAAGGATCGGCTTCGCCGCGGCGGCATCAAGCTCCACCTCAGCGCCGCACCCCTGGCAGTGCACGTGACCGTGCGCGAGCACAACCTCGAGGTGGTAGGTCTCGCGGCCGTCGACGCCGTGGTGATGGCTGGCGAACCCGAGCTCTTCGAGGAGATCGAGCGTGCGGTAGACCGTGGACGGGGTTGCTGATGGGTCTGCAGCCCGCACGCGCTCCACCAGCTCAGCCCCCGTCGCGTGGCCATCGGAGGCGGCGAGCACGTCGGCGATCAACTGCCGCTGCTCCGTCCAGCGCTGGCCGCGAGCCTGTACCGCCGCCTGCAGGCGGGTGGCGAGCGTCCCTGTCGGTTCAGATGTAGAAGCCATCTCGGGCAGGATACGGGATGGCTTATTGCAACGCGTTGCGATAGACTCTTTGCATGACCCAACCCTCAATGGTTGGGCAAAAGGAGGTTCGATGTATCCGCAGCTCCATATCCCTGACGGGTTCCTCTCGCCGCAGGTATCCCTTGTTCTATGGGTCGCCACCGCGGTCTTGATCGGGATTGCCGTGCGCAAGACGAGCCGCACCGATGTTCGCCTCGCTGCGTCACAGCCCATCCTGATGGGAGTGCTCGGCGCATTCATCTTTGCTGCACAGATGTTCAACTTCCCAGTCGCGACGGGCACGAGTGGACATCTCCTTGGAGGCGTACTCGCCGGCTATCTGCTCGGCCCATGGGCCGGCACGATTGTGATGGCGACGGTGATTGGCATTCAGGCACTCCTCTTCCAGGATGGTGGCCTCCTGGTACTCGGCGCCAACATCTTCAACATGGGAGTCATCGGCACACTCGGTGGTTCGTTTGTCGCTCGCGGAATCGGCACGACGCTCGGCGGTAGCCGCCCTGCAACAATTCTCGGCGCGGGAATTGCGGCCTGGCTTGCAGTCGTTGCTGCAGCGGGATTCACCACGCTGCAACTTGGTCTCTCCGGGACCACGAACGTCGCAGTAGGACTGCCCGCAATGCTCGGCGTACATGCGCTCATCGGTGTTGGCGAAGCGCTCATCACCGTTGCTGCACTCACATTTATTGCGCAGACTGCTCCCGACATTTTGTCCGGCGTGAGCGCACCACGAAAAGCATCGCCCGTACGTCGCCTGGCGACTGGGGTGGTGATCGCTGGTGGAGTCGCCACGCTTGCAAGCTTTTTCGCATCCGCTGATCCAGATGGCCTGGAGGCCGTCGCAGAGGAGCTCGGTTTCTTGGATGCGGGGCTGTCGGCACCGTTTGAGCTCTTCCCCGATTACACCATCCCTGGTCTTGATGGAACTGCATCGACCGTAGTTGCTGGGCTACTCGGCATGATCGTGGTGATTGGCGTGCTCATTGCACTCGGCCGCCTCGCGCGGAGTCGCACAAAATCGTAGGCGTGGAGCCGCGCGGCGTTGGGCGTGATGCCCGTGCTGCAGTAATCACCACGCTCGCCTTTGTCACGGCCGTTGCACTGCTGCCACCAGGCTCGTATCTGGCACTACTGCTCGCCTGGTTGCTGCTCGCATTTGCGGGCGCGCTCCTTGGCATAAGCCCAGGGCACCTCGCTCGGCGAGGACTTATCGCCTTGCCCTTTGTTGTTGCCGCGGTGCCAATCGTGTTCCTGCGGAGCGACGAACTGCTCTGGGCTGGCACGATCGGCCCGATCAGCCTCCAGGTTTCTGGGGCGGGGCTGCGCATTGCGTTGACCGCGCTGCTGAAGGCGTGGATCAGCGTTCAGGCCTCCGTCCTCCTCTTGGCGCTCGCGAGTCCCCCCTCAATCGTCACTGCCCTCCGCCGCATGCGACTCCCCGACGTGATCGCCACGAGTGCTGGCTTGACCATTCGCTATCTCGAGCTCCTCCGTGATGAGGCGCGACGGATGCTCCGCGCGCGGACGGCACGCTCCGCCAGTCCTGTGGGTGTGGGTCGAGAGCGGATCGGCGGAACCATCGCATGGCGCGCACGCACAACGGGGAGCCTGGTGGGCTCACTCTTCTTGCGCGCCTACTCCCGAGCGCAGCGCATCGAAGAGGCTGCTGCCTCACGCGGGGCGACTGGCTCTCTCTCCATCGGCACCATGCCGGCCGCCGACTCGCGGCTTACGCTCAAGGTGATTGGGGTGCTCCTATTGGTGCTGGCCCTCACCCTCGCTGGCGCGCTGCTACCGCGACTGTAGGCTGAACGTATGACGGAACTACACGAGCATCCACATACGCACCCAGGAGCAGCGCTGCCGCACAGCCATGGTCACGAACACGCCCACGATGCGGCGCTCGCGCCAACCGGCGACGGCACCATTGCGATCTCGCACCTGCACTTTCGTTACCCCGACGGAACCGAGGCGCTGCGCGGCATCGATCTAGCGATCGCTGGCGGCGAGAAGGTTGCACTGCTGGGCCCGAACGGTGCGGGGAAGAGCACCCTCATGCTGCACCTCAACGGGATCCACCGCCCAACGCACGGCACCGTTCAGGTCGCGGGGGCGCAGGTGTCGAACCAGACGATCGGCCGTGTACGCGCGGAGGTTGGGCTCGTCTTTCAGGATCCTGACGATCAGCTCTTCAGTCCAACGGTGTGGGATGACGTGGCCTTTGGCCCAACGCATATGGGGCTCACCCCCAGTGCGATTCATGACCGCGTCGAGACCGCACTTGCAGCTGTTGGCGCACTCGACCTCGCGCAGCGCGCGCCGATGCGCCTCTCGATCGGTCAACGCAAGCGTGTTGCCCTCGCCACCGTGCTGGCGATGAACCCAAGCATCTTGGTCTTTGACGAACCGTCTGCTGGACTCGACCCGCGTGGTCGCCGTGAACTCATTGATCTGCTGCAGTCACTCACGCAGACCCTCATCGTCAGCACGCATGACCTTGAGTTGGCGCGTGCCGCATTCCCGCGCAGCATCGTGGTGGATCGCGGTGCGATTGTGGCCGACGGACCAACGAGCGAGATCTTGGCAAATCGCGAGCTGCTGCTCGCGCACGGACTCGCCTAAGACTTCGCACCCTTCGCGCGCGCGGCGCGCAGCGCTGCAATGCGATCGCGAAGTTCTGCCTCTGCACCACTCCCCGACGGCGCATAGAAGCGCTTCGTCCCAATCTCGTGCGGCAGATACTCCTGTGCAATGTCAAACGGTTCGCCAGCTGCGTGTGGTGATTGGTACGTCTTTGCCGACGCGCGGAGGTGACCAGGGACTGGCAGTTGACCGCCCGTTGCGATCTGCTCACGTGCTGCAGCGAGTGCCTCACCGGCGCGTGGTGACTTCGGCGCAGAGGCGAGGTAGGTGACCGCTTGCGCCAGTGCCCAATCGCACTCCGGTGATCCGGCGAGTTCAACGACCTGCGCTGCGGCAGCGGCAAGTGGGAGCGCAGCCGGATCGGCATTCCCCACATCCTCTGATGCGGAAACGAGCAGTCGGCGCGCAATCACGCGTGGATCCTCGCCGCCCTCAAGTGCTGTCGCCAGCCACCAGATCGCCGCATCCGGATCGTTGCCGCGAATGCTCTTGATTAGCGCGGAGGTGACGCCAGACTGGTCGTACGGGAGGCTTCGGTCTTGCGCAGCGAGGAGCACTTCGCGCGGCGTGATCTCCTTGCCGTCTGTCGCCATAAGGGCAGCCATCTCTAGGAGCGTTAAGAGTCGGCGCGCATCACCAGACGCGTAGCCGACCAACTGACGGCGCGCATCGCCATCAACCTGTATCGCCCCTCCGAGGCCGCGGGGGTCCACGAGCGCTCGGTCGAGCAGTGTCTCAAGGTCGTCGCTACTGAGCGGGGCCAGGCGGAAGGTGCGCATGCGCGAGAGAAGCGCCGGCGAGATCGCGCGCGGTGGCGGCTCCGTCGTGGCGCCAACCAAGATGATCGTGCCCGCCTCCACGTGTGGCAGCAGCGCATCCTGTTGGGTGCGCGAGAAACGGTGCAGCTCATCAATAAAGAGGAGTGTCTGCTCGCCGTGTTCACGACGCTCAATCGCCGCAGCGACCGCCTTGCGGACCTCGGCGACACCATCGCTTGTCGCGGAGAGGCTCGTGGGTACCGCCTTCAGCGACGTCGCGATCACAGCGGCGAGTGTCGATTTACCACTCCCTGGTGGCCCCCAGAGCAAGAGCGAGGGTGCCTCGCCGCGCTCCAAGAGTCGTCGAAGTGGTGCGCCTGGGCCAATGAGTGCACCCTGCCCCACCACCTCATCAAGGGTCGCAGGACGCATCCGGGCGGCGAGGGGTTGCGCTGGCGCAAGACCACCAAGGAGCGTTGCCCTCTCTTTCATCTCACTGATCATCGCACCCTTCTCGCCGCTCTCGGGTACGCTTGACCGACTGATGCCCGATTTTTCTGAACTAGGACTTGCCCCCGAACTCCTACGAGCCGTCGCTGACGAGGGGTACACCGAACCGACCCCAATCCAGGCCCAGGCCATTCCGTACGTGCTGCAGGGCCGCGACCTTCTTGGTGCCGCCCAGACCGGCACAGGAAAGACTGCCGCCTTCGTGCTGCCGATCCTGCAGCTGCTGAAGCCGATGTCCTCCTCATCGCCGAGCCCGGCCCGACATCCCGTGCGCGCGCTCGTCCTCACGCCAACGCGCGAACTTGCGGTGCAGATCTCCGAGAGCGCCGCAACCTACGGCCGACACCTGCCACTGCGCAGTGGTGTCGTCTACGGCGGCGTGCCGATGCCACCACAACAGAAGATGCTGCTCGCCGGACTCGAGATTCTCATCGCCACACCGGGCCGACTCCTTGACCACGCCAACTCCAAGACGGTGAACCTCTCGCAAGTCTCGATCCTGGTGTTGGATGAGGCCGACCGCATGCTCGACATGGGCTTCATGCCCGACCTGAAGCGCATCCTTGCGCTCATCCCGAAGCAGCGCCAGAGCCTCCTCTTCTCAGCAACCTTCTCTGAGCCGATTCGCGCCTTGGCGCAGGACTTCCTGCGCGATCCGATCACCGTGGAAGTTGCGCGACGCAATCAGACGAACGAGAACGTTCGTCAGGTGATCATGGCCGTCGACGATCGACGCCGACGACAGTTGCTGAGCGACCTCCTGCGCACCAAGCCGTGGGAGCAGGCGCTCGTCTTCGTGAACCGCAAGGTCGAAGCGAATCGCCTCGGCGACTTCTTGCATCGCGATGGACACACCGTGGTGGAGATTCATGGTGACAAGGATCAGAAGCAGCGCAACCGTGCTCTTGCTGCATTCAAGGCGGGCGAGGCTCGCGTGATGGTCGCCACCGACGTGGCCGCGCGCGGCCTCGACATCGAGGCGTTGCCTGCGGTCATCAACTACGAGCTCCCCTTCGACCCCGAGGATTACGTGCATCGCATCGGCCGTACCGGTCGCGCTGGCGCGCTCGGTGAGGCGGTCAGCTTCGTTGCCCCCGACGAGATGGATAAGTTGAGCCTGGTGCGCAAACTCACAAAGGCTGGACTCCACATGGAGATTCCACTCGGCTACGAGCCGATTCTGCTCGACTTCCCGCGCGACTTGATTGCCAAGGCGCAGATGATTCGCCTGCAGCGAGGTCGCCGCTAGCTCTTCGCGGTCGCCTCAACCTTGCGGATGAACTCCATGATGCGGATCTCCAGGTCGTCGCGTACCTCGCGATACGCCTCCAGCTGATGCTCCTCGCTCCCACCCACCTTTGAGGGGTCTGGCAGCGACCAGTGGTCGCGCTGCCCGCCGTTCGGGAAGATGGGGCAGGCATCGTTCGCCGCATCACAGACGGTAATCACGTAGTCAAACGCCTCATCGAGGAACTGGTGCAGCGTCTTGCTCGTCTGGGCGGAGGCATCAATGCCGATCTCGCTCAGCACGGTAAGGGCATGGGGGCGAACGAGCGTCGCCTCGGTACCGGCGCTCTCTACCTCAAAGGCGCCGCGACCACGCGAGCGTAGGAGCGCTTCGGCGATCTGGGAGCGTGCGCTGTTGTGCGTGCAGAGGAAGAGGACACGTGTGTTGCTCATGAACCCATTCTAGCGAAGTGAGTTAACGCTCCGTTACCAGCGCGCTATCCTCAGCGGCATGAAGCGTCTGCGCAAGATCGGGATCGCGCTCCTCGTGGTGCTGGTGAGCCTCACCACGCTCCCCTATCTGGTCGATGTTCCGAAGGGTGCCGACGCTGACCCCGCCACGCTCTTGGCAACGGCGGCCGCCCCAGGCGCGCGCATCATCACCGCGGATGGGGTGCAGAGCGTCATCGCCGAGGCGGGCGATCCGCAAGATCCTGCCCTGTTGCTCATTCACGGCTTTGGCGGGAGCACCTTCGGCTATCGCGATGTGATGGAGCCGCTCGCCGCGCGCGGCTGGCGCGTGATCGCCATTGACCTGCCAGGGTTCGGCCTCTCCGAGAAGTCGTGGGGGCGCGACTACAGCCATAAGGCGCAGGCCACCTTCGCCCTCGCGGTCCTAGACCAGCTGAAGGTTGATCGCGCCGTACTGCTCGGCCACAGCATGGGCGGCAACGTCATTAGTTGGATGCTTACCCTCGCCCCCGAACGCGTTGCTGGACTTGCCTACATCGATGCCGCCGTTGTGCAGCCGAAGAGTGGTGTCAGCAGTTCGCCATCATTTGCAAGTGCGTTGCTTGATGTGCCTCCTGTCCGACGGATCGCGCGTATCGCGATTCGGAACGCCTTCTCCCGCGAGACGTTCGCCGAACTCCTCTCGTCGGCCTTCGCTGTCAAGAGTGTGGTGAACCGATATGGGCTGGTTGATGGCTACGCCGCCTCATCTCTGCTGCGCGATTGGGACCTGGCACTCCTCGGCATCATTCGTGACGGTGCCAAGAACGTACTCCCTGACTCGCTCGCCAATCTCAGTGCGGCTGCCGGTACGCCACCAACGTTGATCCTCTGGGGCAGAGACGACAGCTGGGTGCCACTGACGAGCGGTGAGGTGCTCCGCACAGACCTGCCAGAGGCGGAGTGGGTCGTGCTGCCAGGGATCGGGCATGTGCCATTTGAAGAGGGCGTCCCCGCGTTCATTGACGCGGTTGGCGGGTGGCTCGACACGCTGCGCTAAGCGCACATGTGCACTGGGAGAGTTGGCTGGCGCGCTAGGATTCGAACCTAGGATCCCCTGCTCCAGAGGCAGGTGCCTTACCGCTTGGCCACGCGCCAACGGTGCCGATCGTACCCCAGCAGCGCGCTGCCGTCAGCCGACGCACGCATAAAGAGGCAAGATATGCGGCATGGCTACCGCTAAGCGATCAGGGACCACGCCGTCCGATCCGACGTCGGCGGGCATCTTTAGAGAGGCACAGCGCCGCACCCTCACCGCCCTAGCGGAGGGGTTCGTCGCTGGCGGTGGTGCCGCACGTGCCGCCGCCGCGGAGACGGCGATCGCCAAAGTGGTTGACCCCGCCCTCCACGGCCAGCTGCGGCTGGTGCTCAACCTTCTCGATACCCGTGTCGGCAGTTTGCTCATTGGCGGACGCCTCGCGCGCTTCGGCACGCTAAAGGCAACACAGCGAGACGAGTTCTTGCGCCGCTGGGTGCAACATCCCGTACCAATGCTCCGCAGCGGCGCCGCCGTCTTCCGCAAACTCCTCTCGTTCATTGCCTATTCGGATGCCGACGAGCCAGCCGACGCACTCGTTCGCACGCGACTAAGCGCTCTCGGCTACAACCCCACACCAAACGCAGCCACAGTGAACGTCACCAAGATCACCGCCTTTGACCCAGGCCCGGCAGAGCGCATCGCCGTTGACGTCTTGGTGATCGGTTCGGGCGCTGGCGGCGGAAGCATTGCTCGTGACCTCTCCGCCGCGGGTCGCGAGGTGCTCGTCATTGAGGCTGGTGGCCTCTATACCGAAGAGACCTTCCCAACGAAAGAGCGCGACGCCTACGAGCGCCTCTATCTGGACTCTGGTTTCACCGCCACGGCCGATGCGCATATCGCGATCCTTGCCGGCGGCACTGTTGGTGGCGGCACCACCGTGAACTGGATGACCGCCATTCCTATTCCTGAGCCGGTGCGCGAGGAGTGGGAGGGCGAGCACGGCGTTACTGGTGCCAGCGGGCGTGAGTTCGCCAACGATCTCGACACGGTGCTGAAAGAGATCGGCGCTAAGGACTCCCAGGACGTGCCACTCAAGGATGCGGCGATCATTCGCGGCGCAGAGAAGCTCGGCTGGAGCAGTGAGCGCATTCAGATCAACCGCGCCGAGTGCAGCGACTGCGGCACCTGCCCATTCGGCTGCAAGGTTGGATCAAAGCAATCCTCTCTTCGGCTTCATTTGGCGCAGGCGGCCGCCAACGGCGCCCGCATCTTGCCCGACTGCAAGGCGGAGCGACTGGTATTTGAGAACGGCGCAGTGACCGGCGCGATTGCCACTCTCGGCACCCGCGCAGGAACGCCTCGAACGCTCGAGATTGTCGCCAAGACGGTGGTCGTCTCTGGTGGCGCACTCCGCACACCTGTGCTGCTGCAGCGCAGCGGGCTCACGCATCCGGCTATTGGAAAGAATCTTCGACTCCATCCAGTCAGCCTTGTTGCCGGCGTCTTTGATGAGCCGGTCGAAATGTGGCGCGGCACGATGCAGGCGGCGAAGAGCTCACGATTTATTGATCCCGATGAGGAGCGCAATGGCTACATCATCGAGAGCGCCCCTGGTCACCCTGGACTCCTCGCCCTCGGCATTCCGTGGACCTCGCGTGCCGAACACGAACGGCTCATGAAACTGGGTCGATACATCGCCCCCTTCTTGGCGATCGTCAAAGACGACGCGGGCGGCACCGTAACAGCCAGTCGTGCCGGCTTCGCCGAGATCAACTACCGCACCACGCCACGCGATGAGCGCGGACTGCGCCACGCCCTGCGATCAATGTCACGCATCGCCGAAGCGGCTGGGGCGAGCGAGATCATCGCCGCGGGATCACCACCGATGAGCTGGCGCCGTAGTGAAGGGAGCGAGGCCTTGGAGGTCTACCTGCGTCGTCTGCACCGCTTCGACTTCGCCCCAAACCGCGGCACCGTCTTCTCCGCGCACCAGATGGGCACGGCACGCATGGGATCAGACTCCAACGACCACGTCTGCGATCCGTGGGGCCGCGTTCGTTCTACTCCACGACCTCGCCCGGGCGACCCGCACGGCGGCCTGATCAAGAACCTCTACATTGCCGACGGATCGCTCTTCCCAACCGCACTCGGCGTGAATCCGATGGTCACGATCTTGGCGGTCGCGAAGCGCGTCTCGCGCGCGATCATCGCCGACACACGCGCCTAACTGCACACCGCGGAGGCTAGCGAAGGGGCTGCTCCCCTAGGGCACTTTCACCGTCGGCTTGCTAAACCAGAGCAGAGACGAGGTAGGGATTGCGGCCGTGACCCGTACGCGAAGGTAGGAGCTTCGATCAGCTATCTTCAGTGTGTAGAGTGATTTCGTCGCCCCGGTGATGATCGTGCACCTTGCTGGCAGCGTCGTAGATGCACTCTGCGTTGCGGTACTGCATCGAAACCACTGATACGAATACTTTGGTGTTGGCCCGTATGACCATGTACCACTCGTCGCGGAGAGCACCTGGCCAACCGCTGTAGTCCCCGAAATCGACGGAGCTGTCACACGCGTCAGCTGCGCGAGCCACAGATTCACCTTGCTGGGTCGGGCCAGAATAAATCCGCTCGCAGCAACCTGCGCAGCCTTTGAAGCGGATGGGGATGTTTCGTCTTTTGTATCACTGGCAATCTTGGATTCCAAGGTGGCGTGAAGTGTAGCCGCCACTGAGGCGAGGCTCAGTGTGCTCGCTTTATCTCGGACATCCCGAAGTGCCTGCACATAAAGGGCGCGGCATGTACTAACTACCAGGCACTGCGTGAAGAGCAGACCGCCGACCGGTTGTCCGAAACTGTAGGGGGCTCGTTTCTCCACGCCGCCCCCAAAAATCTGATCTACTCCCCAGGGCAACATCTGAAATCGTCCATCGTTATCGCTGTGCAGGTAGTAGTTGCTGATTGACGCCCCTGTATAGCCATCCCAGTTGCCAATGTATCGATCGACTGCCCAATATCGTGTCATCTGCTGCAGATCTGCTGCCGCGCTCACGCGCGCATACCAGGTCGGCGCAGACGCTTGCGATGCAGCAATTAACTCTTCAAGATCCGCACGATTGATAGTTGAGCCCACATCAACCTGGTAGTGCGCATCGTTCGCGTTGAGCGGATCCCCCTCCGACCCAAGTCTCCCCTCGTAGAGGTGGGTTGTGCCGCCACCGCTGCTCCGCTTCTCTAGGGCAACCTTGTCGATTGACTCAACATTGAGATAGAGGCCATACGATGCCCCGTTGATCCAAACCTCGGCATAGCCAGTTCTCGGCGCTGCGATTCCCATCGCTCGGAAGAGGGTGTATCCAATCGCCTCATTGACCTTTGAGGGATCCTGAATCATGTTGTTGAGCGTCATTCGCTTGATCCCAAATACCCGCTGCAGCTCGTTAGGAAACTCCAAGCGGAGTGCGGCCTTCTGGGGGAGCGATCTGTACGAGCCAACACCCTTCAGTCGCATTTTGATGTCCCACGCCCCGAACCCAGAGGTACCGCCGTAGACTGCGCTGCCCATCGTTAACTTGAACGTTGCGTCGACGTAGCCTGTAACGCCGATGGTGCTTAATTCTGAACTGGTATTGAGGTCGATGCGCACGATTCGCGAGGTTTGATACAGGGTCGCGGCGGGATCGCCCGTGGCTGGCGTAAGTGCCACCGCTGAGCCTGGGGCGAGCGAGCCAAGAAGTAGTGCGAGTAGGGCGAGTGTGCTGAAGCGCCGGATACGGTTACTCATGCTGAAGTAGAGGCTCGCACACGGCGGCGCACCCAGGCTGATTTCAGCGCTCGCGTCCAGCGATTCGAAGGCAGAGTTGGGTCCATAGCGGCGAGGCTTGTGCCAAATTTGGAGAGCTTAATCGGACGGAAGCCCATCCTCCAGAGCGTACGGTCGGCCACGGTAGGCGCCTGCCGAGACTTTGATTCAATGATGGCGAACTCATTCAGGGTGATGCGCTCTCCCGCCGGCGTGGTCGCTGAAAATCCAGTGTCAATCGTCAACCGTGCATCACCTGGCAGAAGCAGGGTGGAGCGCTGATAGATTGTGGTGAGCGTCGGGGCTAGAGCGGATTCATGCCCTGGCCCGAGAACCTCTTCGATGAATTCTCGCGCGGGGCCATTGAGTTGACCGCTCGCGTTTGCTGGGTAGTCCAAGCGGCTCTTCGTCGTTCGGCCCCGGGAGCCGCGCAGCTTCACCTCAAGCATGCAGTCTCCAGAATTGACATACGTTCTCGTACGAACCTTGAACGCATGGCGACGGCGGCGCGCGGACGCTAAGTACGATTGCCCAGCGGGTGTGTCGAAATAGACCGACTGATACCTGAATGAGCGCTCGTCGTTGATCTGTAGCGCGCGTGCGTCACCAGAGATCGCTGCCACAAGCGACGCTGCAACGCTTACAGGAACCAGGTATTTACGCTCCCGCCGCGAGAAGAGCGCGGCATCGCTTTGAAGACCGCCGAGCTGAACGGAGGGGAGTGCTCCAATCACCGCATCAAGCGCGGCCTGCTCGGTCAAGCGCCGTGCTCCCGCCCTGTGCTGGTGCGCTGTTCATAGCGGACCTCAACCATTGTTGAATCCTCAATGAGGTCGGTCCGGCGGACGCGAATTTGATGCACGGTTGCTCCGAGCAGCTCCTCAAGGCGGGCCCGCAGCAGCGGTTCGCTGGTGATTGCTTCATCTAGCATGATGACTTGCACCCGGTAGCGCCCGAAGAGACGAGGATGGTCCCCGATTGCTAGGCCGACCAAGATCAGCCCCATGAGCGCGGCGCTGACCCAGATTGGGGTGATTGGCAGAGCGCCGATCAGGCCCAGCGTCATCGCAGCTAGGTAGTAGGCAATCTCTTGCTGATCGAGCTCCGCCGAACGAAGTCGCAACAGCGAGAGGACGGCGAAGAGGCCGAACCCGATGCCGACCGCCGCCTCCTCCACCACAAGGGCACTCGTCACCGCGAAGAGGCCCGTGTTGATCATCAGGTAGGCGACAACAAGATCGCGGCGGCGATGGCGCGGGAAATACAAAACAAACACAAGAATTGAGATGGCGACGAGATCCATACCGATACCAAGCACGTTCATAATGTTACAATCGTAGCATGGGTGGGCTATGATTCCCCAATGAATTCTGGCAAAACATCGATTCGGGCAACACTGATTTCTGTCGCAGTTGTAGGCGCCATGCTCTTTGGCGCAGCCCCCGTTGCCGCATACACCCCCCCGTCAAACGATGATGCGGCTTGGCTCTACAAGCCATCAACAGTAGCCATGGTCGACCTGCAGCTTCCCCAATCATCTATTGATGCGCTCTGGGCAGATGCCCGAACCTATGTGCCTGGCACCTTCAAGCTCACCTCCGGAAGTAGGAGCTTCGGCCCATGGGCGGTTGAGGTGCGACTGAAGGGGCGCTGGGGATCTGGCTATGGCCTTGATGGCAAGGCAGCGTTCAAGATCAAATTCCCCAACTCACGGCAACGGGTCGGTGGAGTGAAGAAGCTCACGCTCAACAATATGGTGCAAGACGCGTCATACATCACTGAGACAATCTCGTACGAACTCTTCCGTGGAATGGGAGTCCCTGCGCCGAGAACGGGGTATGCCGTTGTCACCCTGAATGGCCTGGACTACGGCCTGCACCTCAATGTTGAAACGCCAGACGACCGCATGTTCGAAAGGTGGCTTCCTAGCGAAGGGACGAAACACCTCTACGAGGGCAGCTACGGCTGTTGCTATAACTGGCAAGATCCATACAGCGACGAGCACTTTGACGTTGACGAGGGTGACCCAGCAGATAGAAGTGATCTCGCTGCACTTCTCAACACGCTCAGTTTAGAAGGGCTCGCCTGGCGCCAAGCGGTGGAGAAGATCGCCGACCTTCGCGCACTCACCGCGATGTGGGCAGTTGAACTGTACGTTGGCCATTGGGATGGATACGCGTGGACGGTAAACAACTACTTTGTTCACAACACCAAACGCAATCGCATCACGATGCACCCATGGGGCTTAGACCAGACGCTAGGGGCGAGCGGGCCCCTCCCCTTTTCCGGGCCAGGCTGGGGGAATCTGCTTGATCGGTGCCTCACCGACGTGGTCTGCAGTGGCTACTTCTCAGATGCCGTACTAGCGACGCGTGATAAGGCACGCGCGCTCGCCTTAGACGCGCGGACCATGACCGTGTTCGCGGCGATCAGCCCCTACATTGAAGCCGACACCAGGGGTTATGGACTCGACTCTGCAACGTGGTGGCGCGACCGAACCGTAGAATTCTTGCAGAATCGCCCATCGCATGTGGACGAGTGGTACCTCCCAGTTAGCTCACCAGTCAACTTGGCAATCTCCCCCGGGGCAGCATCTGCGCGCCTCTCGTGGGGCGCACCTGAGCTAGCGGGTGGAGTGGTCTCTGGCGGATACCTCATTCAGTACAAGAGGTCGCGAGATAGAACTTGGAGGGCGCTGGAGATATTGGATCCGAGCGCTACGAGCACACTTGTTTCCGGACTCGCCTCCGGTCGGTACGAATTTAAGGTGTCAACAATTTCTTCAAGGGGGGCCTCGGCAGCAACGAAGACCGTTACGGCGTGGCTAAGCCCAGCGAGACGAGGGGGTCACTTCATTTCGCTTGCCCTAACGTCGCCTGTGGGACGGTGATGAGGTAGGGGTGGAGCGGGAGACGAGGCTCGAACTCGCGACATCTTGCTTGGAAGGCAAGTGCTCTACCAACTGAGCTACTCCCGCGCGAGACACACAATAGCAAGGAGGCGGCATGCAGGGCTATGGCGAGCGGCAAGGGGTGTGGCTTGGGCTCCTCATCGGTGGTGTGGCCCTTGGGCTCCTGCTCGCCCTCTTCATTACCGCTGTGAACCTCGCCGACTGCGATCAGCGCTACGGCGTGATCTCCCGGTGGAACGACGACCCAGGGCCGCGATATCAGGATGTCTACCCAACGGAGTTTGAGGCGTGGGTTCGCGAGTGTCGTGACTAGGCTTCGCTGACCGCCTCAACCGGCTTGGCTCGGCGCAGGGCACGCAGGCGATTGATTCGATCAACGAGTGGTGGGTGCGTGGCCAAGAATCCGGCCGATCGCTCTTCAAAGTGCTTCACCGGATTGATGATGTACATGTGCGCCGTGGCCTTCGTCGCAACCTCAAGGACCTCCTTATCGCCGGCCAACTTCGCCAACGCACGCTCAAGTCCAGCAGGATTACGAGTGAGCTCCACCCCCGAAGCGTCAGCGAGGTATTCGCGTTGACGCGAGACGGCGAGCTGCACCAGCCGTGCGGCGATTGGCGCCAGGATGGCGAGCACGATCGTGAGGATGAAAAAGATCACCTGGATCGCACCGCCCCCGTTGCGATCGTTATCGCGCTGACGTCCACCACCCCAGAAGGCCCAGCGCATCACCAGGTCACTCAGCAGCGCGAGAGAGCCCACCAGGGCGGCCACGAGTAGCCCGTAGCGGATATCAAAGTTGCGCACGTGCGAGAGCTCGTGGGCGATCACGCCGCTCATCTCTTCACGGTCGAGGGTGCGCATGAGCCCTTCGGTCACGGCAATGCTGGCATGCTCTGGATCGCGACCGGTGGCAAATGCGTTCAGCGCCGTGTCCTCAATGGTGTACACCTTCGGCTTCGGCATGTTCGCAGCGAGACAGAGCTCGTTCACAATGTTGTCTAGTTCGCGTTCCTCTCGGCCGGCCGCAGGGTCGAGCTCCTTTGCGCCGGCGGCGGCAAGGACCGCCTTGTCGCCACTGAAATATGCGCCGAGTGTGAGGAAGAATCCGAGGACGAACGCGCCGAGGGCAAAGGGGATGCCACCGTCAACGCTGCCGCTGAGGGCGATCCCTGCGCTCGCCCCGAAGGCGGCGAGGATCGCCACCACAATCAGGACGAGGAGTAGCGACTTTCGTCGATTCTCCGCCGCAAGGTCATAGAAGGTTGCCACCGTGTCGACTCGTGCCGACTAGGAGAGGTTGACCTTTGGAACGGCCTCCTCAGAATCAGGGGCGTCGAAGAATTCACGCTTGATGAAACCGAATGCGCTCGCAAAGAGCAGGCCAGGGAAGGTCTGCACGGCGTTGTTGTACGAGAGCACGGTGGCGTTGTAATGCTGTCGGCTGAACCCGATCTGATTCTCGGTTGAGGTGAGCTGCTCCTGCAACTGAATCACATTCTCATTCGACTTCAGGGTTGGGTATGCCTCGACGTTAGCGAAGAGGGTGCGCAGCGAACTGGTCAGCATGTTCTCGGCCTTGGCCTGCGCCGCAGTGTCGCCAGAGGTGCCAGCGTTCACAGCAGCAGCGCGCGCCTTCGTGACGCTCTCGAGAACGCCCTTCTCAAAGCCCATCTGCCCCTTAACGGCATCAACGAGGTTTGGAATCAAGTCATAGCGACGCTTGAGCTGCACCTGAATCTGGCCGAGTGCCTCATCAACACGGTTACGCCCATTCACCAGCCCGTTAAAGGCAGAGATCCCAACGAGTGCGAGTACACCAACGATTACGAGAACCGGCAGTAGCCCTTCCATGGCATCCCCCTTCAACTACACCTGTGGCGGCATGTGTCGCCTCTGGTCAGTATACGACCACTCCCCGCACGAACTCCGGGTCGTTTGACGACCCCCCGGGGGGTAGGCGTAGGCTGCCAACAGCAACTGGGTTGAGCCCTCTGAGGACTCCCCTGGTGCGGGTGCAGCCCGGCTTCCTGGGCCCCCGCGTGAAAGGCACTGAACGATGAACGTTCTGGTAGTCGGTACTGGCACGGTCGGCGAGGCAATCGCCCACCTGATCAAAGGAAAGAAGTGGCTCGGCACCCTCACCCTTGCGGACTACTCCCTCGACCGTGCACGCACGGTCGCCGATGCGGTCGGCGCTGGGTACAAGGTTGCCCAGGTTGACGCGGGGAACGCGGCGCAGCTGAAGGAGCTCATCGCGAGCTCAAAGGCGGACCTCGTCTTGAACGCCGTGGATCCACGCTTCGTCCCAGCGGTCTTCGACGCCGCCCTTGAGGCCGGCGTGCACTACATCGACATGGCGACGAGCCTCTCGGTTCCGGATGTTCAGAATCCGTACACCGTTCCGGGCCTCATGCTCGGCGCGTATCAAGAGGAGCGCAAGAAGCTCTGGGAAGATCGCGGCAAGTTGGCACTCATCGGCATGGGGATGGACCCAGGCCTCTCCAACATCTTCGCCGCCTACGCGAAGAAGTGGACCTTCGACGACATCTCAGCCGTGCATGTGCGCGACGGTGGTGACCTCCGCATTGAGGGCTACCCGTTTGCGACCGTCTTCAGCCTCTGGACCGTTATCGAAGAGTGCTTGAACCCGCCGATCGTCTGGCGCAACGGCAAGATCGAGGTGCGCGAGCCGTTCAGCGAGCCGGAGGACTTCGTCTTCCCTGAGGGGGTTGGCCCCGTGATGTGCGTGAACGTTGAGCACGAAGAGATCGTGCAGCTGCCACGCAGCATGAAGGCCGACGTGATTACGTTTAAGTACGCGCTTGGCGCCGACTTCATTGAGACGCTGCAGCTGCTGCACCGGCTCGGGCTCGACGGGAAGAGCCCGATCAACGTGAAGGGCGTCCAGGTCGCACCGCGCGATGTGATCGCCGCCCTCTCGCCTGACCCATCAACGCTCGGCAAGAGCATGATCGGTCGTGCGATTGTTGGCACGCTCGTCAGCGGCACCAAGGATGGACGCCCGCGCGAGACGTTCCACTATCAGGTGTGCGATGCCGCGGAGACGATGGGTCGCTACAACCTGCAGCCAGTCGCCTGGCAGACGGGCGTAATGCCCGTCATGGCCATGGAGCTGATCGCCGAGGGCGTCTGGGGTGGCGCGGGAGTCAAGTCGCCCGACATGATGGATCCAGATCCATTCCTCGACATCTGCGAGGACTACGACGTAACGGTCAAGCTCGAGCATCGGCTCC
>Ga0209768_10000758_pt1 | contig 21296 bp, 9 predicted proteins | sample LauGreSBDMM110SD_3_FD_187564 | JGI IMG/M metagenome (GOLD analysis project Ga0209768, IMG submission 187564) | Freshwater lake microbial communities from Lake Michigan, USA - Sp13.BD.MM110.SD (SPAdes) (version 2) | ecosystem: Environmental > Aquatic > Freshwater > Lake | place: Lake Michigan... | reverse complement strand
CCATCTATCGTGAAGCTTGCATTGTCTGTATCACCTGTCCCACTTACTAATGTGTAAGTAAACGTATCTCCAGCATCTACATCCGTTGCACTCAAGGTACCAACCGTTGTTCCTGTTGCCGCATTTTCTGCAACACTACTCGCACTCAACGCAATATCTGTTGGCGCTTCGTTGACGTTAGTTACCGTGATTGTTACCGTTTGAGTACTTGCATTACCAGCTGCATCCGTAGCTACTACTGCTACCTCATAGGTATTATTGGTGCCATTGTCCGTTGGACTCTCAAAGTCAGGTGCCTGTACAAAACTTAACGCACCTGTAGATGATATCGCAAACTTAGACCCGTCCGCACCAGATGCTATCGACCAGGTCACAGTCTCACTGGCTGTAAACGTATGGACAGCTGTCGTATTCTCTGCAATAGATTTAGATGCGGTAGCCGATCCTGCTGCTCCACTTGGACCCGTTATTGATGCTGGTGTAGCATCAATAACGGTTATCGTATTAGAGTTAGCAGATGTATTGCCTGAAGCATCTGTTGCAGTTGCTGTAACGGTTGTTCCATTTGCCAATGCTGTTGCTGGCGTATAACTAAAGTTTCCTGAACCATCAGTTTGAACGGTTGCCGTTGTAGTTGTTCCACCACTTGTCATACTGATGATAACAGAACTATTTGCCTCTGCTGTTCCTGTCACAACGGTTCCATTGCTTGGTGCTACAACTGGAGGATTCGGTGCCGTTACATCAGCATTTACTAATTCAACATCAGCGACATCACTTGCTATTAAAGCATCGTACCCTGGATCAGTCGAGCTTGGATCACCCGTAACCATGCTGTATACAATATTTCCATCCAATTCATTATCATCAATACCTGTAATGGTTATTGTATTCGATGCTGAATTATTCCAATCTGCATATCTAATGATTACCGAGCTAACGGATGATAAACTTCCCTCGCTTAGATCTGTCAAACTTAGAGGTATTGTCACATCAGCTTCTGCAACTGCCGGTTGTGATAATAACTTGAAGCCTATTACAACTGTGCCTCCCGCTTCAGTGGTACGATTTGTTGAACTCAATAATTCCCAAACTATTCCCGGAGGATCATTATTTTGAGTCGTCATCGCAACATTTGCTACGTCTGCTGCTCCTAAACTATTGTAATCAGCATCCGACGAGGTTACATCTCCTGTCTCAATTGTAAAGCTTTGAGCGCCATCTCCAATCAAATCATCGACCATATTCACCGTGATTCGTTGTGGGATATTCCAATTTTGAGGAGTAAAGGTCACACTGGATTGAACTGTTCCCTCAGTAAGGTCACTACTGCTCAATGCTAACTCCACATTTGCTAGTGGCTTATGTGATAAAACAATATCAAATGAACCATTAAAGGCAGGCCCACCTGTCGGATCTTCTAAAAGAGAACCGTCTACTGGAGTTACAATGACTCCTGCTTCAATAATATTCGTTACCGTGATTGTTACCGTTTGAGTACTTGCATTACCAGCTGCATCCGTAGCTACTACTGCTACCTCATAGGTATTATTGGTGCCATTGTCCGTTGGACTCTCAAAGTCAGGTGCCTGCACAAAACTTAACGCACCTGTAGATGATATCGCAAACTTAGACTTATCCGCACCAGATGCTATCGACCAAGTCACCGTCTCATTGGCTGTAAACGTATGGATAGCTGTCGTATTCTCTGCTACAGATTTTGTAGAAGTAAGTCCAGTAGAGGGTCCAGGTCCGGTAATTACTGGGGACACTAAGTCTACGACTGATGCTTGGGTAACATTTAATGTAACGGTTGAAGTTGTATAGTTTCCATCAGCATCTTTTGCTGTTATTGTATACGAAAAAGTATTCGGAAGTAAGGAAAAATCATAATGTGGTCTATTTGTTAAACCAGTAAGTGATATTTCACCTGTAGTTGAATTGATAGCAAAGTTACCATTCGAAGCAGATTCAATAAAACTAACTATTCCTATATTGTCTGTAGCTACCACTTTACCAACAATAGAATTTTCCGCTTGTTTTTCGACATAATTAAAAACCTGACCTGCTGGAATTGTAGGGGGTTCACAATCTCTATTTTTTCTAATCGGTATATCTAACATTTTAGCATACCCTAAAATAGTATTGTTCGAAGCATCATCAGCTGGCAATCCTTCTTTTAATTCAAATGAAGAAGGAAATGAATAGGTGGTTTCATTCGAATTATATATGAATTCTATAATTTCTTTTGAAACCGGAATTATAAAAAATTGCATACGACCAGCATTAGGAACAACAGAACTAGAAATTAATGTAGCATTTATCGGTGCCGGCAATGCCAGTTTTAAGTATAATTTAGTGGCATCAATATATGAAGTGCCTACTATATCTACACCTAAATATAAATTAACTCCAGCAGCAAGATTATCACAATTGTCTAAAGTATAATCCGATTTAGCGGAACTCATGAAAGAATGAGTGTACGGTTGAACAGGTAATATAGAACAATCTTCCTTTATTGTACTTGATATTGTTAGAGCATTGCCTTGAAACTTGGTCAACGTAGGATTATCCTGATCACTCGCTATACTTCCTGCTTTGACCAAAATAAGAGGTAAGGGAATTGAGGTTAAACCAGAGGTTACAAAGGTTTGTAGTAAACTAGAAGGCAATTCAAGTTTTAACTTTCTATTTATAGCTAAAGTACCAGTATTTGTACTAGAGAAATAAGTTGCTCCATTAATTTCTAATTTTAAATATAAATTATCTGCGGTGGAATTGACATTATTTTGTGAGGCAAGTGTAGTAGCATCTATTGTATATTCAATGAAACCAGCAGTTCGCGCCTTACAATTATCAAGTGGAGAAATCCAACTTAGGGCTTCAGATATTTTTAAATTAAATGGTTTTACATCAATCCAATGAGTAGTTGTTCCGACAGCATCCGTAACATTTACGGTAACTCCTCTCGTAGTTGTTGAAGTAGGCGCTGTAATATATGATAAAACTCCAGTACTAGAAATTGTAAATAAACTACTATTGCTACCAGTAAGAGAAAAAGTTACATTACTCTTGCTTGCGTCAAAGTCATATACATTTAATTCACCTTTGCCTATTTGAAAAGGAACAGAAGTTGGAGGAGTCAAAGAGGTAGACCCAGTTGCAGTGACTTTAGGCTTTACATCATCTATATCTGTTATTGTAACGGATACAGCCATAGTTGTGGTTTTATATAATGGATAATAACCTGTTGCTGTTAATGTAACCTCGTAAATATTATCACTATTAACATCTGTTGGGTTCTCAAAATCTGGGTATGTGCTTTTAAACACAAGTACGCCAGTTGAAGAACCCACAAAAAATTTAGCTGCGTCAGCACCTGTTAATGTCCAAGTAACTGTCTCGGTAGCACTAAAAGTAGATACAGGTGCACTGTTTTCCGGAACACTAATACTCACACTCGAACCTGTAGCGCCGTTAGGTCCAGTTATTATTATAGGAGTTGCAATACTAATAGTCTTTGAATCAGTTCTATTTAATCCATCCGTTACTGTTACGACTAATGAATAATTAGATTTTGAAGTAGCCCCATTATTTAATGATAAAACTCCAGTACTAGAAATTGTAAATGAACTAGCGTCTGTACCAGAAAGAGAAAAAATTACATTACTCTTGTTTGCATCAAAGTCATAAATTGTCGTTTGATTCAATGCTGCTTGAATGGTATTTGGAGGAGCTACAGAGGTAGACCCAGTTGCAGTGACTTTAGGCTTTACATCATCTATATCTGTTATTGTAACGGATACAGCCATAGTTGTGGTTCTAATTGTAGTTTCACTTATTACAGATGCTGTTAATGTAACCTCGTAAATATTATCTCTATTAACATCTGTTGGGTCCTCAAAATCTGGGTATGTGCTTTTAAACACAAGTACGCCAGTTGAAGAACCCACGAAAAATTTAGCTGCGTCAGCACCTGTTAATGTCCAAGTAACTATCTCGGTAGCACTAAAAGTAGATACAGGTGCACTGTTTTCCGGAACACTAATACTCACACTCGAACCTGTAGCGCCGTTAGGTCCAGTTATTATTATAGGAGTTACAATACTAATAGTCTTTGAATCAGTTCTATTTAATCCATCCGTTACTGTTACGACTAATGAATAATTAGATTTTGAAGTAGCCCCATTATTTAATGATAAAACTCCAGTACTAGAAATTGTAAATGAACTAGCGTCTGTACCAGAAAGAGAAAAAATTACATTACTCTTGTTTGCATCAAAGTCATAAATTGTCGTTTGATTCAATGCTGCTTGAATGGTATTTGGAGGAGCTACAGAGGTAGACCCAGTTGCAGTGAGTAAAGGCACTATTTCATCCACATCTGTTACGGTAACCGACACAGCCATAGTTGTGGTTCTAATTGTAGTTTCACTTATTACAGATGCTGTTAATGAAACCTCGTAAATATTATCTCTATTAACATCTGTTGGGTTCTCAAAATCTGGGTATGTGCTTCTAAACGTAAGTACGCCAGTTGAAGAACCCACCAAAAATTTAGCTGCGTCAGCACCTGTTAATGTCCAAGTAACTGTCTCGGTAGCACTAAAAGTAGATACAGTTGCACTGTTTTCCGGAACACTAATACTCACACTCGAACCTGTAGCGCCGTTAGGTCCAGTTATTATTATAGGGGCATCTGATACATCAGTTACCGTGACAGTGATTGCCCTAGTTGCTACATTGCCAGCAGCATCAGTTGCGATTACACTTACTTGATATTTATTATCTGCATTGAGGTCTAACTTAGTTTCATAATCGGGTGCAGTTTTGAATTTTAATACTTTTGATATTATTTCAAATTTAGCTGCGTCATCACCAGATAAACTCAACGTAACTACTTCATCTGTATTTATATCTACTACATATACTGTATTTTCTGGGACATCAATAAATGAAGAAAGACCCAAAAAATTCGGAGGAGATGTGTCACAGGTTTTACCTTTCTCAAGGTTGAAGCCTGTTGTAATAGTACCATGAGTTATATTTGTAGCATCATTTGCAATTTCCCCTTCTTTTACAACTAATGGTAATTGAATACCTCCCGTATTACCAGTATAACTGCCAATAGCTATAAGTTCCTGTAAAACCTGAGTTGAAAGTGGCATACTTAGAACTCTACTGGTGGATTCATACATCTCAGACACCCAACCGTATTCAGAAACACTTTGATTCAATGTTGTATAAATCGGTCCATCGGTTCCATCAAGTTTAAGATATAATTTAGATGGATCAGTGGGAGAAAAATTTGAATAAGGAAGCGTAAAAATAGCTGACTGACCATTTTTTAGCATTTCACAATTATCTAATCTAGAATCTTGTGTAGGCAGCGGCGATGCATTTGAATATTGTTTAATGAGATACTCCTTACGATTTGTCCACGTATGGGATGAAGTAATATTAACTGAAGTGATTTTAATACTTAAATTTAATTTATAACTAAGATTTAAGTAGGATGGATCAGAATCTGCTGTAGTAGCGACAGTCAATGACGTAATTCTGTTATTATAAGAAGTAATTAAATTATTAGATGCGTTTTTATCATTCGATATGATATTAACTGCTTGGGGAATATTCCAATTATCAGGAGTAAAAATAAGTGTAGCAATTGGCTGAATTAGCCCTTCTATTCTAGAGGTACTGGTAGCAGTGGTTCCGAATCCATCAGTTGAAAATGAAACTTTCACATTTTGAGTAGGCTGAGCAGGCAATACTACTTTGAAGAAAGGGTCTGTTTTCTGATTTAGAAAAGTATTTCTTACAATGTCATTGATTGTACTAGTCACTCCCGTTTTTAAATCAGTAATAATCAATGTAGCATCATTATCTAGTAAATCGAGAGTTACAGCCGGAGAATTTTGATACACACTTGCTACATCTGAAAAAACTAAAGTCTCAGAAGCATTGGAACCTATGACTGAATTATCTGTTCCATTGATTGTAACAGTCTGGGGTATATTCCAATTTGAATTTGTAAATGTAAGAGAAGTGGGGCTGAGTGTAAATTTAGACAACGAAGAGGCGTTTACAGTTACACTTTCTGTCGGCTGTGTGGTCAGCGATACAGCTACAGTACTTGATGCTCCCTCCAATATGGATTTTTTGGTTTCCGAAACCTTAATCAATGGAACATCAATATCTACCACATTGACCACTACTTCAGCTGTTAGGCCTGTAAATACAGTGGATTGAACGGATGATTCCCATGTCACTGAGCTACCGTTCCAGTTACCATAATTCATTTTTTCTATGGTAAACCTTACCCTTACATTTTGGTCCCCATCACGAATATTATCCTTTAAAGTACTAAAGTTTAAAGATGTTGAAAGTCCTGATGTTTTAGTTCCTTGATTATTTTTATACTCAAAGAAGAGTGGACTCGTTCCTAAAGACAACTCAGTACCATCATCAGAAATAATCTCAGCTTTAACAAATAATTGATGATACTGACTCCAAAATGGGAAAATATTAATATTTAAATTGGCGGTTCCAATTTCCCCTTCATAAACGGACGAAGCTGCTAAGTTTGCTGTAAATACAGCTGTTTCATTATCGAGAATAGTGATTTTAGGAGCCAAAGGTCCAAAAATATAGTTGTAATTTGACGGAGTATATTTAGAATAGAACTGAGTATATGTGGTTACATTTTGAAGTTCTGCTATCCCTAAATCCTGAGTTTTAGTTCCTTGAATTTTATTGTCATCTGTGGTAGTAAATGTTATTGTAATAACCTCATTGGAATAGTTTGTTATTGGAATTCTTAAATAGTTACCAGAATAAGGACTAGTAGAGCTAAATGAATATTTATCTGAACTTATAGCAGCCCCAGATGGGGTGCCGGGTAATTCATACAACATATAACTTATACCATCTTTAACGTAAGGAAACCTTGGCGCAGGTGTACCGTTTAGCGTATAGGTATATGTTATTGATTGGCCTTCTGTAATTGTAGTATTTGGTATATTACCCACTTTAATATAAAATGGTATACATGGATTATTTATAACCGATGAACTGTATTGTTTTTGAATGATACTCACACTCGTATTTGATGCATTGAACACATCTATAGTATAAGTGAAAGTTCCAGTACAGATGTTATTTAGCGCTGCAATTAATGGACCACTAAAATTTATTCGGGCAGTTAATTTCCCATCAGTTTCAACCACATTTGCTTGAGAACTTACTCCATTATAGGTAAACTTCACTACATCCCCTACTGCAACTTCAGTTAATTCTACATCAGAAAATGCTCCATTATCAATTTCTGAGGTTTCAGGGAAATTTCTATCCATAGAGGCTCCCCAAGAATTTACCACATTAATTATACCTGGCGCACAAGTAGTTGTGGTGGTTATTGATTTTCTCAATGGTGTTGCAACACAATTAATGCTGTACAAAATATCGGTGGTGCCAGCTGCCAAGACAGTTACTTGCCCGTCTTGATTAATTGTTGCAATACTTGGATCTGCAACAGACCAAGTTCCTCCAAATACCAAATTATTTGGATTTAATACATCAAACTGAAAAGTACGTCCTACCTTATAACATTCTGCAACAGATTGAATGGCAAGTGAAGAAGGGTCCTGCAATCCCTCAAAAGTTAGGGTAATTGGTTCTGTGTATGCATAGCAACCTGAACTCAAAGTATATTTTGCACGAAGAGTAATGGATCCAATAGCAGTAGTAGCACTAACTTTTGTCACATTTACTTTTGTTAGATCACCATAGGTAAGATTGTTTACAAAAGTGTTGTCCCTACCTGCTGGGTAAATTTCCGAGTAACTTCCATTCGATTGCTTTTGTTCCCACTTTATACTACTAGTTGAAGGTAGATTTAAATTAAGATTAAATGTCTGACCAGCACAAAGCTTTGTTGAATTTGTTGATATTACAGGTATTGGAGTATTACCGGCACTTATTATTGTGGGATCAGAAGGTATACTTTCACCACATTCAAGAGAGTATGAAAAAGTATAAGAACCTGCCCCGTTAATGGTAAGATTTTTAGCATTAGAATTTGAAATTAATGTCCCGTCTTTAAACCACTTAAATCCTAAATTTGGAATATCATCAGAATAATATAGTTTTAATTTATATCCAATATAAATATTATCTAGAGTGGTATTATTATCATTAACTTTAATTATGGCTAAGGTATAGTCAGTAGTTTCAAAATACCTACTCGTTATATCGATAGGCTGACCAAGGCATGAACCCGTTTGATATTTTGGAATAGCGCTGCTGTTAGACAATACTTCATAAGTAAATTTAGTACTGTTATTACAACTTGTTTGATAATTTGGCGTATTAGAAGCTAAGTCAATTATTGGGATAAGTTCAATTTTTTCAATGTACCTCTTTCCAGAATTAGCAATGAAAGCAGTAATATCATCTCTGAATACATTAGCACTATTGTTTTGATCAGTATAATTGCTACCAATAGCATTAGTTAAAAAAGAGTTCAAACTTGCTGAAGAAACTTGAAATATTCCTTTTAATACTGTTGGATTCGCAGTTTGGTAACCCGTGGGACAAATTTCAGTTGCTCCAAGAACTGAAATACTTGGTTTTTGGATTGCATCTAATAATACTATTCTAATACTATTGCTTTCATTAGAAACGCAACCCTGTGGGCTTGCATACCGTGCAACATAAGTTCCAGGTGACGAAGCAGTATAACTAGAAGTGTTTGAAGCGACAAGATTACCATCTTTATACCAGTTTGAATTAGCAGAACTTGTAATTAAAGTTGAAATCGTAGTCCCCGGACAAAAACTTATTGGGTCTTGTGTGGAAATTACAGGAACTGTTGAAACATTATCAGTAGAAACTATTACACTCTTTTCTTCAGATTCAGAAATACAACCTGTGTTATAATTTAACTTTACTTTATAAGTCCCTTGAGAAATTGTTTCATAGTTTAAACCATTTTCACCCTGGATTATTTGGCCATCTTTAAACCAACTTATAGTATAATTTTTTATAACTCCTGATAAATTAATAGGATTGAAATTTGCAGAGGGATATGAGGTAGTTCCAGGATTATTTAGAATAATTTCAATTTTGGAAAATGGCAGGAAACTACTTAAATCCAAAGTTTTATCTGAAAAAGTCGCATTTATTACGTTTCCATCTATTTTAACAGTATAACCACCAGGATAAGATAATAAATTGCCATATGGATAGTTAATTTTCAGGCTTTTTAAGCTAGCTATTTCATATGGTAATAAATGGTCTGCTAATAAAATTACATACGGATTTGGGTGAATAATCCGTACATATCCTAAATTCTTTTCAAATGTTCTTTCCTGTCCTTTTGAATCGCCAGAAAAGCCAAACTTTACTTTATCATTTCCACATACTACTCCAGTTCCTCCATTTAAATAATTAAGTGAAATTTGATCAGTTGTATACATTCCGATTTTCACTAATTCTGAAAATGATGAACACTGACTAATTATTGATTCTACTTTATAATCACCTGGTTCAGTCACAGTAATCGTAGACCCAGATTGATTTGGAATTAATGTATTATTCTTGTACCACCTGAAACTTGTAACACCTTCAATATTTGTTGCTGTAAGATTAAAGGAGCTTCCTTGACAAAAATCTTTATCCCCATTGTTTGTTGAAATCGATGGAGTTGGGACCAAAGTTGTTGATACGATAATAGGTTGGCTAAAAGTTTCACAACCAGCTTGATTTATTGATTTAGCAAAATAAGTACCCGGTTCTGATATAGAAACACTAGCTGGAGATTGGCTATTGATTTGAACGCGATTATTGTCTACATCAAGCTTAAACCAATTATAAGTATGATTTTCAACGATATTACTAATTGTGAGGGTTGTTTGCGAATTAATACATAGAGAATTAAATGTTACATTTGGTTCGGCAGGAATTCCTACCATAGTAACTGCTACCTGATCTTCAAGAAAATTCCCTTGAGAATCAGATATTTTTAATTTAAAATTTGAAGTCTTTGTTATTATAACATCTAAAGCCCTCTGATTTGAAACTACACTGTTTGTTTCTGTATCAGTCCAAACATAAGTTAAATCACCCTGAAGATAATCTGCAGAGCATTTACTTATAAACTCATCACTTGGCTGAAGTTTGAAAGGGCTGTTATAACAGACATTATTTTCCTTGGTTTGATCAATTAATTTAACACTTCGAAGATTATAGGTATTTACTATCACACATCCACCGAATTCAACCTCAACTTTTAATTCTTTATACCAACCATTTGTATGTGTGTAGGTTGTGCCTTCGTGTTTAAATACTCCATCCACATACCATTTAACCTTTTCAGCTACGTAATCTATTTTATCTGTTTTAAGAGTTATATCAGGCCTTACTTTTGATATAATTTTATCAACATTATATATAGGAGCTTCTGTGTAGTCATATGGTCCTGGAAAATTATTTTCCACAAAAGAAAAAGAAGTAGTATAATTCGAAGAATTGTAATCCATTTCTTTACCTACGACAGTCAAATTAGCCCCTTCATCCCCAACACCATATATATCAACTACAATATTAGATACCCCATCCCATCTAAGTAAACTGGCATTTGTACCTGTACCCAAAATAAATTCATTTAGGCCGGCTTTTGCTGTATATGCGTTGGTCTCATCGTCTGCCATTAAATATTGATACCAAGGCGATTTATTAACATCAAACCCCACAGCATATTCATTTCCAGTGTATGTACTAAACGTAGCATATCCTCCAGAAAAATAGCTTTTGTAATTATCCGATGTATTTTGAGGAGCATAAAATTTTGGAGATGTCTTATCCTCATTTTTCCAAGCCGTAGGATTAAATGATCTTGGTGCCCATTGCTTGTTGATTTTTGTAAATTTTGGCGAAAATTCTTGTCCAGAATAAACACGAACCCATTTATCATCCATAAGACCATTAAAACCATCTATGAAATTTTTATTATCTGTGAGGCGCATTCGAATACTAAAGAAATTAATAAGCCCTTCTGCTGCTGATTCTGAAGTTAGCTTTTTCAAGTTAAGAGCCAATCTTGATACATCTCCTGCTTTCATTCCACTTTCAATAAGGTCTTCAGCAGCTAGTATAAAAGTCATTCTCTTTCTAATTGGCTGTGCGTTAAAAACACCAGGTAAAGTCGTTTGGGCTCCGGTCGCTCCCGGAATTTCAAGTGTAGTCTCGCCAGTAAAACTTACTGTAAAATTAGTTTGACTACCAAAACATTGAGGGTTGTGAACATCTGATAAAATCTGAACATCAAACTTATTTTTTGGATCACGTGACAAATCACATTCAATTTCCACCCGTGACGGTTTTTTGACTTTAAGTGTCAAATCTTGCAGTGCGAATAATTGGTTTTTTTTATGAGTTGCCTTTACTGTCAATAAATACACATTATTTTCGTCAGAGTCAGAAGGCTCTTCATAGTTTAATCCACCTTTATATTTAATCAGGCCTTCTTCACTAATTGTAAATTCATTTGCATCTAATCCAGATAAAGACCATGTAAAATCAGTATCCAAAGCAGTAGAACCAGTAACTGTATAGTCAAATATATTGGTAGTTGAGGCTGCGTCTGATACATTATCTGGTAACTCATCAATTTCATAAGTTACAGCAATTGTTCTATTATTATTAGGCCCTTTTAAAATATAGGAGCTAGATGTAAAATTAGCTGCAGAAGTGTTATATCTAATAGCATCGATTGGTTTATTAATTAGTTGATATTGATACCAAAAGTCATCTCTTGCATATAAAGTCCCATTAAATGCTTCTGTTTTAGGAGTTGCAAACGCCAAATTGAAATAACCAAGATAATCGGCAAAAGTCTCATCTGTACCGGAAATTACCTTAAAACCTGGAAAAGTATACCCTTCAACCCTATATAAACTTGACATTAAAATTGTTGGAGCCGTTGTTTGGGGTACTTTAATTTGTACAGGTGAATTGGCATTTGTGACAACACCATTTATCGTCTTCGATGCAAGAAGGACAACTGTAGTTCCTTCTGGAACTGCTTCACTAAAGACTATTTCAAAAGATCCATCACCAGCTACAGTTGTGCCTCCAACATAGGAGCTAATTCCTAATTTTGTGGCGGATACATTAATTTGTGTTCCAGGTTCACCTGTACCAATGACACTGGTTTTAGTGGCAGAAAGATTGCTTGGTGCTTTTGGAACTGGATTTTCTACTGCATAAAACTCTACACTAGATTCTAAACCATCATGTTTAGTAACCAAATAATATTTGTTACCTATGATCAAATTTAAATTAGTAAAAGCGAAAGAGGAAAAATTACTTGGCTCAGAACTGGTCCAGCTATTTGTAGTAGTTCGGGCAACTAAATTAGTTTTATTTGCATCCGAATAAATGGAAACTTCACTCCCTGGCCTAGAATAACCCGAAACATAATCCCATGCTGCAGCCCCTTTTATAACGGCTTTAACAATTTCCTTTTCTGTAAAATCAAAATCAAATTCGCGAATTATTGTGCCATCATTATTCGTAATTTTTACTTTACCACTTTTATTATGAAACTCAATAGGGACATCAGTTACAATAATATAATCATTGTATGGTGTTGGAAAACCAATATCATCCTTGAAAGGAATATTAAAAAAAGCATCTGAACGATAACTAGCCAAGCCTTCTGTCGGAAATGAAAAAGATACCCAATATCTCTCCCCAGTATTATTGAAATCCCCTTTAATTATTAGCTGATATGTGCCATTATAAAGTCTCGCATAACCATCGAGGGTTAATGCCCAAGCAGTTTGTGTCCAAAGCTTTGCTAATTTAATTTCAACAATCTCCGGAACTGTAACATCAATCACAAGACTTGAAGTCGTTGCTGTAGATTTATTACCAGCCGCATCGGTTGCTGTCGTAGTTACTGAGTATGTTCCTTTAGCTAGTGCTGTGGGTAAGGTGAAGCTCCAGTTGCCTGAACCATCCGCTGTGGTAGTATAGGTTACTGCATACACTATTATAGATACAGTACTTCCCGCCTCAGCTGAGCCTGTTAGCGTTGGAGTTGTATCAAACGTAGTTAAATTGGCAACTACCGGAGGATTCGGTGGCGTGATATCATTTACAGTTTGGGCGAAAGAAGAAAAAGTAACGCAAATAAATAAAAAAGCTGATAATAAATATTTTAAACGTAAATGATACATAAATAACTTAATTGAACCATAAAAAACGAAATTAAGTATCTGACTTTTACTCATATCCAAAAAATACGCAAACAGCCTTTTTTTATGTACAAAAATGGTAGAAAGTATTAAAAAAATGCAAATTCTACGCTGTTCAGAGCTTAGTGAAAATATCTTGTCCTAAATTAGCTCTGATGTACACATTTCATCAATTATAGCTAACGTAACTTGCATCTCCCTTGATGATAGTTTTTTAAAGCAACTCATTTTTTTATAGTTTTTAATCCTTTCCATCTTTCAAATTTAAAATTCAATGGAATTCCATTGAATTTGATCTAAATTTATACCAATTAAAAATTCTTTATTCAACTCCTTTATTATTGAAAGATCCTCTTCAAGCTCTTTCAGTGAAACGAAGAGTATTAAATCCTTTTTCATTAATGGATTGTTAACATAAAAGGAGATTTTAAAATCAGTAGAGGAATTAATATCAATACGAAAATTGAAAGAGCCAATTAAAGATTCAACTATTTTATCTTGGTTATTAAACGAGGTATATTTTACTAACAAACTAGTTTTATAATTAGTATAACCATTAACTTGAATGCTCCTATTTGGAATCATATCTTTTTTTATCCTATTCTTAAATCTGAACATAAATAATATTTTTCTGATTAAAAGAAATATATGATTTTTTTTAATTCTTAATTTCCAAATACATAACCTAATGATAATTCAAAACTTTGAACAGTATTAAAAGATGTTTTTGCAGACCCTGTAATGATATCATAGCCCCATTAGCATCAAAAGTAGCGCTAATGTGAAAAATACGAGTAGTTTCCACATTATTAGTACCGGCAATATCTGGGTATCCTGATAAAACACTAGAAATTGCGTTAGTGCCAAATACCACCTCGTACACACGTTGGCCTGAGATATAAAATAATTTGCCGTCTTTGTCTTTGAAATTTATGGGCGACACATGGACATTACCTGTAGGTATATCTTGCCAGCCACTACCTGTTTGTGAATAACAAATAAATGAAGTAAAGCAAAAAGATGATAAAAGGTAAAAAAATCTAAAAAACAACTGAATAAATTTAAAAATTCTTGCAATATTACCTAGATATTAATCTTGTTCCTTATTATGTAATAAAATTATGTCATATCTATTGTTATTTTTTATAAAATAAAATCATATAAATTTATCTAATGTATTGAATTACATATAATTATATAAATAATAATTATCTAAATTTCAACTATAAAATTTGATAATAATTTAGCAAATAAAAATATTGTACCTTTATTTTATGTACAGAAAAATAATATCTATTTTACTTTTTATACCATTAATAGCATTTGGGGGAAATTCAAATGAATATAAATTAATTGACGTTGATAGTAAAAATATATATTATAATTTTTTACTATATAAAAATACATTATATGTTGGTTCAGATAATGGTATTTATGAGTTAGAAAATTTTAATCTCAAATTATATGATGCAAAAGAAAAAGGATACATAAGACTTATAGATAAAAAAATAATTGCACATGAAAATTCATTATCAGCTGACTTAATGAACATGAATTACAATTATCTCTTACCCAAAGATTTTCAAAACATAAAAAATGAGTTCATACTATTTAAAAATCAACTATGCATTATTAGTAAAAACACATTATTTATTTTCTCAAAAAAAAATTATACAATTAAATTTGACACTCTAAGTCTAAGAAGTTTTACAAAAAATATTATTGGATCTTATGGTGGGATATTTATAAATGGTGTAAAATTACAATATCCAAGTTATACAGACGGTGAAGTAAAAGAAATCGATGAATATAAATTTATTTGCTATGGTGGTCTTTTACAAATTACAAAAAATGAAACAAAAGATTACAGCGATAGAAGCTCTGGTGAATTTAGAATTCATAACAAGAATTTAGGTCTTATTAGAGATATAGATAAAATAAATGTCAATAAATATGTAGCTACTACAAATAAAGGTATTTTCTTATTTAGTTTTAATGAAACAAAAATAGATACTATTTTATTGAATAAAAAATTAACTGAATTTAATAACGTATTTTTTGTTGAAAATGAAAAAAGAATTTTATATTTTACTGAAAATAAAATTTTTATTTATTCATTAATTGATAAAATAAATATTTTATACCTAGATACAAAAGAAAATCAAATAATAAAGGATATCTATGTTCAAGACTTAAAAAAACTTTATATTCTTTTTGATAATAGCTTGAAATTTTATCTATCTAACTCAATTGAATTTACCTCTTCAACCGTTCTTTTATCTAATTTATCTTCATGTCATAATATAGTTTTATTTAAAGATTTTTTTTGTATTACTAGTAACTACGGAGTACATTTTTATAATAAAAAAACAAACGAGGCTTTTATAAATACATTAAATCTTGAAACAAATCGAAGAGCTATTAATATAATTGATGATACACTTTGTATTGGAACTACTAATGGAATTATTTATATATCAACTGAAAATTTAAAAGATATAATTTCAAACAGAAGTATAATTATTAATTCTGATGAAGAGAATGCACCTATTTTATATTTAATAATTGTAATTGCACTTATAATTATAATATTTATCTGGTATCATAAAAAATCAGAAAAATCAAAAATTATTGAGGAAAAAAACTTTCTGATTACAAGAGAAAATATAGAAAAATACATAATCTTAAATATAAAAAATGTATCAATAAAAAGCATTTGCGAACACTTTAAATTAAGCACTTCACAATTATATGAAATTCTTGAAAATGAAAAACCAGGAGAAATAATCAGAAAACAAAGATTTAATCTTGTAAGAAAGTTTAGGAAACAAAGGAAAGATGACTTATTTATTTCTGAAAACACCGGTTTCTCCTTAAGCTATTTAAAGAAAATTTATTAAAACTGTTGCCTCCTACCCTTTTTCTTGGGAAATTCCCGTAGAATTCGCTCTAATGGAGATAGATTTTAGCCATATTTCAGGCTATTAACCTTGATTTAGAGCTATTTATTAACAGAAAAAGAGAAGTTATGGTAAAGATGTATTTTTTGTGTTGTTCCTACAGAACCAGGATTAAGGACCATGGAATAATCAAATTACGTATTGCAGGATTAGACAAGGAAGTAAACCACTCCACCCGTATTTGTATTCCTATTGCAGATTGGGACTCCAAAAAGGTCCAAGTAAAAGCTCGTCATGAGCAAGCTTACATTCTAAACAAGCAAATAAGTGATTTACGATCTAATGTAATCGACTTCATTGAATCCCGAACTAAGAACAATGAGCTTATCTCAGCAGATTTACTTAAAGCCCATATCAATGGGACCAGTAAAGAGACCAAAGGATTACTAGATATGATTCGCTATTACATTACCATCAATAAAAATAGATTCTCAATTGGAACAGTTAAGCAATACGAATCCATCTTTTCAAAAGTGCAAAAGTACTTATCCATTGAGCTATTAGTCCCAGACTTTCCTTTAGACAAATTGAATTACCGTTTTTTAAGCGATTATAGAGTGTATCTCGAATCGAAGTGTGGGAATGGTCCTAATACAATTGACCGAGATGCAAAACGTTTAAAAGCGGTAGTACACTTAGCACAAAAACTAGAGCTAATTAAAGAAGATCCTTTTATCAACTTTAAATCGCAGACAGTAGTAACCCATCGGTCCATTCTTAATGTAAACGAGATAGCACTAATTGAAAATCTTACAATCCAAAACGAGACGATCAAGATTGTTAGAGATGCTTTCTTATTTATGTGTTACACCGGTCTTGCTTACAGTGATTTAAAAGCTTTAAGCAACAATCACATTCATAAAAGCATTGGCGGTAAAAGAATCATTAAGATACAAAGACACAAAACAAATGAATATTGTATGATCCCTTTAATGGATAAAGCAGAACAGTTAATACTTAAATATAATGGCTACCCTAGCATTGCTAATACGGATTTAGTTATTCCTACTATCAGCAATCAAAAGACCAATCAATATCTAAAGCTTATTATGCAACTAGCTGGTATTAATAAAACTGTTACTTGCCACGTTGCTAGACACTCCTTCGCTACTAATTCACTTGAACATAGTGTCCCAATTGAGACTGTATCTAGAATGCTTGGGCATGCAAGCATCAAGACTACTCAGATTTATGCTAAAATAACAGAGACTAAGCTCATGAATGACTTCGCATCATTCGACTTAGCACCTAAAGATGATAAACAAATTTTACAAGCAATATAAAAAACAACAAAAATGGAAATCGTAACTAAACAAATGTTAGATGAATTTAAACAGGATTTAATCAAAGAAATCAGTCAAATGAACGTAACACACAGCACGCCAAGAAAGCTCATGAGAAATAACGATCTAATGGAGTATTTAGGCTGTTCTTACTCTACAATAGAGAACCTTCGTAATGCAGGTAAGATCCCATACAAAAAAGTAATGGGGACCTACTACTATTCCTTCGAGGAAGTAAGCAAAGTCTTTGAGCAAACAATGAACTAAATTTTGGGCATAAAAAAGCGCCCCGAAGGGCGCTATAATAATTTAAACTATTTAAATAAGGCTTCAAATTCCTCTTCGGAAAGAGGATTATCTTTCATTCTTTTCTCAAAAGCAATTTGAGAATCAGTTTTAACCTTTTTGCTTCCAGGTGTTTCTGGTTCCTTAAAGTGATAATCTGGATAAAAATTACGAAACCCAAATTTGTTACCTGGATCAATTTTTTCAAGTTCCTTCAGTAATTCTAATTCGCTAGGAAAAGGAGTGAATGACTCTAAAACACCCGTTTCTCTATCGTAATGGTATAAAGTACAGATTTTCCTAAAAGTATCATGGACATAGATAAAACCTTTTTCACCATAATGAATCCAATCACCTGATAATAAGACTTTACCATTTTTATCCACAAGAAATTGATAATGCCTAGTACTCGATACTTGCATACATTCTAGATCATCTAAAACATTATCTAGCTTGTAATTTTCATAACCACAGCCATCTAACATTTTAATTGCATTCTTGTTTTTTTCTAATTTAGCATTTTGAGCGGCTTTAACCTTTCGCTCCTGCTTAATTCTGTTTGCCTCATGTTCTGCTCTTCTTTTTTGAGCTAATTCTCTTTCTGCCTTCTGGCTTTCCATTTTAGCAGCTAATAATTCAACTTTACCTGCGTCTAAGATTGCCTTAATCTCAGGTGTCATTTCAACTTGTTGACTGTTTCCCATATACTTAATTTTTGTTTACTTATTGAGTATACAGCTATATCAATTCCCATGCCAAACTGGAATAGATAATTAACAAGTTTTCAAATACTGACCAAGGTAACAATTTGATAATATGAATGGATTGGAAATTAACACATTACGCAACGCACAAACTAAGAAAAAGATATAATCCCTTCCAGCTTATTGTCAGTTATTGCCTTCTTAAAAAGTTTTTTAACCTTTTTGGCATCTGTTGTCCTTACCATTAATGAATCATGAATAGGCAAGAAAGGTATATCACCCATCTCCTCCATCAATTTGTTTAAGAACGTACATTCGGTTTTCTGTAACAGGAATGATAAGTTCTTATGTTTATGACTCAACCCCACCTCTAAATCTAAAGAAGCCAACTCAGACAAGAACTTATAGAATTCAGGCCCAAACAACTTATCGCATACCTCCTTTTTTTTATACATACCAAGCCTAGTTCTAGGTTTCCCAAAGACAAGCTGAAAGAATATCTGTTTCATATTGACCCTTACTATAGCATCATTTTCGAACTTCTTACCTTTTAGCTTAATTGCCATATATCTATAAATGTCCATCCCATATTCTTTAGCAATCTTAATGTATTGTGCATTATTATACTTCTCAAAAATACCTTTGGCAATCTTTAGCCTAGATCCTTTCTCAAACAACAAACACAAAAAACTAGGTTGAGAAGCCTTAATATCGATTTCCACAACTTCCTTACCATCTATCTTTATTTTCTTTCTAAAATCCCTAGGTATATTACTAAACAAATGATACAACCTGCCTCCGTATTCATCTCTATTAATCCTATATAAACACCTTTTTTCTTCAATAATTGATTTTTGCAAGATGCACATATACGCATTGTATAAACTCCTTAAATCACGTTTATATTCCTTTTCAAACGTATCCAAATCAGTCAACTTATTCAAAATCTCTACTTTCACTTCATCACCAATATATTCACTTTCCGAACTAACCACATCCTTTTCTAATCGCTTCCTATAAACCTCATTAATCATTAAATCCAAATCATCAACAACCAAATCACACTTATCCAAAGTGACTTCAATCTTTTTCAAAACGCCTTCTCTCTTGTCATAACTCCTCTTAAAATATTCCTTTAAGCTTTTTTCAAATCTTTCATCCTTTAATTTCACCTTTTTAAAATCATCACTTAAACCATTAAAAAAAAACTCACCCAATTTAAAATACCTCAAACTCCTATAAACTCTATGCTTCGAATTCTTCCTATTAAAATCCACCACCCCTCTATTAACCAACTTATTAATTACCACATTACAATCATTCCCAATAATTCTTTTCAAATCATCACTACTAAAATAAACGCCCAACCATTCAACTTCATCATACCCCTCAATAAAACTTCTTTCATAAATTAAACTCAAAAACATCCCTATTCTTTCAACTTTTTCAACTCCAAACATCTCTTTAATTTTTTCCAAACTAAACACATTAAAATCATACATCTTAACATCACTATCCATTTTCATTACCTTTCTACTTACCCTACTTACCCACTTATCCTCATACTCATTATAATACAATCCACTAACAACATCTCTATCATTATGCTTTGCAGCTATACCACTTCTCTTATCCCATAAATCATACTTACTCTTCCTTTTTATACTTTTATTGCTTTCTTTATTCATACTATAACCTTTCTATAAATTTATACTATTATTACTACATTACTATTATATAGGATTTTTGGGGAGATTAAGGAAATTAGGGGTTTGGTTTTTTTGGGATTTTTAGGGTTTGAAGGTTCGGGGTGGGTTTGATTATAGTTGTGGTATTTTGGGGGTTGCATGATTGAATTTTCAATTTTTTGGGGTTAATTGAGTGTCTAGCAAAAACGTCAATGTGTTGCAAAAACATGATGGGTATACCCCAACGTTAATTAAAAGTGCTAGGTGTGTCTATGAAAAACAGTATGTGTATAATAGGTTTGTCATACACACGTGAGTTTTTGGTATACTTTAAGATATATATCTCCCCACTTATAGATAATAGCAAGTCAAACAGCTATTTATTTGAAATAAGCCAATATGAATGATCAAGCGCAACAGACAGTTGAACCTAAGAAATCGACGTATAAAAGTAGTAAAGTGCCATATTCACGTGGTGATATCAAAAACTGGATAAGCTTTGGTATTAATAACGGTTATGTAAACAAGTTTAAAAAGGATGAGATCGCTAAATGGACTGAATTGATGCTAAAGCACGGAGTGATTAAAATGGAGGAAATAAACAAGAATAAATAAGGTTTTGGCATGGAAGCTACGTCGGTCCAAGAAGTGGTATGACTAACTAGCTGATATTAAGTGTAGTAGAATTTAAGTTCTGATTCTAGGCGAATCGAATGAAAAAAGAACACAATGTGGCTCGTCTTTGGGTTGATTGTTTTGATTATCAATCTAATACAGTGATACTCGCAGAGTTAGTTTTCAGAGGTCGGCCCCAGCCAGTTCACAAAGCTTCGACGCAAGTCGGAGCTTTTTTTATGCGAAGAAGCGATAGAAAGCCTCGCAGTGGAAAATTTAAAGCATTGGCTGTGTTAATAGCTTGCTATTATAAACAGACAAGGAATTAAATTGAACGAGCGAATCGAGTGCTTTCTTGAGCGAATTAGCAAAGAATCAGCATTCAGTTCGTCGATAAGTTTTGGGTAAGGACGCCATTTAGGGAAGTCGGCGTAATGAAATGAAGCCGACAATCCCTTTTTATTTATATGAAATGGGGGAAGTCGTTCGAGCAAAGCGA
>Ga0209768_10000757_pt1 | contig 21311 bp, 9 predicted proteins | sample LauGreSBDMM110SD_3_FD_187564 | JGI IMG/M metagenome (GOLD analysis project Ga0209768, IMG submission 187564) | Freshwater lake microbial communities from Lake Michigan, USA - Sp13.BD.MM110.SD (SPAdes) (version 2) | ecosystem: Environmental > Aquatic > Freshwater > Lake | place: Lake Michigan... | reverse complement strand
AAGCACACATTTTTCCTCTACCGTATAACCTTTCACACGAATGGTAATCATTCTGTCCTTTAGAATCGGGTTAATCAAGGATTCATCGTTGTAGCTAAATACCATTAGCGCCCGCGAAAGATCCAAGTCCAGTTCCCCAAAGTAACGATCATTAAACTGATTATTCTGCGAGGCGTCTGTTAGGTGCGTGAGAATGCTAATAATCTCCGCCCCCTTCTTAGTGCCAGAGACCTTATCCAACTCGTCAAAGAAGATGATCGGGTTCATGCATTGGGTCTTAATCAGTATTTCAGAGATCTTACCATAGGAAGCGCCCTCGTAAGCAAAGGAGTGTCCCTCCAAGAAAGACCCATCGCTGGCACCCCCTAGGGTCACAAATCCAAAGGGCATTCCCAGCGCTTTAGAAATGCCGTCTTTCACGAGACTGGTTTTACCCGTGCCCATCGCCCCTTGAATCCCAATGCAGTGTCCATGCGACGACGGGTTAGAAATCCATTGGGCAATAATTTGCATAATCTGATTTTTCGCATCGGCGTGACCATATACAGTCGCATCCATGCTGGTTTTTACTTGATACATAAATCCCCGAATGTCGCTCAGCGCGTGGTCACGATTTACTGGAAGATTCTTATAGGTATGCAGGGGAATCTGACAAACACTGTGCAGCCACTGCTTTAGTTTAAAGTAATCGCTATGCTGGTCGTTCATTTGCTGGAACTGCTCCAATTTATAGAGAATCAGGTGTTTGGAACGTTCGTCCATGGTAGAGTTGAGAATCTTAAAGCGCAAGGGTATCGCATCTTTCTGAATGGTCTGACGCAACTGGTTTTCCAGCTGCACCAATGCCAGCTTCTCCGTCGGATCCAGTGCGGCAACATATGTTTTTTCTTCATGATTATACTTGGGGGCCTTTGCCTTTGCCACCGTGCCTTCGCCCTCACTTTCGGTGCTGCCTTCGCTTTCCGCCTCCGAACTCTCGGTGGCCGCCGCCACACTATCGGTGGCTTCCCATTCGTCCTCGCCCTCGCTTGCTTCACAAGCTTCGCCCTTCATCTTAGTGCGATAGGAATAGCCGGCGCTACGTAGGTTATACATGCTTATTTGTAGCTATGTTTCTAGAGAGTTCATTTTTTATATAGAGTTAAAAAATGAAACTTTATAAATAGATTTAAAAATCTAAGAGTTTAACAGAATAAGGTAATCTTCCAATGTCTATCCACAAAGAACTATCTTATGATCAGAAGATTGAGCGCGTCAAGGGTATCCAATTCAGCGTGCTTAGTCCCGATGACATCGTAAAGGGTTCCGTGGTGGAGGTGACCAAAACAGATACATATGCTGGAAACGAGCCTGTCCCGAATGGTCTCTTTGACCCTCGCATGGGCATCTTGGAGCATAATTCGTTCTGCCGCACCTGTGAGCAAAAGAAGACATTCTGCCCCGGTCACTTCGGTCATATCAAACTGGCCCGCCCAGTCTATCACCCGATGTTCTATGAGACGACCCGTAAGCTGCTAAAATGTATTTGTTACCGCTGCTCTCGTCTGCTGATTTCCCCAACGCAATCCACAGACGACTTCAAGGAACATATGCGCAAAATCCTATTGATCAAAAACCACCAAAAGCGTTGGGAGCAGATTTTCAAGCTCTGCAACAATAACTCCAAAATCAAGAAATGTGGCGACGATGGTGCACCCGGTTGCGGTGCGAAACAGCCCTCGCGTTATGTCAAAGAAGGCACCCTAAAAATCATGGCCGAGTGGAAGGAGACCAATGTGGAGACCATTAAAAAAGAATTCACCGCGGACGATACCCTGACCATTCTCCAGCGCGTTACCGAGGGCGATATGGAAATCCTTGGATTTAACCCCAAGTTCAATCGCCCGGAGTGGATGATTTGCACGGTCCTGCCTGTGCCACCGCCCCCGGTGCGCCCCTCCATCATTGAAGAGAATGGACAGCGTCGTGAGGACGATCTCACCCACAAGCTCTGTGACATTATCAAAACCAACAATCAGCTGCGCTCTCGCCTGGAGAAGCCCAATGCGAATGAGGAGCATCTGGCGGTCATTACCGGTGCCCTGCAGTATCATATTGCCACGCTGATTGATAACCAAATGCCCGGCATTCCTCCTGCCCAACAGCGGAATGGTCGGAAGCTAAAGTCGGTGGCTGATCGCCTAAAGAAGAAAGAGGGTCGTATTCGTGGCAACCTGAATGGTAAGCGTGTGGATCAATCTGCCCGCTCCGTCATTACACCTGACCCCTATATCAGTCTGGATCAGCTGGGTGTCCCGATTAAGATTGCGATGAATCTCACCTTCCGCGAGACCGTCAATCGGTATAACATTGACGAGATGAAGAAGCTTGTGCGCAATGGCCCAGAGATATGGCCTGGTGCGAAGGAAGTCTGCAAGCGAGAGGATGGTAAGACTTATACCCTAAAGTATGGCAACCGCGAGAAAATCGCCGAAGACCTCGTAGAAGGAGATGTGGTGAATCGCCATCTCAGAGACGACGATTATGTGCTCTTTAACCGTCAGCCCTCGCTGCATAAAATGTCCATGATGTGCCATCGTGTGAAGGTAATGCCGTATCAGACCTTCCGTCTGAACGTTCTTGTTACCAGTCCCTATAACGCTGATTTCGATGGGGATGAGATGAATCTGCATATGCCTCAGAGCATTCAGACAATGTCGGAACTCAAAGATTTCGCCTCGGTGCCTTACCATATCATTGGACCGAAGGATGGAAAGCCGATCATTGAGGTGGTTCAAGATACGATGGTGGGTTCCTTCCGCCTCACAAAAGACCATGTGCGCATTACGGACAAGACGTTTGCGAATCTGCAGATGGTCAATTCTTATTTCAATGGTGTCCTGCCGAAGCCGGCGGATAAGGCGACTCACCAATACACGGGTCTGCAGGCATCCTCTCAGATTTTCCCTCCAGGCTTTCATCTGGAGCTCAAGAATAAGCTAAAAGAAAAAGTCATTATTCAGAATGGTGTGCATAAATCGGGTATTCTGGACAAGAATATCTTCCACAGCATGTCAACGGGTGTGCTGCCAGTGATTTACCACGATTATAGCCCCTTTGAAGTGCGGCGCTATCTGGACAATCTGCAGCGCCTAATCTGCCGCTGGCTACTGACCTCTGGTTTCAGCGTGGGTATTAGTGATCTGGTGGTGGATCATTCTACCCAAGATAAAATTAAGCTGATTATTAGTTCCATGAAGACGAAAGCCTATGAGGAATTGGAGAAAGTGCGTCAAGGTCTTATGGAGAACAACTCTATTCAGAACAATCAGGATTATTTTGAACAGAAACTGATTGGCATTCTCAACGGTGCCACGGGTGATATTGAGAAGAATGGTCTAGAATCGGTGCATCATATATACAATCGGATGATGAATATGGTGCAATCCGGTTCTAAAGGTAAGCCCACCAATGTAGCGCAAATGATTGCATGCGTGGGGCAGCAGAATGTGGATGGTAAGCGGGTGGCCTATGGATTTACAGACCGCACTCTGCCGCATTACTGCAAATATGACGATGGGCCTGAAGCGCGTGGATTCGTTGGAAATTCGTTTATTAGTGGCCTAACCCCTCAAGAAATGTTCTTCCATGCCATGGGCGGCCGCGAGGGCCTTATTGATACGGCGGTTAAGAGCGTTACGGGTGATACACCCATCATTGTGATTGAGAATGGAAAAGCCCGGGATGTGGATATTGGTGACTGGATTGATAAGTTTATGGACACCTATCCGAATGAGATTGAGGTGGAGGAACATCGCCCGGACCTTGAATTTCTGCGGATTGACGATAAGGTAGAGGTCTATATTCCTACGGGCGACGGTAAGGGCAAGGTTACATGGGAACTACTTACAGCGGTTACCCGTCATGACCCGACTGAGAGTGTGTATGAAGTAGAGACCGCCGGGGGTCGCAAAATGACGGTAGCGGACAGTGAATCGCTGCTCATCTGGAATGAGGATAAACAGGAATATATTAAGAAGCATTCCAGTATGGTATGCGAGGGAGACTTTACGCCAGTGGTGATGAATCTACCTGGCGCTCCGGAGCCCGTTAAATACCTTGACATGAGTGTCTATTTCCCCAAGACGGAATATGTGCATGGCAGTGAGTTTAGCAAGTGTGTAGCGCTGATGAGAGAAGCTCAGGGGGATAAATTCCATATTCCGCGGGGATGGTATGAGGAGAACAATGGAAAGACATTTACCCTGCCCTATACTTGCAAAGCGCGGGTGCAGCGGGTCATTGTCCGCTCCAATATTAAAAATATGCGCATGGGATGCATCTACCCCTATCATGCGACGCGCGAACACTCGCATCTACCCGATAAGTTTGAACTGGATTATGAGAATGGTGTGTTTGTAGGATTGTATCTTGCGGATGGATGCTTTCATGAGCTATCGGGAACGATCTCAATTTCCAAAGACGATCTCTCGGTTCAGAAATTTGTTACACAATGGTTTGATAAATATGGAATTACGCATCGGATTGATGTGTGTAAGAAAGAAATCGGAACCAGCACCAGTGTCATCGGTAGTTCCACCCTCTTTGCGCGCTTCTTTAAAGAATTGGTCGGTCATGGTGCTCGCAATAAGTATATTCCGGATGTGGCTTACAATGCGCCATTGGATTTCGTGAAAGGACTCCTCAGTGGTTACTTTTCCGGAGATGGATGTATTCATGGTGGCGCTGTTACATCGGATTCTGTGTCTCGTCCTTTGACAGAGGGCATCTCATTCCTATGTTCCAGAGTGGGTGTGTTTGGAAAAATATCCACAAAACAACTAAAATCCAATAACTTGGGCACAATTGATATTGCTCCCATACACACACTTTCTATTCGTGCGCAATGGGCGCAACAGTTCGCAAAGGAAATTGATTTGATTCACGATGAAAAGAATCGTAAATTGAAGGAGATGAAATTCGCCGATGAACATCGTAATTTCAAAGAAATGAACGATACTGTAATGGACCCCATTGTTCGCATTACTAAAAAATCCAGTAAGGATGTATGTGCAAAGATGTATGATGTAACTGTTCCAAGCACGCTCAACTTTGTTACCAGAAACGGAACAAATTTGTCGGATACGAGCGAGACAGGATATATTCAACGCAGATTGGTAAAGGCCATGGAAGATAGCAAAGTCTACTACGATCAAACGGTTCGCAATGCAAATGAGAGCATTGTGCAGTTCCTCTATGGCGAAGATGGTATGGAGGGAACCAAGATTGAGGCGCAAAACCTCTCTTATATTGACCAAGATATTATGGACATTGAGAAATATCATCGCATGTATTTTGACGAGGACTTGAAATTCTATCTTACCGAGAAGGTGTTTAACGATACCATGAAAGATAAGAAAACGCGCACCCGTTGCGAAGCCCACTTTAACCAATTGCTAGAGGATCGCTTATTCCTGATTGAAAAGGTGTTTAAAAATCAAAAGACGGATCGTATTACCTACCCGATTCCGTTTGAACGATTGATTAAGAATGCGGTGCATCGCATGAAAGACATGGGCCTAGAGAGCCTTCCCTCCAACCTGCACCCGGGCTATGTCATGGATCAAATAGAGGAGCTGATTGATGGCAAGACCTCGCTCCGAGTGGTGAATACGCACCAGGGCATGAAATTCCTCCATGTGCTCCTGCGTCTCTATCTCTCTCCCAAACCAATGATTTATAAATATCACATGCAAAAAGAAACATTTGACTGGATTATTTCAGAGGTGCGCCGCTATTTCAAAGAGGCCATCTGTAATGCAGGAGAAATGGTGGGAATTATTGCGGCGCAGTCACTCGGCGAACCCGCTACGCAGCTCTCGGCCTCTAAAAGCACTAAAATCCGCATCATTTCGTGTAAGGACAAGGTTGAAATTTCGCACACTGGAGAAATCGGTGAGTTTATTGACCTCCTCCTTGAAGCCAATGCCGATGAAGTGATTGACCTGGGCAACGATTCTACCGCCCTTTACCTAAGAGACGATTATTATATTGTCGGTGTGAGCAACGATGAGAAAACCAGTTGGCGCCGTATTCTGGAAGTCAGTCGTCACCCGGCACACGGAGGAATGGTTACCGTAAAAACGCGCAGTGGCCGCAAGACAACTGCTACTCTAAGTCATTCATTCCTTAAGCGGACAAAAGAGGGCTCCATCGTTCCGATTGAGGGCTCTAATCTAAAATTGGGAGACCGCATCCCCGTGACGCGTTATATCCCAACCATAGAAAACCCCTTGACAACCACTAAAATCAATCGCCAAACCTATACCCTAGACAAGGACTTTGGCTGGATCATTGGTGCCTACCTGGCCGATGGATGTGCCCACACAACTGTTCAAATATCTAAGGTAGATCCCGCCTTTGAGAAACGCCTGCGGGAATTCGCCCTGGCCCATGGATTTACCCTAAGAGTCTATACAAAGTGTGTTAAATCCACGTTTGAAGACCCTCGTTACGCACATAAATACTACGATGGAAAAAATATGTCCATCGGTGGGGCAGGTGCGGGTGTCCTTGCCAACTGGTTTATTGAGCACTTTGAAACGGGTTCGTATAAGAAACGCATCCCCGCCTGGGTATATGCCTCTAATAAAGAGTTCATCGCGGGCATTGTATCCGGCTACTTTGACGGGGATGGCAATGTGAATGTGGAGAAACAGATGATTCGCTGCCACTCCGTCAATGAGGGACTGATTGAGGACATCAGTATTCTGCTAAACTATTGCGGTGTGTTTGCAACCAAGCTGATTGAAAAGCGCAAACAGGATAAGGCCAACCTATTCCATGTGCTCTCTGTAAGCAAGAAATACGCGCAACTCTACAAAGATACCATTGGCTTTAGCATTGAGCACAAAGCCGCCGCCCTAGACGAAATCATCCAATACAACGACCGCGACGATGTGCATAGTGTCCAAGACATGGTGGATCAAATCCCCGAATGCGGAGAATCCATCGCCTATATCGGGGCACGCCTCAAACTACCCGGCCAATCCCGTAACTACAAACGCTGGTTGAACAAGAAGGCGATTGGTCGCCGCACCCTAGAGAAATACATTGCGCTCTTCAAGGCCACCAATGACCTATATGGCAATCTCCCCGATGTAAATGCGCATATTACCATTCTAGAACAAGCCGTGAATTCCAATATCATTTGGGACGAGATCATTGAGCTGGAATATCTCCCCGATCCTGAGGAATATGTCTATGACTTTACTGTCCCCGGCAATGACAGCTTTATGGTAGATAATGGTGTGCTCGTCCATAACACTCTAGATTCCTTCCACGTTTCAGGAACAGCGGCGGCCGTTAAAGCCACTTCTGGTGTGCCCCGTCTAAAGGAGTTGCTCAGTGTTAGCCGCAATATCAAAACCCCTACCCTACAGATCTATCTAAAGCCCGATATTAGCAGCACGATTGAGCCCACCGAAGACAACGATGGCAAAGTGGATGATGTGCGCGTGTATGAAGCCAAGGAGCGCACCCTGAAAGTATTAAAGCATCTGGAGATTACCCGCCTGATAGATCTGCTGGACAGCACTGAAATCTTCTGGGATCCCCCGGGTCAGAAAGGTCTGCAAACCAACATTGAGCAAGACGATAAGTTGCTCGCCGTATATCGCGAATTCACCAAGCTGGATTCTTCCAAATGTCGCAGCTCATCCCCTTGGGTGCTTCGCCTGTGTATAGATAAGACCAAGCTCTATCGCGCCAACCTGACCATGATAGATGTCTATATGCGCATCTATCAATCCTATGGCAATACACTGGAATGCCTCTTCTCTGACGACAATGACGCCGAGCTAATCTTCCAAATGCGCGTGAATGAGAATGCCCTCAAGGATGTGGAGTCCGAAGATATGGTGGCCGCCCTGAAGGCCATTGAATACAACATTGTCCATACCATTCTACTGAAAGGTGTGGCTAAAATCAATAAAGTATCCATGCGCCCATACAACCATGTAGATTACAATAAGGAGAAACAGCAATTTGAGAAAATAAATGAATGGATTCTAGATACGGATGGCAGCAATCTGATTGAAATCATGGCCAATATCAATGTGGATCCTTACCGCACATTTACCAACGATATCTATGAGATTTACAATGTGCTGGGCATTGAAGCCGCACGGAATGCACTCAGCAATGAGATCATGGAAGTGATTAAGGAGTCCTCTGTAAATTTCCGCCACTTGTCCCTCCTGATTGATACAATGACCTGTAAGGGAGCACTGATGTCTATTGACAGACATGGTATCAATCGTGGCGATGTGGGCCCATTGGCCAAGTCCTCCTTTGAGGAGACCACTGATATGCTGATCAAAGCCAGTATCTTTAGCGAATACGATCGCATCAATGGTGTATCTGCCAATATTATGTTGGGTCAGCTGCCGCCCTGTGGAACGGGTGATAGTGAGATTCTACTGGACGAGCAAGAGTATATCTCAATGGTAAAGGATCGGATTAATTATGTGCCCGATATGAATGAAGTCGCCAGCGATCCTTGCCAAGTGGAAGCCCTCAAATTCCAAGTGCCCAGTTACGATAAGAAACACAAGACCATGACCACAGAAATGCCCGAGATTACTTTTGTATAATAAGCTGTAATATTTCCTCCGGACAATCCAGTGTCTGATGATAATAACCCATACCCATACCCATACCCATACTTTTATCTTTTTTAATTAAACCATATACGCTATGGGTTTTATCTTCCGACGTCTCTTTATACAGCAGCACAAGGGGTCTATATTTCCAATCTTTTTTATTATAGCTACAAATAAACTTACAAGACGATAGTAAGTCATCTGTTTTCTTGTCAGCACTCTTGCCTTTGATAATAATAAAGAAGTTGATCTTCAATAGCCGACTAATGTTGAACAGGTCAATATCGTTCATCCAAATGGCGTCCGCTTGTGTAGCCAGAACATTGACCCAGAGCTTCTGTAATTCGGTCACCGACTTATCTTTGAGACCAACCTCAATCAGTTCATTCGCATTACGATATTGCCGTCCAAGCACATTGTTCCATACTTTACGCATATTCACGTCTTCAAAGATGACAGGATAGTTTCGCGCATCGGTCAATAAATCATAAATACTTTTTTTGGTATAGACAAACAGCTCATTTTGGTTAAACGTCACTCCCATTTCGTGGGCAATCCATTCCACCAATTTAAGCAGGCTATCTCTCTTATATTTTTTCAATATGGCCACAGAATATTCTTTCCAGACCGCTGACCGCCACTTGGTCGGGAAGGCAAACATCTCACATTTCTTCTCCACCATCATATCTGGCAATCCATCTGCTCCTTCGCCAATAGAGACCGGTGTCACGGTTTCATTTGTAGCTTTCGGTAGAATTTGATAATTATAATTCATGAGAGGATTCTTAATAAAGGTAATATCTTGCAGCTCTATGCTTTTCTGTGAGAAGATCCATTCTTTTTTATAATGTCCTTCATATATCTTACCAGGATGCAGGTAATACACTTTCGCCAATAGCAGTTGGTCATACAACCTCTGGAGCGCCTCCAAGTCTCCAAGCGGGAGTTCTTCCATCAAAACGGTCACCCGGGTAGGCTGGTTGAGATGTTTGAAGACCGCGTAGAGTTTCGCTGGTTTATATGTAGCGTATTCTTTATAGTTAGAGAGAAGTGTGTGTAATATATATTTTTTAGTTTTATACCATTGTGAATTATCGTAATCAATGGTTTCCAGTCGCTCTGTAAATTCGCTTTGAATCACAATTGGGAATCTAGGGAGGTCGGTATAGACCATCATGGGCACGGTGAATAGGGTAGAGATATGAGTCAAAGTGGTTTCCCGAATGGAGCCAATAGAGAGCCCTAAGTTTAATTGTTTCACCTTCGTGGCAAAGAGGCGATAGTCTTGTAGCGATAATTTAATATCATAGGCGCTACCTTGAATATCTTCCCAGAAGATAATGTCATCAATGGGTAGCAATTGCTTTAAATAGGGCACGCAAGCTGTAGATAAGGCCACGGGTAGGTCTATCCAGAGGTGTCCATGGGTCATAAATCCCTTAACCCGATAGTTATAATCCAATACGATATGGGTAATATAAAAGCGCGATGGATTTAGTAAGAAGTTTTCCACCCATAGTTGTAAGGTATAAAGGTTGTATAAGACCGTGTCTTCGGTGTGTTGAAAGGTCTGGCATTTTTGCAGCAGGGTTTTTATCTGCTGATATTTGCTAAATCCGATACGCTGTGTAATATTTTTACTGGGATCCACCAATACGAGGGGTTCATAATAGTTGTCTTGTTTGAACAGCATGATAAAGGGTAAAATGGTGTCTTGACCCACCCACCATTGCTTGAGTTTTGTAGCGTAAGGGCACTTTACGGTGGCCAAGGATTGGTTGTCCCGATTCCAGACGATTAATAGGACGCCCGCTTTGTGTAAGAGATCATAGAAGAATTGTGGATTTTTCTCATCTTCTTGAGCAATATATTCATTAAAACGCAGATAGGCATCATAGAGGGTAAGGTGTCTCGCCATCTGGTATCTAATGCCCGCCGCAATGTCATTTATCGCCGGATAAGGCATTAGCAAACTATCCATCCATGCATCTATGTTGAATACTTTACGATAAGAGGGGTATTTTGTGAGCCAAGCATGCATGGCTTTCCGTTTAACAACTTCTTTTTCGGGAGAGATAACCGTCTTCGGTAAGAAGGATTGGAGAACCATACCATCCTCTAGGGTCATAAAGGTGAGTGGGTCTAGGCTCTTACGCAGATGTTTAATCAGCGCACTTTTTGACTCAATGCCCATGAGATAAGCGACCGACGTGAGGAAGGAGTCTTTACTCACGGGAATACCGCGGCGCAGTAAGCATTGCGCGGTCTTAACGTTATTTTTACAGAGTTGGTATGGGACAGTGGGGTAGAGAAATTCATGGAGCGATTGGGGGATGGTTCCAATACGACTATCGGCCAATTGTTTTGGTTTATCAATGATATAGCCCTCATCTTCTACCTTTGGTGGTTGCTCTGGCTCCGTCCTTTCTTCTACCTCCTTTACACCCTTTACCCCCTTTACCACACCCACCTTCGCAACCTTCACGCCTTTTTGAATATTTTTAAAACAGCAGGGCAATTTAACATCATTATGTCCCGTTTCCTTTAAGTATCCCACATAATGTGGTGTCTCTGGGCTATTGTGCCATGTGGGATGTTTGTAGAGCAACATAGGTTCTTCATCGTCAAGGGGGCACTTTTGGTCGGTGCGGTCAGGTGATAAAGGGACTTGTGATTTAGGGCACCAAATGCGTGGGCAAATATAGACGTTAGGGTTCTTCGGGTCGCTACCGTATTCAATGGCATTATCATACCCATCTTTGTAGGGCGATGCATCAATCACGGCTTTTTGTTCTTTGGTAATGCCCACGGGTTGTCTAAGGTCAGAGATTTGGCACTTTGTCGCGTAGCCTTTGGTCAGTGTAAAAATGTTTGGGTCAATTTGCTTCAACATGGTATTAAAAAAGCGCCGATATTCCTTTCCAATAGCCCCACCTTCAAACTCGTCGTCTGACCCGAGACTTAGTTCGCTCCCATCACTTGGCATCCGTGGTGGCGATTGTGAAACAATACGCCGGGGCGGCACAACTTCTTCTACTTCATCCTCTTCTGCTATCACCGGTGGCACTGCCTTGCCCACGCCCACACCCTTTCCCTTTGGCTGTTCCAAAGATTCCCAATATAAAAGCGCCGCCCTTGTCCAAAACAAAGCATTGTGTATATCATGAAACGAGGACGCGTTATCAATATTGATCTGAATACCAAAACTAATGACCGATAAGTGCATTAGCAAGCCAATATTGCGAATATCCTTACGTTTGCGGTCAGGAATAGGGCGCTCATGCTCTTGACGAATCTCTTCAAAATAGTCCCGCACTTCAGCCTCATCCATACCATATTCTTGCAGGTCAATGATAATATCTAGCAAAGGAATATCCAGCGCAATACGGCTTTTAATATAATCCCGAATATTCTTGGTCTGCCCGTATTTCTGGATACGCTTAAACTGTAAGTCAAATAAATTCTTTTGAATCCGAATCTTTGAATCCACGTTATAAATTGGTAACAACGAAGAGATATATTTAGAAATGCTCTTTAGATTCGGCTGTTTTACCATGATATTGGTGCGCAGAGATAGAGTCTCAATTTCAAGCTTAATCACAGGTATATTAAGAAATTGTTGGAGATATTCGGTAAGCTGTTGGCTATGTTTTTTAAGAATGTCATAGGTAACATTCTCAGAGAAATCCAGTTTATAGAAAATATAGATATTAAAGGCACTATCAATACGAATTTGTGCATACAACTTAGAGGTTTCTTGTAGGAAAGAGTAGAGAACCACTTGCGTTTGCCCGTTCATTTTATCCATACTCGTCCATTCGTCAAAGTAATCCAGCGGAATGCGATGATGTTTAAACACTTTATAGTAAATATGATTGAGGTCATCTACGAATTGGATGAAAGAGCATAATTTAGAGGAATGCAGAGCATTAAATATCTGGGTCAAGCTAAGCGATGTATTAAGAGTTCCTTTAAATAGGGCACGGTTATAGACACACATACTTTGTTGGGTCATGGCTTGGTGTTTGCGCCGATCTGTTTTCCAGAGGCGATTTAGGAGGGATTGTTCGTTTAGGTAACTGGTCTGCATACGAGCGGTAAGGTTTAGCACATCTTTATCACTGGGGAAGTAGTAAGACATAAAATCGGCAGCCACCCCTTTTAAATCTTCGTAGAAGACCAAATTAAACTGGGTAATCCACAGGAGTCGCTCTCCAGTAAATTGTGCAACTGCCGCCGCAGCACCACGGTCTTTAGCCATAAATGGATTAACCGCATATGGCGACGCCTGTATATTAAAACGCAGGGGGCTGCCGCCACCACCCTCATCTGTCCATATATAGGGCACCCGTTTGGTGTTCTCACGTCCTAAGAAAATGGATAATTTATGAACGGTATTATTGATAGAATCATCGGTATAGAGTGTTTCAAAGATAAACCTTATCGCCGCGGATTCTGAGTCTTGAAAGATCACCTCACCCAAGTGTTTCTTTAGCATTCCCCGGTCATATGTTTTACGCCCTTCAAAGAGCTTTAATTCTGCTTTTATATCGTCCGACCACTGGTTAGAGACAAAATAGTAATGAATGACCTCATTTCTATTTACCCATTGTGTAATTTTGACAATGGGCGGAGTCTCTGGATACATTAAATGGCATGACATTGCTCCTCTAAAGAATAGTTATAAAAATATACGCTTATATTAGAATGCCCAAAGACGTTAAGAAAGACATTAAAGATAAAAAAGAAAAAGGTGGAAAGTGCGATAAATGCGGTGGAAAGAAAACGAAGGCCACTGCCACCGCGAAGAAAACAGTGCAGAAAGGTGGCGGCTGCGGTTGCGCGGCGACCCCCTCTTACTGAGCTAAGCGGCGACCCCCTCTTACTGAGCTAAGCGGCGACCCCCTCTTCAAACGCTACAAATAGATGTATTGTTTAGAGTATATTTGTCACCATCGCTTGCCTTACAGCGGTCGGTATAGCTAGAAGCGCCCGACGCCATATTGTAATCAGATGCTTTGCCACATGTATTATTTTTATAAACACCTCCTGTTGAGATACAATCCAGTATATTACCACGTATGACGTTATCTTCGGCAGAAGTTGTAGGGGCCTTTGCCTGTGTTTCTGTAATATTTATATTGATCGTGCTGGTTCCACCAATACCCGCTCCTTTATTTACGGCAGAACCACTGGGTGCGCCCGCCGCCGGTGCTGCCGTCTCTGCTGCAACCGCCACCTCTCCCTTTTTAGCTACCGCCGTGGGCGCAGCAGCAGGTGCGACACCCGGGGTATTCTTACTGTGGCCAGTCATCGGCATACCCGAAGGCACTCCTTGCCATGGAATATCAATATATTCATTGTATTCAAACTTCGGCATGATAGACCCCACTTGCGTGTGATTGGCATCATCCAAAGAAGTGCCTAATAAGTCTCCAAAGACGACGGGAGACACTGGACTTTTACCACCCACGGGAATACATACCGGAGGATGCTTCTCTGGCACGGAAAAGCCAAAGCTGGTTTGACGAATTTTACTTTCCGTCGGTAAATAGACCCTCTGTCCAGTGCACATACTGCCCGCCCCTGTCGCCAGTTCTGTCGGATAATAATTTACACCTGCGCCACCTGCGGCCGCACCCGCCCCCTCACCGCCATTGGCTAAATACATACCGGCCTCATCCTTATTTCCGAACAAACCCTTTTCTTTCAGATATTTTAGCAATAGATTGGTATCGGTATCGCTGAGTCCAAGCAGAGCCCCATCAATCTTACCACCACTGACCCCAGTAATATCTTTGCTCTCAAATTTGCGACCCAACGGCGTTAGCTTCTCCGTCTTTCTCAATGCTTCACCATTTTTAGTCAGCAGTTCGTCGTCAAAGGTCTTTAAATAGAGCTCTATCAGCGCCTCTTTGGATAGATTCTTGTTGCTTTTGAATTCCTCTTCAAAGTCCATATACTTGGTATGGCGTAAGAGTGCCATAAACTTATAGGCATTATAATCAAAGTAGATAAACAGATCCCGTAGCGGCAATAGAATATCCTTAATCGGTTTTTTACTCAATACTCTTTGATAGAGATCTTTTACGTAAGCAATTACTTCTTTCTCTTCAATCATCCGAGACATTTCCGGGGAGAGAACATTGCTCTGCGTTTTTACCAAGCGTTTGTATTCTTCCGAGTTATAGAGACGAATCTCCAATTCACCCATGGTATATTCATTACGATCCAGCGCTTTGATATGCTTGCTTAATTCAGCCGAGGTAGGATTTCTGTCCAGCACCGAGAGATAGAGTTCAATAAGATACTGATTCTCCTCGGTAGATATAAACGGCTCTTCAATCCGATAATACTTTATCCAAATTAATATAGCGAATATAGATGGAATAATTATCCACAAGAACTGTTGCCATGTCATTTCCTTAACAGATTTAAATATTTTAATTTTCCTATATAGAATAAATGAAGCACGTTGTTATACTGGGTGGTGGAATCGCAGGAATGTATGCTGCCCTAAAATGCATCAAATTAGGATGGAAAGTGACCTTGATTGAACAAAAAGAGAGACTTGGTGGCAATATCCATACCATTTACAAAGAGGGCATGCCTCCCCTAGAAGCCGGTGCAGGCCGCTTTAATGAAGACCATCGCCTATTGATCCATTTAATACACTACTATGGCCTAACAATGGCACAGCTTTCTACAGAAAAAGAGTTCTATCCCGTTCTAGAATGCAAGTCACCCCTCGTAAAAGTAAATGAGGCATTTCTCATCCAAAAGGTCACTGAATACAGTAAGAGCATTTCAAGCGCACTTTTAAAAGAAATCAATTTCAGTCAATTATGTGAAATGGCGCTCGGATATAAGAAAACCCGCCTACTGATAGAGGCATTTGGATACAATGCTGAGTTTTTAGTGGAAAACGCCTATACCGCCTTGAAAACATTCCAAGAGGATTTTACCAATAAATATCCCTATTACGTCTGCAAAGAGGGTCTTACCGAACTCGTTGTGCGCATGGAACACGATTTAGTGAAGAATGGGGTCGCTATCCATAAAGAAACCATGATTGATAAAATAAAAGATACGGACAATGGGTTTAAGTTAAAAGCAAACAGCAAGAGCAAAGAATTTCTAGCGGATTATTTATTCTTGGCCCTACCAAAAAAGGCCTTGACAGATATCCCTATTTTCAACGATTATACAAAAACCCTCTTAGATACCATCGTCCCCGTGTCCCTGCACCGAATTTATGGCCAATTTGCAAAACCGTGGTTTAAAGATCTCCCAAAATTTACCACCGATCTACAGCTAAGGCAATTTATTCCGATAGACCCTCTAAATGGTATTGCAATGGTATCCTATTCAGATTTATTTGACGCCGATTATTGGAAAATTTATTCGGACAAAGGCGCTACGGTATTGCAAGAGCAACTCAGAAAACAACTCCAAGAGATTTTCCCCTCAAAAAAGATACCGGAAATCGTATGGACCGAGTCCTATTATTGGAAAGAAGGCGTCCATGTCTGGATACCAAATGTGGATCCGGAAAAGATACGAAAAGAGTTGGGCGCTATCCATCCTCGTATTTCAATCGTCGGGGAAAGTTACAGCATGCGTCAAGGCTGGGTAGAAGGCGCCTTAGAAACAGTAGAAGAAGCCCTCCATAAATTCAAAAAAATAGCGACCACCATAACAGGAGGCTCAGGCCAATCTTATAAGAAAGAGTTCAAGAACAAAGCCTCCATCACCAAGGCAGAGTTACAGGCCTTTAAAATCCAATACCCCGAAGTAAAATGGGTTCTATTACAGCTCCCGGGTGAAGAAAACACAAGGCTTATTGACGTGACTGAATGGATCTATCAGCATCCCGGCGGCGCACAACCCTTCATCAACCATATGTATGCGGATATCTCCACTTATTTCAAAAAAATAAGCTCCCACTTTGAAGAGAAAAACCTCAAAGAACACGTCTATAAGATGGTCAATAAATATACCCTCACCCATCTGATTTAAAGCCAAATGCTATATTATTTTTATGGTTTCAATCCGTATAAATATTGCCCACTATAGAGAAGATCTGTCCTGGTTAAATAAGCTGCGTGATTATGAGATATTAATCTATGAAAAAAATACGGATTTAACAAAATACGATGAATATCATATACTCAACGACCATCAGATAGTGTTGGCAAATATAGGCCGAGAATCGCATACGTATCTAACCCATATCATTCATAATTACGACACGTTAAGAGACTATGAAGTATTTTTACAAGGGCGTGTAGATGACCACATGGATGGCGAGGTTCAAGATAATATAAAGAATTTAATTGGACATGATCATTTATCGTGGTGCACACAATGCAAAACCAAGATTGGTTGCTTTACAGAGGCCATCTATCAAGAAATGAAAAAGAAACACCCTGAACATAAACATATAAACCAATATTATACAAAAGATGGTTTAAGGGATTATCTATTTTTCAAAGATACGTTTCCCAACATGCCTCTGCCCAGCGCGCCCTATTATTACAATGCATTTGCTTTATTTGGCGTTAAGAAAGAAGTTATACGCTATTATCCAAAGGCATTCTATGAAAAATTATTAAACTATTTTAATCCAGACTATAAAAATTTTATGCATATGGAACCCAATGATTTTTCTATTAATATCGGTTATACGTTTGAAGTATTTTGGGATTTTATCTTTAAACACGCCGCCGCGCAGCTATCCAGCTAAATGTATAGCATTTTCAAATACTCTTTCATATATTTTTGTTCATTAATCGCCTCATTGTCGGTAAATTCCTCCACTGCCTTTACAAAATCCCCCTTGGTAATAACCTTTTTCTTGCTCGGGTCTTCCGAAAAGACACGCATGCTGTGAATAAACTTTACCTTGGTAAAAAGCAGTTCCATATCGCCCCCATTGAATACAAAGTGGTCTCTATATTTATGCAACAGCTCCACCTCAATCGCACCCTCTTCAATTCCCCATTTATTTTCATCCACGATGGACAGAAAGATATCCTTTAAGTTCGCCGCCGAATAATCTGGAATGGTAAATTTAAACGGGAAACGCCGCGCCAAGCCAGGGTTCGTTTTAAAGAAGCGCCGTTCCAAATCATCTTTGTATCCGGCAATAATGCATACCAAATCACTTTTGTATTCGCTCAGATATTGATTCAGTGTATCAATGCATTCACGTGAGAAACTATCCTTCTGTTCGGTATCACCCAAAGAATAGGCCTCATCAATGACCAGAATGCCACCCATTGCGCGTTCAATCAGCAGCTTCGTCTTAATGGCCGTTTGCCCCAAGTATTGCCCAACCAAATCCGCGCGCTTGGCAAAGGTCACTTTACGTTCAGGCAAAATACCCAAATCCGCATAAATTTCAGAGAGAATATAAATGAATTTCGTTTTACCCACCCCTGGCCCACCATAGACTACGGTATGGAGCATATCTTGATTCCCGTCCCCATCCAATTCTTGTAGATAAAAGACAATGAGTTTTAGCACTTCGCGTTTCATATCTTCCAAGCCCACCATTTTGATAAAGCGCGTAATGGATTCATGTAGGGTATAAATTTTATAAAACGGAATACTGTGTTGTTTTCTCTTTGAGACCTTTCTTTTCTGCGAATAAAAATCCGATAGCAAAATCAGGTCACTTAATTGTTTAATTTCAAATTCCCAATGATCATAAAACCGATTGCTGCGCGAAGGATCGCGATACAGTATTTTATTCGGCGCTAAATGATACGCTACCTTGCAATTCGCGCGTTTAGAAGACGTATCTTCTGTCTCCGCTTCTGTATCGGCTTCATACTTACGTTTTGAGCTTGTTACGTCCTCGTCCATTGTAGATTAACACCACTTCAACGTTTAAACCCTTTATGCCCGAGAACGCGTTGCACACCCCTTGCCCCTGCCCTTGCCCCTGCCCGATACCTCAGCAGCCTGAGCATGTGCCGATGCATTGCGTTCTGAGGTCTCTCTACGACGTTCTTCCGCGTTATGAATCTGAATATGATAACGAGAATACTCTAGTCTAATTGCCTCTAGTTTAGCTCGTATTTGGGTATGCATCTGTCTCCATTCTTCACGCATCTTAGTTGGAAAAGTATCTACTGGAACTCTATTCACCTGTGCATCTTTCATTGCGATCGCATCTAATAAACTTTCCACTTGTATTTCTTTTTTACGTATAGACGCCATGTTTCCGGACATAAGTGCCTCATCAAACGATTCTCTAAATGAAGTTTTTTCACTTAGAATGCTGTTAAGATAACGAACGAAATAAAAATTTATATACACTGTATTCCCTAACGAATCACGATATTTTCTTAGGAGTTTCTCATAGGACGAATTATAAACATCCCCTTTCGTTTTTATATCAGAGTCACTTGCAAAACTTTGCTCAACTGTATCATTTAATACAAAAGTATCTATAATAGAAGGAAACTGCATTTTGATAAAATCTAGAAGTGCATATTTCGTTCTATTATTTAGGGCAGGATACTCCTTTTTTAATTTTTTCTGATAGGCCTCCTCGTCTTCTAATATTATCTTAGGCGCAGCAGCAGACATCTATATAACTACTTTAGAAGAAGAAAAAGAAAACTTTACTGATTATTACGTGTGCGAGAACGTGTTACCCTACCACTTGTGGAAGGCGCTGCCTCTTCCTCCGCTGCTGTCGCTGCTGCTGCTGCCTCCTTACGAGTTTCACGACTTAACTTTGCTGCGGCCGCTTTTTTTTGCTTGACAGCCTCTATTTCCTCCTCAATTTCCTTTAGCCGTGCCAGACGCTTTATATTTAATTCTGTTACTTTTGCAACCATTTGGGTATATATGTGTTCCCATTCTGTTCGCATCTTATTTGCCAAATTTATATCCGCTGCAATTTTTTGATTGGTCGCATTCAATGTCGTAATTACCCATGCAAGATTTCTTTGCATAGTAAATTTAACTTGATCTACGCTCTTCGCATTCGCAAGTGCCTCTTCGTATTGTTTATTAAATGAAGGAGTATGGTATTTAATGTTTAGGAAACGCAGTTTATAAAGGTAAAAAAGGTAATGACCCCATTCCTCTGTAGGTGGTTTATAATACGAAATCATACTATCATAGAGTCTATCTGTCAAAAGATTTATTTCAGGTTCGATGGTATTTAAACTTAATTCGGACATTTTTTTATCGTTTATAATGAATAACGATACAATAAAAGGGTAATGCATTTTGGTAAATTCAAACAATGCATAAAGAACTCTAGGACTTACCCCTGCGAAATCTTTTTTTATTTTTAAATCATATATATATTCACTATCCTTTTGAATTATAGCGCGCATTTTTTTGTTCGTGGATTCCAAATTCTTAAGCGTTTTTGGTGAGAGACCGCTTAAAACCTGTAAAAGATTAGGATGAGGTAACTTGCTCAAGTAATCCGGGTCTGGAACAGGAACCAATGACATCTATATAGCTACTTTTAAAAAACATAATAAATGGGTATAAAGCCCTCAGCATAGACCTAAATATAACTATAAATGACATGCCCTATGCGCCAATTTCCGATGTTCAATATCGTTACCATCCTAATGCGAACACTGGCCACAGTGATACCACAATGTGAAGCCTTTGTAAAGCGTCAAATCTCCACGCATTTCTGTAAATCAAAGGACTCATGAATATCGGTTTCTTGTGGATAGCCAAAGCAATTTGTCTGGCAAGGAATCCCATTCTCAATCAAGGTCAAGTTTTGATGCACATGACCACACAACCAATGCCGCAGTGGTGCCCGAAACATATCTTTTAGATCGGTCGCAAACATACTCACCGATGGTAAATCTTGATAAATCCCATTCATTTCAACCATCGGGGCATAATGGGTTAAAAATATATGCGAGTGCGCCGCTGCCAAAAACGCACGATGCCGCTGATGTTCCAGAATCATTGCGTCCCTGGGAAAATCAACCAACCAATACCTTTTATTTTTTCGCTCAAATGCGTCCACCGTGGGTTCGCACCACAAGGTGCATCCAGAGATCGCAACATCGTCTATCTTTACCGTTCGGCATTGTAAATATTCAATCCCCAGTTCCGCACAGAGAGATTCCAAAGAATCATCCACCGCTTGTAGCGTATGCCTATAATATTCGTGGTTTCCTGGCACATATAGCACTGTTTCATAATTGGCCGCACATCTTTCTAGAAAAGGCCTTAAATTCTTATGATAAGCGCCACATATATCCCCGATCAAGGCCAGGTTCGGCGCCACAGGCTCCAATGGAAACGCATGTTTATAGGTTTCCAAATGGATATCTGACATATATTGTAGCTTCATAATGCGTTAATAAATAAACGCCTTATCTCTTTAATCCGTGTAATAAAAATTGAAGTTGAATATTCATATATCTCTATATATCCCCCATATCCCACCCCACTCACATCTACCTACCTATCCAAAATGAAAGACCTTTCATGGGAAATCATTGACCGCTACTTCGCTCAGGGCGGCGGCAAGGAGAATGCCAACCCCATTGTGCAGATGCAGATTGAGAGCTATAACGAGTTCATTGATAAGAAGCTACCGCAGATTATCCAGGGATTTAACTCTATCCAAATCTGCCACAACTACAAGGAAAGCGTAAAGGATTTCGC
>Ga0209768_10000753_pt1 | contig 21384 bp, 23 predicted proteins | sample LauGreSBDMM110SD_3_FD_187564 | JGI IMG/M metagenome (GOLD analysis project Ga0209768, IMG submission 187564) | Freshwater lake microbial communities from Lake Michigan, USA - Sp13.BD.MM110.SD (SPAdes) (version 2) | ecosystem: Environmental > Aquatic > Freshwater > Lake | place: Lake Michigan... | reverse complement strand
GCAGCCTAAAGATTAAGGCTGGCATTCGCTAATTTCTGTTCCGGCGAATTCAGTGAGTATGGACGCTAATTGCGGTTTCGCCTTAGTCGGCAAACCACGCAATTGATAAGCGATTCGGGTTACCGTCATCGTATAGTTTTCAATCCGCGCATCTGTAGCACCAATTCTATGAGCATGCTCTAACTGTAATTGCGCAAGCTCTAATTTTCTGAATACACCAAGCGAAATACCACCGCGACGTGCTGATTGATCTTGAATAAAGTGTAAGTCTGCAAAACCAAATTTACGTAATTCATCCATACGCTTTTGTGTTGCAGTTTGTCCTTTTTTTAAAGGCGGCAGAAAGACCATGAAGGTTCCTTCTTCACTCACCATGATTTTTTTTGGCAAGTCTTTCAGTTCTAGTCTGGCTAATCGATTTTCAAAAGCTGCCGTACTTTGCTTATTAAAGGTACCTACTTGTAGACAGTTTATGCTGGTGCTATTTTTTTCAGCTACAAGTAGTGCAGATTGTGCGGCTTGTTCTTGTTCAGTTAAAACACGAATACGTTCAGAATTTAATTGCTGCTTTAATCGCGCTGGTTCGCGTTCATCATGATTCCAAGGTGTTAGCCCAAGTAAATACAAGATCAGCACAATCAGATTGGCTATCAACAAAATCAGGAAAAATAGTCTGCTCATACTGCAAGCTCCGTTAAGTAACTGGCTGCTAAACCAATTAATACTAAATTTTCTATCTGCTGACAGGGGCGGGGCATATACGGAGCAATGTATTGTGCAGCACCACCAGAAAAAATACACAGTACTTCAGTCTGCTGCAGATGTTCAAGTGCGCGCATTACTGAGCCAATTTGTGCATTAATACATCCACTGATAATGGCATCTTGGGTATTGTCTGCAAACACGGCTTTAAAATCTACGGGACTAACTTCAGGCAAGCGCGCGGTGTTGAGTGCGAGTGATTGTGCCATTGTACCTAGGCCAGGCAATATCATGCCGCCATTAAAATTGCCCTCTGCATCAATCGCATCAACGGTAGTGGCGGTTCCACAAGTCACGACTAATAAAGACGTAGTAGGAAATAAATAATGCGCTGCGATGAGTGAAGCAAATCGATCTGAACCTAGTTGCTGCGGATTGCGATAATGATTCTGTATCCCACCATACTGCGCTTGTGAATGCAATACATGTATCTGTGAGGGATGAATACCGACAGCGTTGATTTGCTCAGTTAGACTCAAGAGCATAGCCTCACCAGCTACATTCGAAATAAAACAATGTGTTATTTTTTTATTTGTCCACTGATGCGCAAGCATACTAACATTATGCTGTGACACCGATTGAAATTCCAGCCAATCTCCAGGCTTATGATCTAACGCCCATATCGCCCATTTAATATTTGTATTGCCGGCATCAATCAGTAGCAACATGATTACACTCTACTTAAGCAAGTCTTAGTGATACATCACCAACAGCAATCGCCGTGAATTGTGTTGGTGTTGTAAGTGATTGCAATAACAAGCGACCGTCTGCGTCAATTCCGCTTGCTAGTCCTTCGTGCAAGAGTCGTCCTTGCTCTGTGATGCTCACCACTTGATTGGCATAAGCATGATATTGCTGCCACGGTACGATAAAGTTTTTTAATCCATGCTGTTGGAATTCTTGTAAAGCTTGTATCAGCCCGTCTACTAATTGCGCACACAATTTATTTCTATCCATGGGCTGCGCGTTAGTCTGCATTGAGAGTGCTGCGATGTCATGCCCTACGCTTGCGCATAAATTTTCACTCGGTTGTGTGTTTAAGCCTATACCAATAATAGCCCACACTGCATTCTGTTGACTGCGCACAGGCACACTCTCGATCAAGACACCACCTAACTTAAGTCCGTCTTTTAATAGATCATTCGGCCATTTCAATTGCACTGTAAAGCCTTGTTGTATCAGCGTCTGCGCTAGTGACACACCAACAGCAAGTGACAGACCAGCAAGGCTGCTTAATGTGCCCTGAAATTGCCAAGCCAATGAAAAACATAAACTAGAACCCAACTCTGCTTGCCAAGAACGTCCCGCCCGACCTCGACCAGCCGTTTGATTTTCAGCGACCAGCAATCGCGGGCCGGATAAATGCGCTAGCTTGGCGCGCAAATCTGCATTAGTCGAACCCGTACTCTGCACAACCTCAATCTCCAACCCCAAGCTGGAGGCTTGCGAGTGGCGCAAAATATCGGCGGCATTGAGTGGTAAATTCATGGGCTGCATTGTATCGGTATGCCTTGCAGCATGGGAAACATCAGTTAGATACGGGAAGTAGCCATTTTTTGAAAGTCGAGGCGGTACTCTGCAGGAAAAACTCCCGTAAACTGCGAACTATGTCGGATTCTGCTATTTCAACCCCTAAGCTTCCCGTATCCCACCTTGCAAACGCTGGTAAAGCCTCAGTTTTTGCGCGGATTGCACTAATTATGATTGCCCTGTTGGTGATCTATGCCAGTTGGTATCCGCTATCTGGTTGGCGCGATAATGGCATGGGACCCTGGGCTTTTTTGAGTGATGCCATGCCACGTTACTGGACTTGGTTTGACCTCATCGTCAATATTTTGGGCTATATCCCTTTGGGTGCTTTATCTGTGTTGGCGCTCTATCCTTTTTTAAGAGGAGTTAAAGCGATTTTGCTGACTACCTGTGCTGGCATTGCGCTGGCCATGTTAATGGAAGCAGGTCAAACTTATCTCCCAACTAGAGTGCCTAGCAATCTTGATTTGCTCACCAATACACTAGGCGTGTTCTTAGGTAGCCTGTGCGGTGAATTCCTACGTACACAATTACTCGAGCAAAGTCGCTTACGTTCACTACGACAAGCATGGTTTTCAGATCAAGCAAGTAGTGGATTAATTGTGATTGGACTGTGGCCTTTGGCGCAAATATACCCTCAAGGTTATTTATTTGGACATGGTCAGCTACTACCTATTATTTCAGGTTGGCTCTCTAGTGCATTGGGTACACCGATAGAGTTAAGTCAGTTATTTTGGAATGAATACAGCGTCACGGTAGAACAATATTTAATGGCAGAAGTCATTATTACCGCCTGCTGTATGACGGGCGCAGTACTAACTCTATTAAGTCAAGTGCGTACTACCGCTCCTAAATATATATTAGCGATCGGTTTGATACTAACTGCTATTTTTATTAAAGCGATGGCAAATGCGATTTTATTTACACCAGTAAATGCTTTAAGCTGGCTTACACCTAGCGCTGCTGGAGGCTTATTAATAGGCGCTATTATGTTGAGTGGCCTTTCAATGGCGCCCCCCATTGCGCAACGCAGAGTAGCAATACTTGCACTTCTTATTTCGCTTTGTGTAGTCAATCTTGCGCCTGCTAATCCTTATTTCCAATCAACTTTACAAGATTGGGCGCAAGGTCGATTTTTAAATTTTAATGGTGCCGCACAATTTCTTTCTTTAATCTGGCCAGGCTTAGCAATCTGGTTTCTTAGTCATAAAATTCATCAAACAAATTAAATTCTGCTGAATTTAATTATTTTTCACATAAGATAATTCATATTCAGTTTGCATGGAGTAGAAATGAAAGATCAAGCTTATTTTCAGCATCATGTTTTTTTCTGCATTAATGAACGCAATGATGGCCGCGCTTGCTGTGCCGATCGTAATGCACAGGCTTTACAAGAATATGCAAAAAAACGTTTAAAAACATTGGACATGAATGGGCCAGGCAAAATCAGAATCAACAAAGCGGGCTGTCTTGATCGTTGCGAAGAAGGTCCGGTACTCGCTGTCTATCCAGAAGGGATTTGGTATACCTATATCGATGAAGAAGATATCGATGAAATTGTTGACTCTCATCTGATCGCCGGTAAACCGGTAGAACGATTAAAAATTTAAACACTACTTAGCTTTGCTATTTGAATTTTTATGAACGCACAAACGCAAGATTTTTTTATTGCTGGTGAAGTAGGGCAGCTTGAATGTAAGCTAGATTTACCATCCGATAGTACGCCACGTGGCATAGCTTTACTTGCGCATCCCCACCCTTTGTATGGTGGCACTATGGATAACAAAGTTATACAAACATTAGCCCGCGCATTCACCGCATTAGGCTATGTCAGTGTGCGTATGAATTTTCGTGGTGTTGGCGCTTCCGCAGGCGTGCATGATACAGGTGCTGGCGAAACCAATGACATGGCACTTTTACACACCCATATGTCGCAGCAGTATCCTCACTTACCAGTCGCACTAGCCGGTTTTTCATTTGGTACTTTCGTACAAGCGCAATTACAACAGCGGCTGATTGCACTTCACACTCCTGCAGAACGTTTAGCGCTAATAGGAACCGCTGCTGGTAAATGGCAAATACCTGAGGTGGCGGCAGATACCATCTTAATCCATGGTGAAGAAGACGATACGATTCCATTAAGTGATGTATTGAATTGGGCGCGACCGCAAGACATTCCTGTGATAGTGATACCCGGTGCCGATCATTTTTTTCATCGCAAGCTACATCACATTAAACAACTCATCATTCAGTTGTGGCACAGATAAATTTCTTTACTATGCAAAATCTCTGGTCTAGATTATCTGTACAACGTAAAGACATGATGTTATTTACTTACCCTGTTACGCAGTTTATAAAGATTCGGGTTGCAACTTATTTTGCACTACTCATGCTGATAGCTGGACCTGTTCAAGCACTTACAACACCCTCTATTGCAGCACGCTCTTGGATATTATTTGATGTCACTAGCCATCAAACTCTCGCTTCGCGAGAACCACATCTTCGGATAGAGCCAGCTTCACTGACTAAGCTTATGACAGCCTACTTGGTGTTTGAAGCAATTAAAGAAGGCAAGCTCAGCTTAAGTCAGGAAATTAAAGTTACACCTAGTGTTTGGAAATTGCATCCTGAAGCAGCAAAAATGTTTATTGATCCTGCGCTGCCTGTAAGCGTAGAAAATTTATTATCTGGTTTGCTGGTGCAATCTGCTAACGATGCTGCTATCGCTTTAGCTGAAGCTGTGGATAAAAATGAAACGGCTTTTGTTGAACGCATGAATCGCACAGCAGTGCGTCTAGGACTAACTGCTACGCATTTCGTTAACTCACATGGACAAACTGATTCTCAGCATTATTCAACGGCACGTGATTTATCTGTATTAGCACTACAAGTCTTTAATGAATTTCCCGAACACTATAAAATTTTCTCAACCAAGCATTTTAGCTATAACAAAATTAGCCAATCCAATAGAAATCGCTTACTCTGGTTAGATACGACTGTTGACGGCATTAAAACTGGACAAACAAGCACTGCTGGCTATTCTTTAATTGCCTCCGCTGTCAGACCGAATGGAATTACGAATCGTCGTTTGTTATCCGTTGTGATAGGCGCTGATTCAGATTTAGCGAGAACGCAAGAAAGTCAAAAATTATTAAATTGGGGATTCCTACAATTTGATACCGTTAAGCTCTATACCAAAAATCAGGCCATCGTTAATCCACCGGTCTGGAAGGGCTCACAAGCGACTGTGCCATTAGGATTTAATCATAATGTGTATGTTTCGTTACCACGTGGGATGCTATCTAAGGTTAAACCTGTTATCGAGCGACCTGATCCTTTGATTGCGCCGATTACGCAATATGCTAATGTGGCCACACTTAAAGTTATGGGTGATGGCAAAGTCCTCGTAGAATTACCTTTACAAGCATTAGAACAAGTGAATTCTGCTAGCTTATTTGGTCGTGCTATAGATTCTCTACGACTGTTTTTTCAATCAAAACACTAAGCACCCTTATTTCTCTCTATGACGCAAGAACAAGAAAGTCTCATTACTTATCCTAGTGATTTTCCTATGAAGATTATGGGAATCATGCAAGATAATTTTGCTTCTACTATCGTCGAGCTAGTGCAATGTCATGATCCAGATTTTCATGCTGGAAAAATGGAATTACGCCCTTCTTCAAAAGGCACATATCTTTCTTTGACCGTCACAGTACGCGCTACGAGTCGCGAACAATTAGATAACTTATATCGTGCACTTTCTTCCCATCCCATGGTGAAGTATGTACTGTAAATCGAATGATTAATCCATGTCGACTGTGACACTCTTAGATCGCGGTATTGAATCTTATGCAATCACATATGCTGCTATGCGAGAATTTACTGATCAAAGGAATTCCGCTACGCCTGATGCAATCTGGATGGTTCAGCATACTCCTGTCTTTACTTTAGGCTTAGCAGCTGATCCTAGTCACATATTACAGTCACATCAAATCCCAATTGTGCAAACAGATCGTGGCGGAGAAGTAACTTATCATGCAGAGGGTCAGGCCGTTCTCTATTTGCTATTTGATTTACGGCGCAAAGATAAAAAAAATCTTTTGCCGCGAGAATTTGTAAACGCTATCGAGCAAGCTGTGATCGACACCTTAGCAGCGTATAATTTATCTACTGAACGACATGCAGGTGCGCCCGGTATTTATGTGGCTGATGGAAAATATAAAGGTGCAAAAATTGCAGCTTTGGGATTAAAGATACGCGGTAATGGTTGCACTTATCATGGTGTCGCACTCAATGTCGCTATGGACTTGACACCGTTTACTTGGATAAATCCCTGTGGCTATGAAGGATTAGCTACAGTTGATATGCAAACATTAGGTGTGCATGTAGCCCTAGCTGAGGTACAGCAAACACTCGCCACATCATTGATACAACATTTACAAGGATAAACGCTTATTTTTTCTTGGCGCCTAGATTAACGTATGCAAAAAAATACTCCTATCAGTGCATCAGAGTCTACAACTTATGATGCCAATGCCAAGCAAAAAGGTGCAGGCAAAACTTCGCGTATACCTATTAAGATTATTCCTGCTGAAAAGCTAGCTAAGCCAGATTGGATACGCGTTAAAGCTGCTTCACCCACGACACGTTTTTATGAAATCAAAGATATTCTGCGTGCAAATAAATTAGTGACGGTATGTGAAGAGGCTTCTTGTCCTAATATAGGTGAATGTTTTGGCAAAGGCACGGCGACATTTATGATTATGGGTGATAAATGCACCCGTCGTTGCCCTTTTTGTGATGTGGGTCACGGTCGCCCCGATCCTCTCGACGTAAACGAACCAGAAAACCTTGCAAAAACTATCGCAGCACTGAAGTTGACTTACGTCGTGATCACCTCAGTTGATCGTGATGATTTACGTGATGGTGGAGCAGCGCATTTTGTAGAATGCATACAGCGAGTTCGCGCCTTATCTCCTGCAACACAAATTGAAATTCTTACTCCTGATTTCCGAGGACGTATGGATAGAGCGTTAGAAATATTGAAACTGGCGCCACCTGATGTGATGAATCATAATTTAGAAACTGTACCTAGACTTTATCTAGAAGCACGCCCAGGTTCTGATTATGCTTATTCACTCAATCTCTTAAAACGCTTTAAAGAACATCATCCGAATACACCAACTAAATCCGGCATCATGGTGGGGTTAGGTGAAACAGATGAAGAGATTTTGCAAGTCATGCATGACTTACGCGCGCATCAAGTCGATATGCTAACCATTGGTCAGTATTTAATGCCTAGCGGCGATCACATACCCGTACGACGTTATGTACATCCTGATACTTTCAAGATGTTTGAAGAAGAAGCTTATAAAATGGGATTTCAGCATGCAGCGGTTGGTGCGATGGTACGCAGTTCTTATCATGCTGATGTACAAGCGCACAATGCGGGACTAGCACTAAGATAGTTAGATTCGGTTTCTACAACAATCAAGCTGCTAACGTATCTACTAGCAGTTTATGTAGTTCAGGGAATTCTGGTGTGCCAGTAAAGCGCTTGATTATCTGTCCTTGCTTGTCGATTAAAAAAGTAGTCGGCGTGAGTGTTACTTCTCCAAAGGCAGTCGCTACTTTTCCATCCACATCTACAGCAACTTTAAATGGTAATGCATGCTCTTGCGCATAACGCTGTACTTGTTGCGCTGGATCGTAATGCATAGCTACAGCAACTAACTCTACACCACTGTCTTTATATTTATTATAGGTAGTTATTAATTGTGGCATTTCTTCTATGCACGGCCCACAACTAGTTGCCCAGAAATTTACCAGCACAACTTTACCCTGTAATGACGCTGTGCTAATTTCTTCTCCACTAATTGTTTTGAATGTAACTGCCGGAACAGTTTCTCTCTTTCCTAGCCAATTCAAAGCGCCATATAACACTATGCCTAATACTGCCAACATAAACATAATTTGTATCAGGCTCAATCCCTTTGCATAGCGTGTTCTGTCTTTTTGATTTGGTTCTTGTTCTATTTTATTTTCATTATCATTCATAAACTAACTCATTCTTAGTGATGTAAAAGTTCAACCAAATACTTATAGGGAAACGAAAAATTTATTTTTATTTCTTTTCTGATGCAGGTTTTTTCTGCATTTCTTGTAGTTCATCTTCGCCTATGTATTCAAATAATTTCACAATTTTTCGAATACCACCTCCAGTACTACTTGCTACTTCTGCATAAATTTTTGATTCACGCTGGGTAACTCGTCCCATTAAATACACTACACCACGATCAGTGTGTATTTTTATAGCATTCACATAAATATCTTTGGTATCGATGATGGATGCCTGCACTTTAGCCGTAATCGATAAATCATTTGAACGCGCACCAAAGCTGGATAAAGGCGCGACGACTATTTCATTTGTAATTGGTAAAACGACGCCAGCGAGTGTACTAATTTCTTTTTCCACATCTTGTTTCATTTTTTCATCTTTCACTTCCCCCGTAAGTAAAACTTTACGGTTGAAGCTCACTACTGAGACGCGACCTAAATCTGTCACGACTTTTTCAATCCGGCCTGAACCTTTGAGTACGATAGATGCATCTTCCGCTTGCGCGCCCAAACTGCGACGATCAGTTGCGGCTAAGGTACCCATTACAGCACCACCGACTATCACCGCCACACATCCTTGCAAGCTCAATGCTAGCGTCGCCGTTATGGCAACTATGGCGATTGGTTTACTAAGTACGTTAGAAAATTTCATTCTAGATCCCCTCCAAAAAGTGCGACATCAATACCATCACAAAGACAATGTATAACTAATAAATGCATCTCTTGTATGCGTGCCACCCGATCATGTGGCACACAAATATGCACATCGGTATCCGTTAATAACTGAGCTAATACGCCACCATCGCCACCATCGCCACCAGTCAAAGCAATGATATGCATTTCTCGCTCTAAGGCAGCCTGTGCTGCTTCAACCACATTACTCGCATTTCCTGAGCTAGAGATCGCTAGCAGAATATCGCCAGGTTGGCCAAAGGCTTGTACCTGTTTAGAAAAAATAGACTGAAATCCAAAATCATTGCCCACCCCGCTCAATGTTGAGCTATCTGTGGTTAAGGCCATGGCCGGTAGGGGCAGGCGCTCGCGTTCAAAACGACCTATTAGTTTTGAAGCAAAACGCTGGCAATCTGCCGCCGAGCCACCATTGCCACAAGCAAGAATACGGTTGCCATTTGATAAAGCTGTAAACATCATAGTTACTGCTTGCGAAACTGGTTCGCATAGCAATGCTTGGGCTTGGATGTTGAGTTCGGCACTTTCCCGAAAGTGCTCTATGATGCGCTGACTATTCATTCTGACCGTGATTATAAATCTTATGCTGTTCTAATAGACTGAAAGATTTCAATTGCCTGACGCGGCTAGAGTGCGTTCATTTCACCCCGCTCATCCTATTCATTCATAGCCAAATTACCGGCTGATGAAGTTCTTTAGCCATTCCATTTCTAGGCCATTTATCGCCAGTAAATCAAAGCGGCAAGCAGGCAGCGTGGAAAATCTTTGTAGATAGAGTTGCGCTGTTTTCCAGAGTTTATTCTGCTTGGCCAAACTGATACTAGCTACTGCGCCTCCGAATTGGGGATTTGAGCGTTGTCGTACTTCGATAAATACCAGTGTCTGCTGGTGCCACATGATGAGATCAATTTCTCCCAATCGTGTTGAAAAATTACGTTCTACTAGTCGTAGTCCTTGTTGCTCTAAATAGATTAGTGCGGCGTTCTCAGCAGCCTGTCCTTTCTGGGTGCTACTGATGCTGGTCTTTCTGGCAGTGTTCATGGTTCACCTTGCAGTGGCTGGCATTCTGTACAATCAAACATCTCTCTGTCCTTATTCCATCCCCCCATGAATCAGCCCCTCAATTTTTCTTTGATGGCGAGCGTGAGCAAACTGGCTGACGAACTCGAGCTACAACAATTTCCGCAGTCGGCACTGTATGTAATTGCTACTCCTATAGGCAATATTTCTGATATCAGTTTGCGCGCACTCAAGGTGCTAAGCATGGTAGAGGAAATCGCTTGTGAAGATACTCGCAATACCTCACAACTTCTTAACCGTTATGGCATTTCTAAAAAATGTTTCGCCGCTCATCAACATAATGAACGCAGTGTTGCTGAAAAAATCGTGCAACAACTACGGAATGGTGCACGTATTGCATTAGTTTCAGATGCGGGCACGCCTGGTATATCAGATCCCGGAGCACATATTGTGCATGCCGTATTAGAAGCTGGTTTACAAGTCATTCCACTTCCTGGCGCATCTGCAGCCATTGCTGCACTTTCTTGTAGCGGATTTATATCTGATGATTTTTATTTTATAGGTTTTTTACCTAATAAAAATAAGCAAAGAGAAACCGAACTAAACAAACTTATCTCTATTCAAGCCACCTTAGTTTTTTATGAGGCGCCTCATCGCATCATGGAAACGATGGCGTCTTTAGTATCGGTATTTGGGTCAGATAGAAAAATTCTGATCGCTAGAGAAATCAGTAAATTATTTGAACAACTTCATCGTAGCTCACTAGATTCAGCATTAACTTGGTTACAAGAAGATGAAAACAGACAGCGAGGAGAATTTGTATTACTAATTGAAGGTGCATCGCGCACTAACGCTGATGAAGATAGTGAGGCTGAACGAATTTTAGGTATCTTGCTAGAAGAATGTTCAGTCAGTCAGGCTGCCGCCCTTACCGCACGCATCACAGGCAAAAAAAAGAATACGCTATATGAATTAGCACTCGCCATACAAAAAACTTCTAACGATTAAAAAAGCGTGCTCAAAAAATTTTGTAGCTGAATTTTTTATTTTTGTACTATGCTCGTATTAATTTGTGCAGAATTTTGTAATTGACGCGCTACCTTAGTGGCTTCTTCACGCGATGTAAATGGGCCGCTATGTAATCTATATATGCCCTGATTTTGTATTACCGATGGCAAAGGCAACTCTGCAGGCCAAGTAGTCTTCAAACCTTCTAGTGCTGCTTGTGCATTTTGCGCTTGCGCATAAGCACCTAACTGCAAATAAAATCCTGATCCTTCTTGTCCAACTTTTGTTGTGTTGGCATTTACACTCAATCGAGAAATCGCATCATCATCTGTTAAGCTATTCGCTGTCTGCTGTGTCCCATCTTGTGCTGTCATGCGTGTAATTTCATCTGGTAGCAATCTTTCTACTTGCAGCTCTGCACTGCCATCATTCACATAGCCTAGCTTGTAGGCAGCTGTATAAGAGAGATCAATAATGCGTGAGGCAAGAAACGGCCCTCTATCATTCACACGCACAATAACTTGCTTACCATTTTTTATATTCGTCACACGCGCATAACTGGGCAAAGGCAAAGTAGGATGCGCTGCTGTCATTTTATACATGTCATAAATTTCACCTGAAGCAGTACGCTGTCCGTGAAATTTTTTACCATACCAACTACCTACACCACGTTGTATGAAGGGGCGATAATCTGTGATTGGTGTATAAGTTTTATCGAATACGGTATAAGGCTTACTTGGACCTTTTGCGAAAGGCTCAATCTTCGGAATCGCATCGGGCACATTCATCAAACCTTCTGGTGTCTGATCGCCGGGACCATCATCTTGATAGTAAGCGCCACGACCTTTAGTTGTAGGTGCTTGCTGTGTGCTTGCAGTGGCTGCAGTTGGCTTTGATGCTGTTGTTACTTCAGGTGATGTTTTTTTATTTTCACGTACGCTTAAATCTACTGTAGTACAAGCAGTTAGAAATAACATTAGCATCACCACACTGGCTGGAATTATTTTTCTGCTGGTGTTGGTTATCATACTATTCATCCCGAATATACTGCGTTTTTTTAGAATGGTGCTAAGTTTGCACTAACTTGCGATTGCGTTGAATACTCATCAATATGCCCATACAAATACTCAAGGTCGCAAATGCAGTGCCGCCATAACTCATAAAGGGTAGCGGCACACCCACCACTGGAAGTATTCCACTCACCATGCCCATGTTAACAAACGCATAGGTGAAGATAGATAGAGTCAGTGATCCTGCAAGCAGTCGTGAAAATAATGTGGGGGCATTCGCCGCAATAATGAGGCCTCGGCCTATTAACAATAAATACAATACAAGTAAAACACCATTACCTAACAAGCCAAACTCTTCCGAAAACACAGCAAAAATAAAGTCGGTTGTACGTTCGGGTATGAATTCTAAATGTGACTGAGTTCCATTCATCCAGCCTTTACCAATTAAGCCACCTGAACCAATTGCAATCGTAGATTGAATAATGTGAAAGCCTTTACCCAAAGGATCAGAGGATGGATCGAGCAAAGTGATAACGCGATTGCGTTGATAGTCGTGTAACAAACCCCATACCAAAGGCAAGCTTGCTAAACCTGCTACGCCCAATCCTATGATGAGTCGCCACGACAAACCTGCTAAGAATAAAACAAAGAATCCCGAAGAAATTACTAAGATTGCTGTACCCAAGTCAGGCTGACGAATAATTAAACCTACAGGTATCGCTAGCAACACGCCTGCAAAAGCAAAATCAGTCCATCGAATCATGGTTTCGCGTTTTTGGAAAAACCAAGCCAAGGTCAGTGGTATGGCTAACTTCATGATTTCTGAAGGCTGAATAATGATGCCCACATTAATCCAGCGACGTGCGCCATTTTTTACTAAACCGAAAACTGCCACACCCACTAACAATGCAACGCCGAATAAATAAATAGGCATTGCAAGACGCATTAAATTTTGTGGAGGGATTTTTGCAGCTATCCACATCAAAATAACGCCAGCCATAATATTGCGCAGATGCCCTTCGAAGCGACCAGGGAAATTATAAGCAGCAGATGAAACAGCAAGACAACCCAAGAGCAAAATCAAACCTAAGATAATCGCTAAGGAACGATCAAAAATAAAAAAATGTCGTTTTATAATTTCAACGAGTGTACTAAGTGGATTGTTAGAGAATGATCTCACTGAGCACTCCCTTTACTAGGACTCGTTGATGTTTTTGTAGTGTCTGGTTTCGCTGCTTCTGGTTTGGTATTGCTAGTTAGCGCCGCCTCATTGGCATTTGTAGGTTTTGTGCTTGTCTTAGGAATAACCGGCATAGGATCATTCGGTTTTTTACCGAGTAAGTAATAGTCCATCGCCAATCTTGCAATAGGTGCTGCCGCAGCCGCCCCGAAGCCCGCATTTTCTACAATGATAGCCAATGCTATTTTTGGTTTATCCGCCGGTGCAAAGGCTATATATAAAGAGTGATCGCGTAAACGTTCATTAATTTTGCTTGCATCATATTTCACACTCTTACTCATCGATGCTGCCTGTGCGGTACCAGTCTTACCGCCCGAAACATACGGCGCATTCATAAAAGAACGTGCAGAAGTTCCTTCTTTTGTCACGCCTATCATGGCATTTTTAATGAAGTCTACATTCTCCTGTTTCAAAGGAATACGAAAACTTTCTTTTGCAACGGTGAGCTTACGTGATTTATTAGTGCCGTTTTCTATCATCTTAACCAGATGCGGCTTCATTACGATACCGTTGTTAGTCAAGGTCGCAATAGCATGGGCAAGTTGTAGTGGTGTGAAAGAGTTATAACCTTGGCCAATACCGACTGAAATGGTTTCACCTGCATACCATTTTTGTTGATCAAGCTTTTTATATGTCTTGCGCTTCCATTCCATAGAAGGCAATACACCGGTTCTTTCATTTTCTAAATCCACGCCAGTCAAACGACCAAAGCCAAATGGACTCATGAAGTCATGGATAGCATCTATACCTAAATCATTGGCTAAGTTGTAGTAATAGGTATTACAGGATTGAACGATAGATTTATACATATCGACTCGTCCATGACCACCTTCTTTATCATCTCGAAATTTATTATTACCAAACCAAAAATAGCCTGGATCATTAATCGCCATTTCTGGAGTGCGCTTACCTAAATGCAGCGCTGCTAATGCCATATAAGGTTTGAAGGTAGAGCCTGCGGGATAAGTACCAATCAAAGGGCGATTCAAGAGTGGTTTATCTAATGATGTATTTAAATCATCCCAACTCTTCACATCAATGCCTTCAACAAATAGATTCGGGTCAAAGGTTGGCATAGAGATATATGCAAGAATATCGCCTGTGGCTGGCTCAATAGCGACCAGTGCGCCACGGCGATCGCCAAATGCCTGCTCTACAATTTTTTGTAATTCTATGTCGACCGAAAGCCTAAGATTATTTCCAGGTGTAGGCGAAGTACGCGACAAGGTGCGTACTGCACGACCTCCTGCTGATACTTCAATTTCATCGTAGCCTGTTATGCCATGCAATTCTTTTTCATAGCTTTTTTCTAGACCTTCTTTACCTATGTATTCAGTACCTCGATAATTAGCAGCATCTTCACCTTCTTCTAATCTTTCTGCATCTTTTTTGTTTACACGACCAATATAACCAATCATGTGTGATGCAGTTTGTCCTAAAGGATATTGTCTAAATAAACGCGCTTGTATATCGACACCAGGAAAGCGATAACCTTGCGCAGCAAAGCGCGCTACTTCTTCGTCGGATAAACGGGTGCGTATAGGTAAGCTTTCAAATGTTTTTGATTCTTCTGTCAGGCGCTTAAACCGCTTACGGTCTTTAGGTTGGATATCGACTAACTTAGATAATTCATCAATCACGACTTCAAGTGGTCGGTCTAATTTAGCTGGCGTGATCTCTAAGGTATAAGCAGAAAAATTACGCGCAAGAATAACGCCATTACGATCAACAATCAGTCCACGATTAGGAACTGCTGGCACCACTGAGATACGATTGCTTTCTGCACGTTCTGCATATTCACTATGCCGTATGCCTTGCAACCATAGAAAACGCAACATCAGTAAACCAAAACAAACGAACACAACCAAGCCAGCTACAGATAAACGTAGTCTGAATAATTGTAGTTCGCGTTCTGTATCTTTAATTTGCGTCATGCTAATGATTTTGTAGAAGCAAATAAATCAAGTCGTAGAATAGCTATGCTGCGGTTCATTAGATGGGACGTGTTTCATCATGATCAATAGCGCGTCGTTGTGGTGCTAATAACACCCAACATACGACAGGCCAAATCAACGCAGCGACTAGGCTTTGTAAAAAATAACTCCAACCTGGCTCTTTAGAGCTGACTGCGAGTTGTATCAATATCTGTATGATTTGCATCACTATTAACAGTGGAAGCACATGCAAAGCTTGCGTAGTTGGCTTAAACCATAAAACGCGACGATGTATGGTGATAGCGAAATAAGATAACAAGGTGTATGCCAAAGCGTTTTCACCTAACAGCGAAGCATTGTGTACATCCATCACCAAGCCCATGATGAAGGCAACACCAATACCTACTTTACGTGGCTGATAAATACTCCAAAAGACCAAAGTCAACGCCACAAAGTCTGGTACCCAACCCCACGCACCCCAAGGCAAAATATTTAAAAAAGAAGCGCCGATCAGACTCACCGCTATAAAAGTCGGACTGACAGGCAAGAGGATATTGTCTCTGTCCATCATCATCATGATGTTTCTTTCTCCTTACGCAGCGCTTTATGTTTTAATTTGTCGATTTGTAATTCTTCCACCGGAGGCGGAAGTGGTGGCATCGCCTTTGCATCCGTGAGTAAGACTAACAATTGACGATTACGAGAAACGCCCGCTGTTGGTAAACATAAGATACGTGCAAATGAATCTGCTGTTTTGGTTTCAACTGAAATGACGGTAGCAACGGCTAAACCAGCAGGATAGACACCATCTATACCCGAGGTCATGAGTACGTCACCTTTTTGAATGTCGGCATTCGATGCCATGAATCGTAATTCTAAAGAACCTGATTGACCACGGCCATAAGCCACACTACGCACACCACTGCGCAACACCTGAACTGGTATTGCATGATCTTTATCTGTAAGCAGGGTGACTTCTGAAGTAAAAGGAAATACACGTGTGACTTGCCCCACCACTCCCAACTCGTCAATCACAGGCTGACCCAACTCAATACCATTCCGTGCGCCTCTATCCATGACGAGCTTACGTGAAAATGGATCACGCGCATCATATAAAATTTCGCTCATCACAGAACGTGACTGCGTTTGTTCTGATGCCGCTAACAGTTTACGCAGATGCGAATTCTCAGCTCTTAATTGTGCGCCTTCTTGTAATTGTTGGGCATTGCGAATTTGCTGATCTCGCATGCGACGATTTTCAGCATGCAGGGTATTGAGTGAAGAGAAATAATTGGTAACAGCAAAAAAGCCATCGCGCGGCATCATAGCAATGGCTTGTAAAGGATAAAGAGCTACACCGACTGCTTGGCGCATTGTTCCTAATGCACCTAAACGCGAGTCGGCCATCAAAAGGCCTATCGCTATAAAAGAAAACAACAACATTTTGACGCGCGCCGAAGCGCCTTGCTTAAAGAGTGGTGGTGGTGTGTATTCCATCAAATCACTTCAAGCAAAATAATTCAGAGTAAGCCGCGCAAGTCAGACGGCAAGACAATGCGGCGGCTAGGGGCATGTGATTTACGCTAGTTGATTTAGTCGTAAGAGAACAGCGAACCAAGCTTATCCATACGCTCTAACGCCATACCGGAACCTCGCACCACGCAAGTCAGTGGATCTTCCGAAACCAACACTGGCAATCCGGTCTCTTCCATCAAGAGTCTATCCAAATCACGCAGTAAAGCGCCGCCGCCAGTCAGCATCATGCCTTTTTCAGCAATGTCAGCGCCTAATTCAGGTGGGGTTTGCTCGAGCGCGTTTTTCACTGCAGAGACGATATTGTTGAGCGGATCGGTCAGCGCTTCTAGTACTTCATTGCTAGAAATCGTAAAGGAACGAGGAATACCTTCGGAAAGATTACGGCCTTTGACTTCCATTTCACGCACTTCGGTACCTGGGAAAGCCGAGCCAATTTGCTTTTTAATGCTTTCAGCAGTTTGCTCACCGATCAGCATGCCGTAGTTACGACGTATGTAATTGACAATAGCTTCGTCAAATTTATCGCCGCCTACACGGACAGAACCCTTATAAACCATACCGCCTAAGGAAATAATGCCCACTTCCGTAGTGCCGCCGCCGATATCAACCACCATGGAACCGGTCGCTTCTGAGACTGGCAAGCCAGCACCAATCGCTGCTGCCATCGGTTCTTCAATTAGGAAAACCTGAGAAGCACCAGCGCCGAGTGCAGATTCGCGGATGGCACGGCGCTCAACTTGGGTAGAACCACAAGGAACGCAAATGATAATGCGCGGTGAAGGTTTAAAAAGCTTGGTGTCATGCACCATACGTATGAATTGCTTGAGCATTTGCTCAGTCACGGTAAAGTCAGCAATCACACCGTCTTTCATAGGGCGGATGGCTTCAATATTGCCGTGTACTTTGCCCAACATGGCCTTAGCTTCTTTACCCACAGCTTGAATATTTTTCTTGGCATTCGGCCCACCCTGCTGGCGTATCGCCACTACCGAGGGCTCATCTAAAACAATGCCCAAACCACGCGCATAAATCAGCGTGTTGGCTGTACCGAGGTCAATGGCCAAGTCATTTGAAAAGTAACTGCGAAGAAATCCAAACATGAATCGTGTCCTTATGCACCGGTTGTCGGCGCGTTGTGGCAAGTAAAACTCTGATTTGATCGTAAAAAAATTGGCGGCAGAGCTTAATGGCACTCAGCCATTAACCCATTATTCTACCTTATAATCACAGCTAAATTGGCTGATAGAAACGCTAAAAATCGTGTATTCATGCGACTTTCTTTAGCGAAAACTCCCCGCCCTAATTCCTGTTATCGTCATTGTTTACAGTTTTTTTAATCCTCATACGCTGACACCCTCAGCCCCTAGTATTCATGTCACTCAATCTTACGGATATCGAGCGTCTTGCCAAGCTCACACAACTCGACCTAACGGCGCAACAATCTGCTGATGCGCTCGATAAACTCAACAGCATTTTTGCCTTGGTCGAACAAATGAAAGCCGTTGATACCACGGGCGTAGAGCCGCTTGCTCACCCAATTGCAGCTTGGCGAGACGACTTAGCCTTGCGTCTGCGTGAAGATGTGGCAACCGAAACCAATCAACGCGAAGCCTATCAACAACCTGCACCCTCAGTACAAGATGGCTTGTACTTAGTGCCTAAAGTTATCGAGTAATGCGCACTCTTTTTTAGTCAGCGCTGGCATTAGCCACCTAGTCATCGATTACGACACATCTTTTTTCATGCACACAAAAACACTTAAACAATTATCCGGTCTACTCAAAGACAAAAAAATTTCTGCGACTGAGTTAGCGCAGATTTTTCTCACCCGTATAGAACAGAGCGATCTAAATGCTTTTACTAGCGTAGAGCCCGATCTCACACTAGCCCAAGCAAAAGCTGCTGATGTACGTATCGCAGCAGGTGAAGCCGGTGATTTAATCGGTGTGCCAATTGCACACAAAGATATTTTTGTCACTCGCGGCTGGAAATCCACTGCTGGCTCCAAAATGTTAGCTAACTATCGCAGTCCTTTTGATGCGGCTGTTGTAGAACAGTTCCGCAAAGCAGGCATGGTCACACTAGGTAAATTGAATTGTGATGAATTTGCTATGGGTTCTGCAAATGAAAATTCTTTTTTTGGCGCAGTAAAAAATCCTTGGGATAAAACTGCCGTTCCAGGTGGATCATCCGGTGGATCAGCCGCTGCAGTAGCAGGTGCTTTAGCACCAGCTGCAACCGGTACCGATACTGGTGGCTCAATACGACAACCTGCTGCACTCTGTGGCGTGACTGGCATTAAACCTACCTATGGTCGTGTATCGCGTTTTGGCATGATTGCCTTTGCTTCTTCACTTGATCAAGGTGGTCCGATTGCACATACCGCAGAAGATTGCGCCATGCTGCTCAACGCTATGACAGGCTTTGATGAAAAAGATTCGACCAGTATAGAAAGACCGGTTGAAGATTTTTCTAGTCAACTAAAACAAAGTATTAAAGGTTTAAAGATTGGTGTGCCTAAAGAATATTTTGGTAAAGGTTTAGCGAGTGATGTAGAAGCCGCTATCCGTGCTGCACTTCATGAATATGAAAAATGTGGTGCAACGCTAGTTGATATTTCACTACCAAAAACAGAATTATCAATTCCTGTTTATTACGTGATTGCGCCAGCAGAAGCTTCTTCTAATTTATCGCGCTTTGATGGTGTGCGTTATGGATATCGTGCACCTGAATACACAGATTTATCCGACATGTATCGCAAAACAAGATCACAAGGTTTTGGTGATGAAGTTAAACGTCGTATTTTAGTTGGCGCTTATGTACTCTCTCATGGTTATTACGATGCTTATTATTTACAAGCACAAAAAATTCGTCGCTTGATTGCGCAAGATTTTCAACAAGCCTTCACGCAATGTGATGTGATCATGGGGCCAGTAGCACCAACTGTTGCATGGGACTTAGGATCCAAAGCTAATGATCCACTTGCAAACTATTTAGCTGATATTTATACCTTATCTACTAGTCTTGCTGGCTTGCCTGGCATGTCGATTCCATGTGGATTTGGAGCAGGTGATAAAAATGCACAGCGTCCTGTAGGCTTGCAATTAATTGGAAATTATTTTGAAGAAGCGAAATTGTTAGGCATCGCTCATCAATTTCAACTTGCAACGGATTGGCACACGCGCCATCCTGCAGGCATCTGAAGAGGACGTACATCATGCAATGGGAAGTCGTCATAGGTTTAGAAACACATGCTCAGCTCACGACTGAATCAAAAATTTTTAGTGGTGCGCCAATTAAGTTTGGTGCTGAGCCAAACACACAAGCATGTCCGGTAGATTTAGCTTTACCTGGTGTTCTGCCAGTGTTGAACAAAGGTGCAGTAGAACGTGCGATTCAATTTGGTTTAGCGATAGGTGCAACGATTGCACCGCAATCTGTGTTTGCACGCAAAAATTATTTTTATCCTGATTTACCTAAAGGCTATCAAATTAGTCAGTTTGAAATTCCTGTTGTTCAAGGTGGCAAGGTTTCATTTGTGCTTGAAGCTAATGGCAAGTCTGAAGTAAAAACTGTGCAACTTACACGCGCTCATCTCGAAGAAGATGCGGGAAAATCTTTGCATGAAGATTATCAAGGCATGACAGGCATAGATTTAAATCGTGCTGGCACACCTTTACTTGAGATCGTCACTGAACCAGATATGCGTAGTGCAGCTGAAGCAGTCGCGTATGCAAAAGCTTTGCATTCACTTGTGGTGTGGTTAGGTGTGTGCGATGGGAATATGCAAGAAGGCTCATTCCGTTGTGATGCAAATGTATCGGTACGTCCAGTAGGACAAAAAGAATATGGCACGCGTTGTGAAATCAAAAATCTAAATTCATTTCGCTTTTTAGAAGAAGCGATTAATTATGAAGTGCGTAGGCAAATTGAATTAATTGAAGATGGCGGCAAAATCGTACAAGAAACACGCCTCTATGATCCGGATAAAAAAGAAACACGTTCCATGCGTAGCAAAGAAGATGCGATGGACTATCGCTACTTCCCCGATCCCGATTTACCACCTTTGGTGATTGCACAAGAATGGATAGCACGAGTTAAAGCGGCATTACCAGAACTGCCTGCTGCTATGCGTGAACGTTTTACACATGACTATCAATTGTCTGAGTATGACGCTATGGTGTTGACGCAATCTAAAGATATGGCGTCCTATTTCGAAGCCGTCGTAGCGACAGCAGGAAAAGATCAAGCTAAGTCTGCTGCTAACTGGTTAATGGGTGATGTTGCGTCTACACTTAATCGTGAAAGTATGGAAATTTCTCAAGCGCCTGTGAATGCAAAACAATTTGCTTTGCTATTGACACGTATTGCTGATGGCACCATCTCAAATAAAATTGCTAAAGAAGTGTTTGCAGGTATGTGGGAAGCGCCATCTTCCTCTGACAGCTTAGCTGATGAAATTATCGAGGCCAAAGGCTTGAAACAAATTTCTGATAGCGGTGAATTAGAAAAAATTATAGATGAAGTGTTAGTAGCA
>Ga0209768_10000752_pt1 | contig 21384 bp, 28 predicted proteins | sample LauGreSBDMM110SD_3_FD_187564 | JGI IMG/M metagenome (GOLD analysis project Ga0209768, IMG submission 187564) | Freshwater lake microbial communities from Lake Michigan, USA - Sp13.BD.MM110.SD (SPAdes) (version 2) | ecosystem: Environmental > Aquatic > Freshwater > Lake | place: Lake Michigan... | reverse complement strand
AACAAGCCGCTACTGATGCCGGTGTTGATGTGTCGGTACCGTCTCCACAGACCACTGACTACCTGGTGCGTGTTGGCGTCAAAGATGCACTGTTTGCGCTCGAGCAAAACCCGAACGCGATCGGGTGGTACGACGAAAAAACACGCCAGGCGCTGGCCGTCATGGCATTGGTTCACCCAGAGATTGCGACCAACGAAGACGCACGCTTTGCATTTACCTGGGCGCTGGCCGTCACATCCAACGGTTTGAAGGTCGACAAGAACTTTGAACTGGCAGAGAAGGCGTACAGCTACTACAAAGCAAACAAGGTCATGCCCACCAACATCAAAGGTGGCCAGGCCCAGGGCGCGATCAATGACTCGCTCGCCCTGTTCAACGAATTGGTCGGAGCCTGGGGCATCAAGAACTTGCGCCAGTTCATGCAAACCAACTTCACCGTGGGCGAGATCAGCGCAATTAGCAAAGACCTCAAGCCAGGCGGTGAGCACGCAGACACCACGGTCAAAGGCGCGGCCATCATTGGTCCAAAGATTGGCAACGGCTTTTTCTCTAACTTGTACGGCGACTTCACCTCACTCACGATGGACCGCTGGCTGGTCCGCACCTGGGGCCGCTGGACCGGCACGCTCATCAAGAGCCTGCCAAAGCATGTGGAGACGGCAACCAATCGTTTGAACTCTGCCATACGCAGTGCAACCCCAGAACAGGCCACAAGCCTGTCCAAGGTCATTGGCATGGACATAGCCAACACTGAGGTCAATCGCCTGGCTGATGCAATCCAGAAGGCCTCCATGGACCCCAAACTGCGCGAGCAGATGAACGAGTCCAAGGTCGGCGAAGAGATTCGCAAAGCAGGCAACAGCCTGGCCAAGTACAACGACGGCCAAAAGGAAGCCCCTGCTGGCCCACACGAGCGCACCTACATCCGCTCCGTCTTCGCCCAGATCCTGGCTGAGTTGCAGGCTGATCCAGCCTATGCTGACTTGACCATGGCCGATTTGCAGGCCGTGCTCTGGTACGCAGAGAAAAGACTCTACGAATCAGCCAAGGACAATAATGTTGACCAAGAGTCAACAGACGGGTATAGTGATAAAGATGCCCCAGACTACGCCAACGCCGCCGCAGGTGTTGCGCGTACCTTGGGTGTTTCCGATCGCAAGATCAACAACGCATTAAAGAAGGAGTCTAAAGATGAACGCGCAAGACGAACACGATTACAAGATGAGCAAGCGCAGGTCGCTGGAGGGGAGCAAACAGAAGCTGGAGGCTTTACTCAAAGAGAAAAACGGCTCTTTGCAGGCGCAGTCGCAACCAGAATTGCAAGATCCAATCGAAGCGGCGATCAGAAACAATCCTGGTCTTACACGGCAAAAAGCAGTGGAGATGGCGGAAAAGTTCGGGTTCTAAAAAGCCAACTTGTCACCTACTCTCAAGAATGGAAAGCAGGCGCAGGCCTGGCCCGTGTGTACCGCAACAACGGTATCAAGGTGCCCAAGTTCTACGAGTTGGAGCAAGGCAACGCACAGAATGCACAACGATTCTCTGAATCCATCACAGCCAGCAAGCAAGCCAGTGGAGACATGGGCGCGGCTGTCTTCGTCTATTCAGTCGAGGACTACCAAGGCATGCGCCTGTTTTTGGCTGAAGATGGCCTGTCCGGTGTGGCAGTCAAACCTGATGGCGACATCGTTTCGGTGTTCTCTCAGGCTGGCGCTGGCCGCTCTGTCATGGAGTTGGCTGTGGCCGCAGGTGGTACAAAACTTGACGCATTTGAGACGATCCTGCCTGAGTTTTATGCCGCGCATGGATTTGTTGCGGCTTCGCGTTTACCCTGGGATGACACCCAGTCGCCCGAAGGCTGGAACAAGGAAGCATTTAAAGACTTTAACAACGGCGAGCCAAATGTTGTCTTCATGGCTTTGGACCAGTCCTATTACGGCTGGCACAAGATCAGCGACGGCAAGAAGTCCAAGACCTATGACGATGCTGTTGCAGATCAAAACCGCGCTGTAAAGCGCAACAAAAAAAGGAGAGAAGATAATGGAAAACCCGCAGTCTTTGCCCAATCAGGAACCGGAGCAGGCGGCTTACAACGCCTACGAACAAGCGATCTCGATGTTACCAAACGATATGGCACAGCCAGGGATGGAGCAACTTCAGTCCTTGGTATCCACTATTCAAAACAGCCTCGAAGCAGTCTTACCGGATTCGCCTACGACACAGGCTTAAAAGGCGCTGAAGCTGGCCGCTTGGCTGGCGGAGATCCTCGCTTGGCCAACCGTGTTCACTTCTATGTCGACACCGGCAATGGCATTCGCCCAGAGGCTGGCGTTGGCGGTAATGTCCATGCCATTTATTTGGACAACCTTTACGACGCGTCGGCTGACCCGCTTGGCATCCGTGCTCAAGCATCAACCGGTGGCCGTGATGATGCAGGTAAATGGTTCAACGATGTAGAGGCCGCAATTATTGATGCCGGGTTTGATGGCGTCTACATTCCAGGCGCTGGCGGCGACCAGGGCGTGGCTGTGCTTTTGGGTCCAACCCACACCAAAGTACCGGTCGAACAGCATGGCATGCACGCAATGCCATCACAGGGCGCCTATACGACGCCTGCAAGCACCAAACGCAAGTACGCCATGCTCACCCCTGAGATTCGTAAATTCGAAGCTCAGGAGGCCCAGATTAAGGCGGCGGCACCATCGGCTGACCTGCGCTCTGGCACGCTGACATTTGACGATGCTGATGCAGAGGCATTGGCCAAGTTTTTCCCATCAGCGGCCCAGGCTCAAATATTTCGTCAGCCGGAGCGCGGCGGGTTCGATCCGAAACGATTGACCACAATACTCAACGAGAAGGCGGATATGTCCACCTTCCTGCACGAGACTGCCCACTTCTTTCTGACCGTTTACGCTGACATGGCCGCACGGCCAGACGCAACCGCGCAAAACAAAGAAGACATGCAGACCATTCTTGATTGGTTTGGCATCAAAGACCTGGCCACCTGGAATGGGCTGACGCTTGAAGAGCAACGCAAATACCACGAGTCATGGGCCTACAACTACGAGATCTACTTGTTTGAAGGCAAGTCACCAAGCCTGCAAATGCAATCGATGTTTGAGCGATTCAGCGCCTGGTTGCGCCGTGTCTACAAATCGATCCGCGACGAACTCAATCAGATCTACCGCCAAGAAAACGGCGAAGACCTGCCAATCCTGACCGGCGAAGTTCGCCAGGTTATGGACCGGATGCTGGCCAGCGAAGAGCAGATCAAGCAGTCCGAGGCAGTCAACAGCATGGTGCCGATGTACCAGACCCAGCAAGAGTCCGGCATGCCAGACGAAGAGTGGGCGGCATACCAGGCAATGATGGCCGAGGCCACAGAGGCATCGATCACCGAGTTGACACAGGCAAGCCTGCGCCAGTTGAAGTGGCTGGGCAATGCCCGCTCTCGCGTGCTCAAAGAGATGCAAGCCAAGACTGCCGACACCCGCAAGGGCGTGCGCGAAGAGGTGGCCGCAGAAGTCCAAGAGGACCGCGTCTACCTGGCCATGGAGTTTTTAAAGCGCGGCATCACCAAAGATGAAAACGGCCAAGACATCCAAGCGCTGACTGGCTACAAACTTAAGATCGCTGATGTCAAAGCACTTTACCCAGAAAGCAAAGAGTCACTGACGCCTGCGCCTGACTTGACCAAGTTGGGCTATGGCAAGTACGGCATGCTAGCTGAAGATGGATTGCCGCCTGACCTGGTGGCATCGATGTTTGGCTTTGACTCTGGCGACCAGTTGGTTCGCTCATTGCTCGAGGCACGCCCGATCAAAGAAGAGATTGACGCACGCACCGATGAGCGCATGCTTGCTGAATTTTCTGACCTGATGGACCCTGCCAGCATTGAGTTGGAAATTCAGAAAGCATTGCACAACGAGGCACGCGCCCGCTTTGTGGCTGTCGAGTTACGCTACCTGGCCAAGGCAACACAGCCTGCACGCTTGATGATTCAAGCCGCAAAGACTGCGGCAAAGTCGATCATCGGCAACAAGGTGATCAGCGAGATTCGTCCGCGTGACTACACGCTGGCAGAAGCACGCGCCGCAAAAGAAAGCACAAAGGCATCAAAGGCTGGCAAGACTACTGAAGCCGCAAAGGCCAAACAGAATCAATTGCTAAACAATCAGTTGTCGCTCGAGGCAGTCAACGCACGCAAAGAAATCGACAAGGCCATTGATGGCTTTGCCAAGATTTTTAAAGCCGATGCAAAGATGGCCAAGAACCGCAACATTGACCTGGTCAACGCCGCACGCTACATCCTTGGCCACTATGGCCTTGGCCCGCGTGATGTCGACCCGGCAAAGTTTGTCGAGCAACTCAAGTCATACAACCCAGACCTGTACGCAGACATCGAGCCGATCTTGCTCGAGTCAACTGGTGGCCCACGCAATTACAAAAAACTCACGCTCAACGAGTTCCGTCAAATGAAGGAAATCGTTGACGCGTTGTGGTACCAGTCCAAGCGCGAGAACGAGGTGATGATTGAAGGCAAGGCTGTTGCTCTTGACTCGATCATTGCTGAACTCAATGCGCGACTTGATGAGATCGGTGTGCCTGAAGAGGTGGCCGGTGAGCGCATGGCGCCTGGTCCAAAAGAAAAAGCCATCCGTGCTTTGTACAACGCCAAGGCATTGACCCGTAAGGTCGAGCACTGGGCTGATGCAACCGATGGCCCTGGTGGCCCTGGTCCATTCACCAATTACATCTGGCGCCCATTGCGTGCCGCTCTTGACCAGTACCGCGTCGATCGCAACCGCTATGTCAAAGACTATGTGGACATGATCGGCAAGCTGGATCTGCCAGTGCAAAAGATTACCGCTCCTGAACTGGACTACACATTCGGCAATGAAAACGGTGGCATTGGCAAAGCAGAGGTGCTCGGCGCATTGATGCACATCGGTAACGACAGCAACATGAAGAAGTTGATTGTTGGCCGTGGCTGGGGGCAACTTAATGAGGACGGCTCTGTCGACACATCGCGCTGGAATAGTTTTATGAACCGCATGATTGACGAAGGCGTGCTTACCAAAGCAGACTTTGATTTTGTGCAATCAGTATGGGATCTCAATGAAGAACTCAAGCCTATGGCGCAAGAGGCGCATCGCGAAATCTTCGGCTACTATTTCAAAGAAGTTGAGGCTCGCCCAGTGGTTACGCCGTTTGGCACATACCGTGGCGGATATGTTCCGGCAAAGACTGACCCGTTCATAGTTCGTGACGCACAGCGTCAGATGAAGATGGAAGAACTTGAGTCCGACTTCCGCAACTCGATGCCAAGCACTGGCGCTGGCTTTACAAAGGGCCGCGTCGAATACAACAAGCCACTATCTTTGGACATCCGCGTGATGGCCAAGCACATTGATGATGTGATCCGCTTTGCACGCGTACAGCCTACGATCCGCGACACGCTCAAGATTATTCGCAAGCGCGACTTTGCAGACACTATCACCAGAATTGACCCGACTGTTATCGAAGACATGATCCTGCCATGGCTCAATCGATCTGCCCGTCAGATCACGAGCGAGGTCGGCATGAACCGAAGCGTCGACAACTTCTGGCGTGCTGTTCGCGCTCGCACTGGTATCGGCATCATGTTTGCCAACATTACCAACGCATTGCAACAGGTGACTGGCTTCTTCCCTGCATTGCTCAAGGTTGAAGGCAAGTACATGAAGACGGCCCTGGTCGACTACATGAAGAGTCCTACAGCGCAGGCTGAGTTTGTTGCTGAGTTGTCGCCATTTATGGCTGACCGCATGAGCAATCAAATGATCGAAGTGCAGGACATGATGAATGACCTGCTGATCAACCCAACGAAGTTTGACAAGATCCAGAAGTGGTCCAACAAGCATGGCTACTTTTTGCAACAGGCATTCCAAAACTTTGTCGACATCGTGACCTGGGTTGGCGCATACAACCAAACCGTCACAGATCTGGGTGCGGATGTTGATGAGAAGTCAGCAAGCAACGAAGCAATCAAGCGAGCAGACGCCGCAGTGCGCATGACGCAATCCAGCTTGTTGCCTGAAGACTTGTCTGCCTTTGAAGTCGGATCGCCGTTCTACAAGACGCTGATCCAGTTCTATGGCTACTTCAACATGATGGCCAACCTAAACGCCAACGAGTACATCAAGATTTTCCGTGACCTTGGATGGCGTGGCCAAAAGGGCAAACTGTTCATGACCTACCTGCTGGGCTTTGGCTTGCCAATGCTGGCCGCTGACGCCATCGTTCGCAGTCTGGGTGGCGGATGGGACGACGATGATGACGACGGCTACCTCGATGTCTTCATGAGTTGGTTCCTTGGGTCACAATTGCGTGGTGCTGTGGCCATGGTGCCGTTTGGTTCTGCGGCTATCGTGCCATTTAATGCCTTCAACAATAAGCCTTACGATGACCGCATGACCACCAGCCCGTCTGTATCGACGCTGGAAGGTGCGACTGTCGGTGTAGTGAAAGCCGGTATCAACATTGCAGATCCTGACAAAGATGTGACGGGCAAAAATGTCCGCGACATCTTGACCCTGGTCAGCCTTGTGACCGGCATACCCGTTACCGTGCTCGGCAGACCGATTGGTTATGCCATCGAAGTCGAGCGCGGGAAGATTGAACCAACCTCAACTGCCGACTACATTCGCGGCCTTGCCACTGGCAAAGCAAGTGAATCGTCGAGACAGTAAGGTACCCGTATCCACAACCGAAATGCTTAGTCTCTTCACAATTGTCCAGGAGTTCCGTCCATGACCATCAGTTCAAATAGCCGGAAAGCCGGTCCGTTCATTGGTAACGGAACAGCCGCCACTTTCCCCTTTACATTCAAGGTCTTCCAGGCTTCTGACTTGGAAGTCGTGCGACTTACCGTTGCCACCAATGTGGAGACGGTGCTTGTGCTCGGCACCAACTTCACGGCGTCTGTCAACGAAGACCAGAACTCAAGCCCTGGCGGCACGATCACGCTGACTGCTGGCGCTCTGGCGGCTGGTTTCAACCTGGTCATTACCTCGGACATTGAAAACCTTCAGCCGACCGATCTGACCAACCAGGGTGGCTTTTACCCTGAAGTGATCACTGACGCGCTGGACCGCGCAACGATTCAGATCCAACAGCTTCAAACTTCTGTAGACCGTGCGGCTTTGTTGCCCATCACAAGCGCCGCTGATGCTGAATCGCTGGTAGCAGACATTGTTCGACTGGCTGATAGTGCTGACAACCTAGATACCGACGCAGTAAACATTGCGTCAATTAACTCTGTTGCCGGTAGCATCGCAAATGTCAACACCGTTGCAGGCAACATCAGTAATGTAAACACCGTGGCCGGTGTGTCTGCAAATGTAACCACTGTGGCCACTGACATTGCGGCGGTCAACACTGTTGCGGCTGATCTTAACGAACCAGTGTCCGAGATTGAAACTGTTGCAACCAACATCACGAATGTAAACACCGTCGGTACGAACATCGCCAGCGTCAACACTGTGGCCGGTATCCAGGCCAATGTGACGACCGTGGCTGGCATCTCTGCCAATGTGACAACCGTGGCCACCAACAGCGCCGCCGTGACTACTGTGGCAACTGACATCTCCGCCGTGACTACTGTGGCCAACGACCTCAATGAGCCTGTCTCTGAGATCGAGACAGTGGCCGGTAGCATTGCCAATGTCAACACAGTTGGCACAAACATCGCCAGCGTAAACACTGCCGCAGGAAACAACGCAAACATTACGACTGTGGCGACCAACATTGCCGATGTGGGCACTGTTGCAACCAATATTGCAAATGTAAACTCGGTTGCTGGTAACTCAACAAACATCAATGCTGTGGCTGGTAACAGCACCAACATCAATGCTGTTGCAACGAACTCAACAAACATCAATACTGCCGCGACCAACATCGCCGCGATCACGACTGTTGCCAATGACTTGAACGAGCCTACCAGTGAAATTGACACGGTTGCAAACAACATTGCAAATGTCAACACGGTAGGAACCAACATTGCTGATGTGTCGACCGTTGCAGGTGTTGCAGGCAATGTGAACACTGTCGCAGGCATTGCGGCCAATGTGACCACGGTTGCAGGTATCAGCGCAAATGTCACGACTGTTGCAGGCATCTCGACCTCTGTGTCTGATGTTGCCGCGATTGATACCGATGTGTCGACTGTTGCCGCAATTGACAGCGATGTCACTGCGGTGGCCACTGTGGCTTCAGACATCCCAACTGTTGCCGCCAATGTGTCCAGCATCAACGATTATGCAGACACTTACCAGGGCGCAAAAGCAAGCCCTCCTACGCTTCGTAATGATGGCAGTGCGCTACAGGTTGGCGACCTATATTTCAACAGCACCAGTAATGCCATGTTTGTGCGTGCTAGCACCGGTTGGGTTCCTGCTGGCTCGAGCGTCAACGGCACAAGCCAGCGCTATCGATACATTGCAACTGCTGGCCAAACGACTTTTACTGGCGCAGACAGCAATGGCAACACGCTTACATACGACGCAGGCTTTGCTGACATTTATTTAAACGGCGTTCGTCTTGACAGCACAGACTTCACCGCATCAAGTGGGACAAGCATTGTGCTGGCCTCTGGTGCCGCATTAAACGACGAACTTAATATTGTCGCGTTTGGCACATTTAATGTTGCCGCGTTTAACGGCTCTGGCCTGGTTGATGGCACGACCAACATCAGCAAACTGAATGCGACAGGCACGCGTAACGGCACAACATTCCTGGCTGGTGACAACACTTTTAAGACTGTGGCTGTCACGCCTACTGCCGTTTCAGATCAAGACAATACAAGCACTGGCTACTTCGATTTGCCTTCAGGCACTACTGCTGAAAGACCAGGCTCTCCGGTAGCCGGGATGATGCGTTACAACACTACGCTTAATCAAAATGAAATTTATCAATCAGGAGCGTGGCAACAATTTACATTTTCATATACAAGTGAATATTTAGTTGTTGCGGGCGGCGGTGGTGCTGGAGAAGCCGCATCAGGTGGAGGTGGCGCTGGAGGTTTGCTTAACGGTACAGTTTCTGCTGTTGTTGGGTCTTCTTACACCATTACTGTCGGCGCTGGCGGTGCTGGCGCAAATGGAACAGGACCTGTGCCATCTGGCAATGGTACAAATTCCGTATTTAGTTTAGCGACTGCAATTGGTGGTGGCGGTGGTGGATCAAATGGATTTGATCCTGGAGGACATTCCGGTGGAAGTGGTGGTGGAGGAAACTCACTTAATTCTGGTCCTGGCGGCGCTGGCGGTTCTGCTACATCTGGCCAAGGTTTTGCTGGTGGTAGTGGTTACGGTGCAAGTGGAGGATTTCCAAATATTTCTGGTGGTGGCGGTGGCGGTGCTGGCGCTGTTGGTGGCAATGCTTCAACAGGAACACCAGGAAATGGTGGCGCTGGAACAAATGCATATTCAACTTGGGCAACTGCAACTTCAACCGGAGCAAGCGGTTATTACGCTGGCGGTGGTGGTGGTGGATCTTGTAGCTCTAATCCAGTTAGTACCGGTGGCGCTGGTGGAGGTGGTGCTGGAAATAATAGTGCCGGACTTGGTGTTGCTGGTTCAGCAAATACCGGCGGCGGTGGTGGTAGTTCGTTGGCATCAGGCCCACAAAGATCTGGCGGTTCTGGAATTGTAATTATTCGCTACGCTGGCGCACAGCGAGGTACAGGCGGTACTGTTGTCACAACTGGCGGCTACACCTACCACACCTTCACTTCGTCCGGCACATTCACGGCATAAGGAATCGATATGAGCAAAGCACGAAATTTATCGCAGGTGATTGTCGACGCGGGTGGTGACATCAATGCGTCATCGCTCGACAATGTGACGCCTGCATCAATCAGCGACAAAACCAATGCAAGCACTGGTGCGTTTGATTTTCCAAGCGGCACTACTGGCGAACGACCTGGATCACCAAGCGAAGGTTACACGCGTTACAACACAACTCTTGCCGCACTTGAAATGTGGGAAGGTTCACAATGGGTAACTGTTAAATCCGTATTTACTGCAACTGGCGGAACAACTTATGAAGCTGGTGGTTATCGTTATCACAAATTCACAAGTAGCGGAACTTTCCAAGTTACAAAAGGTTCTGCATCAATTGAGTATTTAATTATTGCTGGTGGTGGTGCCGCTGGTTCATACGCTGGTGGCGGTGGTGCTGGTGGTGTATTAAGCGGATCTACAACTGTATCGATTGCTTCTTATTCAGTTGTGATTGGAGCAGGCGGAACAAACATCCAAAGCTCAAGCAGTTATGCTGGTGGTGCTGGAACAAACTCTACTGGATTTTCTGCAACTGCAATCGGTGGTGGTGGCGGTGGCTCTGATGGTAATTTGCCAACATCAGGCGGGTCTGGCGGAGGTGGTTCTTATATGCTTTCTGGAGCCGCTGGCACAGCAGGACAGGGTTATGCTGGTGGAGCTGGTATTGCCACTAGTCCATATGGATCAGGCGGTGGCGGTGGTGCTGGTGGTGCTGGTGGAAACGCATACAACTCTGGTCAATATGGCGGACTTGGTGGTGTTGGGACTGCCGCGTTTGTAGATTGGGCTACAGCAACTTCTTCTGGTGTTGGTGGTTATTTTGCAGGCGGTGGCGGCGCTGGTGTTTCGTACGGCGGAACATACGGAACAGGCGGAGTTGCTGGTGCTGGTGGGGTTGGTGGTGGCGGTAATGGCGGTGTAGGCGGAACAGGGCGCAGTGCTGGCACAGTAAACACTGGCGGTGGTGGCGGCGGTGGCGGCTACAACAGCGTTGGACTTTACTACCCTGAAAATGGCGGATCTGGAATTGTCATTGTTCGTTACAGAATTTAATTGGAGAAAAAAATGGCACATTTTGCAAAAGTAAACAACGGCATCGTCGAGCAAGTTATCGTCGCCGAGCCAGAATTCTTTGACACCTTTGTGGACTCTAGTCCTGGTCAATGGATTCAGACCTCATACAACACGCACGGCGGCGTTCACGCAAACGGTGGCACGCCACTGCGCAAGAACTACGCTGGCATTGGCTACAGCTACGACGCAACGCGTGATGCATTTATCCCGCCAAAGCCGTACGCAAGCTGGCTATTGAACGACGACACATGCTTGTGGTCCGCACCGGTTGCAATGCCAACTGATGGCGGTCGCTACACATGGAATGAATCAACTCAGGCATGGGACACAATCCCTGACGAACAGCCATAAAAAAAGGATGAAGCAATGGACCAGACGCTGTTCAACTGGGTGGTTGGTGTTTGCGGTTTTTTAGGAGGATGGGTGCTCAAGGTGATCTGGGACGCAATCAAAGAACTGAAGACCGACATTCGTCAAATCGAGCGTGACTTGCCCGAGGTCTATGTACGCAAGGATGATTTCAAAGAAGCCGTCCGCGACATAAAGCAAGACATGAAAGAAGGCTTTAGCAAGATCGACAACACGCTTGGTTTGATCTTTAAAAAACTTGAGCACAAAGAAGACAAGGACTAAAAATGTGCCTGATTCATTTGGAATAAACGATGGAGTAAAAACGCTGACCAGTAGCTTAGATGCTAGTAGAGAAAGCGGAAAAGCATTAGGTAAACAAGTTGAAGCAATTCAACAAGATGCTGTCGATGTAGCGCAACAAAAAGCAAATGAAAGATTAAGGGCTAGAAGAGAAGCAGAGTTCAAAAAAGAACGAGCGTTGATTAAAGCGCTTGAGCAATGGAAACACAAGAAACAAATTTCAGATGAAGAGGCAAAGTTAAAAATTGATTTTGTTAAGAAGTACGGTGCAAAAGAGTGGGAAGCATTACTAAAAATAAAACTTGACATTGAAAACATGGAAAGAAAAAACAATGAAGACTTTCAACATGATCTTAAAGAAGTTAGGCGAGTACAGTTTATGTGCTTTGCGTTGGCTTCAATCATTGCCTGGTACCTTACTTGGGGTATTAAATAATTGGAAAAGCAAAAGCTAAAAATGTATGGACCCAATCACAGCGTTCGCAACAGCACAGGCCGCTGTGGCTGGAGTCAAAGCCGCCGTCAGTTTATACAAGGATGCCAAGGCTGTAGGTAAAGACATTGGGTCCATAGCCAATGAAATTACTCATGGACTTGGCAGGTTTTTTGAAGCGCAAGAAGCGGTCTGCAAAGCAGGCCAGGACATTGAAGGCAAGGTAATAAAAACGAAGTCTGTCGACATGCAAGCATTTGAGAATGTGATGCGCGTCAGACAACTTCAGGAGTATGAGCGGGAACTGAAGGAACTCTTAATTTATCACACGCCGATGGCTGGAGTGTGGGAAGACTTTCAATTAGAGCGTCGTAGGATTCGAGAAAAGAAGGCTGAAGAGGAACGAATTGAAAGAGAAAGAATTGCACGCATTGCCAAAGCAAAAAAAATGTTTTGGGATGATGTTAGGTTTTACGGAATCATTGGTGGGTTTGTTGTGTTTTCAGTCAGCATGCTTACATGGTTCTTTTCCTGGTTAATAGACAACAAGTGAGGTGAGCAATGTTTCCACTAACTGCATTATTTGATGTCGGCATGAAGGTGCTGGATAAATTTATTCCAGACCCTGAAGCCAAAGCAAAAGCACAGCAAGAACTTCTGAAAATGCAACAAGAGGGGCGCCTGGCAGAACTCAATGCTGACAACATTGAGGCACAAGAGTTGACCAAGCGTGCCCAGGCTGACATGGGCAGTGATTCATGGCTGTCAAAAAACATCCGGCCAATGACGCTGATCTTTATCCTGGTGACCTACACAACCTTTGCCATGATGTCTGCATATGGCATTGACACGAATCAAAAATATGTCGAGTTGCTTGGCCAATGGGGCATGCTGATCATGTCGTTTTACTTTGGCGGTCGCACGCTTGAGAAAATCATGGACATGCGTTCCAAGCAACCAGCAAAGGAATAATCATGGCATTCGTACTTTCACAAAAAAGCATCGATCGCTTGGATGGCGTCAAGGATCAACTGGTTGATGTGGTCACTCGAGCAATTGAAATCAGCACGGTTGACTTTGGTGTCACTGAAGGCTTGCGCACTACCGAGACGCAACGCAAATATGTTGAGACTGGCAAGAGCCAGACCATGGAGTCCAAGCATTTGACCGGCGACGCTGTGGACCTGGTGGCCTACATCAATGGCCAGGTTTCTTGGGAACTCAATTTGTACGACAATCTTGCTGACGCAATGAAGCAGGCCGCGATCGAAAAGAATGTGGCCATTCGTTGGGGCGCCGCATGGAATGTCCCGGACATCCGGATGTGGCGTGGCACGATGGAAGAGGCGATGAACCACTACATAGATGAGCGTCGCAAACAAAACAAAAGGCCGTTCATTGACGGCCCGCATTTTGAACTAGTTTAGTTGTCTCCTTCCCGTCAGGCTTTAGCAGTTGCCAAACTCCTTCACGACGGTTAGCCCCAGGGTTTGCGCCCTGGGGTTTTTTTTCATTTGGGTGCGCATGTGACATCAATGACGATGTCTGCTGAGTACCCGTTGACTTTGCGTTTTCCATACATCATGACGGCGCGAAGCCCTGTTGTTTCACATTCACGAACCGCAGTGATGACTTCGTTGCGGCTTAATGAGTGAATCTGTTTATCAAGAATCAACTCCTGCTCGACTGGGGTGGGTGGCATTGGCTTATTGCTTGCGCACCCACTGATCCAGCCAAGGGAGCAGACAATCAGGATCGTGATCATTCTGTTCCTCATGGCTTTCCTCACTTGTTGACGGTGGTAAATCGGTTGCTCTTCTCAAAGGCCTCAACATCGTCGACGCGGTAACGCACCTCGCTGTTGCGACCCTCACCCAGCTTGATGTAGGCCGGTCCGACATTGGCCACCCGCCACTTGCGCAGGGTGTTGTCGGCCACTTTCCATCGCTCACACAATTGTTTAGGCGTCAGTAGTTGAGACATTGGGCACCTCCGGTTGTGTGATTTCGCCAGTTGCCTGGTCAATGACATCATCCGCTGGCTGGCCCATAGAGGCCTTCAGGCGGCTCAAAGGTGCTTGCTGGGCCTCTGGCACCGGCGTGATGTTTACGGCCTCTCTGCGCTCCACCTGGACGAATCCTGATGCCTCGTTGTCGTGCGCGATAACCTGGTCCAGATCTGCGCTCGATGGCAGGCGCTTGGCCATGCGACGAATCACAGTCTTCTTGGCCATCTCATCCCACCATTCAACCCATGGGCCAAACTTACCTGCCCGGCTGGCGGCTCGCACCTTCTCAACATCGGAAACGCTCATCACCTCGCGGTAGATCGCGCCGTCCTTGGTCTTGGCCACGGCGTACACAGCTATGGGTTTGCCGCGATCCTCGCCCAGGAATGGTTTGTGAACGATGTTTTCGTTGTCGCCCAACTCGTACTCGAAGTGGTCCTTGTCGTACGCCACCTGTGCGCTGATGCTGGACAGTTCGCCTGAGTTGCGGATCTTCTTCAAAATGCCGCCGACCATGGGCATGTACTGAACTTTCTTGCCTTCCTTGGTGTTGAAGATTACGGGCGCGGCTTCACGGCCATCTAACAGCAGGCCATCTTGTGCGGCCTTCATGCACGCGCCCAACAGACTGCGGCGGTCGGCGCCCAAAAGGTCTGGGTTCATTTGCACTGCGGTCAGTGTGGTGCGGATAAATTTCTCGACCGGGATCTGCGGTGGCAGTGCGGCCTGAAACTCTGCCTGCATGCGCACAAGGGTGCCGCGCATTGCCTCAATGGGTGACAGTTCGGTGCTGGTAGTCATGCTTTGTCTCCTTCAAATTTCAATTGATCTTGCTCAGTCACGACGCTGGCCACTTCCAACTGTGTGCCCGTGCCCATGAGTTTGGCTACATCGATGGGCCTGGCCACATCAACCTGGAACATTTTTCCTGCAACATGGCGCAATGCCTGTGCCTGACTGATTGCTTGGACCAGGTGTGTTTTGGTGCCGCTGGTGACTTTGTAAATGCGTTGCTCGGTTGCCATGGTTTACTTCTCCTTCTTTGAATAAAAACGGAAACTGCGGTAGCCCTCGGTTGCGCCGATGACTGTGCCGACCATCTCAGGTGTAATGAGAGTGCCTGATCGGCCTTTGACTTGCCCCGTCGATAGCGAGCCAAAACTGGTTAAAACTTTGCTGGCGCGGCCAATGCGCTCCAGGATCTCTGCGCGTTTCTGGTCCTTGATCTTGTCCAGATCGCTGGCCTCTCTGCGCACAAACTCAAACTGCTTGATCATGTCCTCAAGTTCAGCATCGGCCTCGGCCACCAAACCTTCGTCGGCGCCATTGCGCAATTGCTTGATGATGAACTCGGCGTCCCTGGTGTAGTCGGCTGATGGCGCGGTATTGGCTTGCACAAGATTCCAGAACTCGCTGGTGCGTTCGCGTATACTTTTACCAATGTCCCGATCGCGATTTCGGAGGACTATCTTTTGCTCATTTCCGCCGACAAGCGCCACAATTGCGCACCAGTTGTAGTCGGCAATTTCCATTTGATGCTGGACCTGCAACTCGATGTGCTCGGGCGCCTCGATGTTGCCGTTGCCGTCGTCGATCCATGACTTTTGATACTGCACCCAGTCGACATTTTTGATCTCAAGAATGCCCGGGCCATTGGCGCTGGACTTGATCTCAAAGTCAAAGCTGGACCCAATGCGTGCGGCCTGGTCGCGCATGTACACATTGAACTTGGCAATATTCCAACCCATGTCTTCGGCGGCTCCGTGCGCAATAGCCGACTCCAGGCGGTTGCCCCACTTCATGCGCTCGTTGGGTTCGAACTTGACGGTCACGCCGTCGCGCTTTTGGTGGAACAGTTCAAACTCAGTCAAGTAAGGCGACAGGCCAAACAAGGCCGACACCTCGGTGCTGGTCACATCCTTGGCCCGCTCGGCAAGCCACTGCTTTTCACTCTCAATTTCGATTCTTTGAATAGTCATCAATCATTCTCCATGTGTTCATAAATCAATTCCTGGATCGCGTCCTCATCTCGCGCTGTGAGTTTTTTCTCAAGCCACTTGGCGCGATAGCCTTTGCGGTCCAGGATCTCAAATTCCCCCGACCCACCTTCTGCCGGGTAGCAGTTCTCTGGTAGGCCGGAGGTATACGCTGGCATGTAGCCCTCGTAATCGGTAACGCCGATGATGCAAGGGATGCCGCACACGCGGTGCTCAATCTCGGCGATATAGCTGGTGCGTTTCACAACATCACCTTGAGCGCGTCTTCGTCATCGCTGTTCGAAAACATGCTGACTTCGTGTTGATTGCCTTGCTCATCTGTGATGATGATCGTGCGCGTTGAAAAGGTGTCATGCTCACGAATTGCAGACAACTCAATCTTCACAACTTTATGCACTGAAAACTCTGCCATTTGTATCTCCTTGTGGTGATGTGTTGAAATTATACTCCAGATCGTTGATGTAGTGTCAACGACTATTTTCGACGATGTCGCCTGCCGCGATCCAAAGGATGCGCTGAATGTTCTGCTCGTGGTCGGCCAACTCTTGCTCATCCCAGGCGCCGTACTCTGCCAACTCCTTGCGTAAAACCTCCGGGGTAATGCGCTCCAACTGGCGGCGGATCTTGCGGTTGTTGGATAGCGCCTGGACATCGTCGTCGCATTGGCCTTGGTGCGATGCTGACTGAGCCTGGGCCATGGTCATCTCGATCTCGATCGTGCCGTGTGAGGATGTGAACCACATGATCAAGCCCCCACTTTCACAAATTCAATTTTGCCCAGGGCTTTTGCGGCGCGTAGCAGGCGGCTTTCCTCGGCTGGTAGGCAGGTGCCATCCTCTATCAAAGCGCGTGCCTGACGGCCAAACCAGCCTTGCAGTTGCCAGGCCAGGCCGGTGTCGATCAATGTCTGCCAGGCCTCGATGACCTGGTCTTCAGAATCCGCCTCAATGAAGCCTTCTGCAATTCCTGTTGCTGTGTAACTATCCATTTAATTTCTCCTTGAGTTTTTTGCGTTCGGCAATTGCTCGTTGCAATATGTGCCAAAAAATAGATTCAATTGGCTTGCTCATCGAGCGGCTTTCAAAACTTCGGTGTCAACCCAGTCGCCAATTTGCACTGGGTTTTTGCCATTTTTTTGCTGGCGAAAACGGGTGGTGCTGGCCAGGTGGCAAAAGGTATTGCCATCGCGCTGTGCTCCAACACCAACGACGCGCCAGGCGTCGCCAATGTGAACAATAGTTTTGTCCATAAACTGGTCGCGCATTACATTTTTTTTGTTGATGACAGAGTTAAGGCGTGTGCCTTGCTCTGCATCTTTAAGGGTGTCAAATCCACGCACGCCACAATCACGCTCGTCGTCAAAAACAAAGTCGCTGTCCAGGGTAACGATGATGCTGTTGCCGTCGGCACGCTCGTCATCAATGTGCGATACCCACAGGCGGTTTGCAATTTTGGTAATGGTGCTCATGTTGATCTCCTTGATTAGCGTGAAGTGGTCTTGATGCTGAACACGGCGGTAGCGCTGGTGTACTCGGCAATCTTGTCGGCGCTGATGCCAACATCTGCGGCCAACTTTTTCCAGTCGGTAACGGCGCGGTTGGACTCGATGTATGAGGCCTTGAACAGAGCGCCTTCAAATACTGTGGGACCGCCATTGCTGGCCAGGTCTTTCATAGCGTCTTTGAGGGCGTCGGCTTGCTTGGTAAGTGTGGCGATCTGGGCAAGCAGTGTGCCGAGTTCGTCAGCAGAAGCGGGGGTGTTGTTAATTGCGGTCATAGTAGGGTTCCTTCAAAATTCGACTGCTTGATTGCTGTCGATATGGTGATCTTACATCAACACATATCCACAACGCAATACCTATTCCGAGTGATTTATGTGGTTATTCGTTCCGCCCAGGTAAATCAAGGGTTCACAAGGTGTTGCGCCTGTGTCATCATTGAGGGATGAACAACACTTTGAACAATCACACCTCGCCAGTTGAACTGGCCATCGACATGTTTGGCGGGGTACGCAAACTCGCCCGTGCCCTCAACCGCGATCCGGCCGCAGTGTCTCGCTGGCAAAAGTCAGGCATTGTGCCGACCGCCATACAGCGTCGCCTTCTGGAATTAGCCTGGGAGCGAGGCATTGACATCACTGCGCACGACATCGTGTTTGGGCGCGAAGTCAATGATTGAACTGGTGCTGGGCTGGCCACCGTCTGAACTCTCGCCCAACAAGCGCCTGCATTGGTCCAAGGTTTCCAAAATCAAAGCCGCATACCGGCAAGCCTGCTGGGCCATGGTGCTCGAGCAAGCGGGAGCCGTAAGACCTGACATTGCTGGCAACATGCACCTGGTGCTCGAGTTCGTGCCGCCCGACCGGCGAAGCTATGATCGCGACAACCTGGTGGCCAGGATGAAGTCTGGCCTTGATGGCGTCGCTGATGCACTCAAAATCAACGACAAACAATTCACAACACTGACTGCACGAGTGGACGCGGGGCAGATCGGTGGTTTCGTACGCGTCCAAATTTCGAAGGAATCCAACACATGAACATTGCAATACTCACCGGCAACCTGGGGCGCGACCCCGAACTGCGCCAGCACAACGGCGACAACATCCTGAACTTTGCCATTGGCGTGGCCATCGGCACCAAAGACAAACCCGAAACCATGTGGGTGGACTGCGCACTGTGGGGTAAGCGGGCAACCACCTTGCAACAGTACATGGCCAAAGGCCAGCGCTTGACCGTTAGCGGCCCGATCAAACTCGAGGAATACAAAGCCAAGGACGGCACGCCAAAAACGCGCCTACGCCTCTCTGTGGACCAGATAGACCTACCGCCAAAGGGTGATGCTCCAGCACGGCCACAGCAAACGCAACAAACGCAACAGCCTGCCGGTGACATGGCAGACATGGACGACGACATTCCGTTTTGAGGTAATGAAGTGCCCGGTTTGTCAAGCTTGGACCTTGGTAAAGGAAACCAGGACTAGGCCTGGCAACATCAAATACCGCAGGTACGAATGCGCCAACCTGCACCGGTTTGTCACAACCGAAAAGATTGAAAGAATTATTTTGAAAAAAACTGCTTGACTTCATGTTTGGGTTTTGGTTTACAATGTGTAGACCGAAACTCAACATGGAGATCATCAAGTGGCATCCCCCCGAATTGAAGCCGCCCGACTGGGCCAGCGCAAGTACACCGGCAAGCCCTGCAAAGCCTGCGGCGAAACCGAAAAGTATGTGATCAACGCGGCCTGCGTTGCCTGCACCAAAAACGCCAAGAGCGCCAATGAATCCAAGATCCGCGAGATCATGGACCAGGCCAAGGCAGGTGCGTGATGCACTTCTACTCATTCAACATTGGTGACTACGCGAGCCACACTCGCCACCTCACCGCATTGGAGGATCTGGCATACAGGCGTTTGCTTGACTTGTACTACCTGCATGAACAGCCGTTGAACGAGCGTTCAACGATCGTTGCACGGGCAATCAACATGCGTGAGCATGAGGCTGAAGTGGTGACCGTTCTTGAGGAATTTTTTGAGTTCTTGGAGGGTACTGGGTGGGTCAATCGCAGGGCCGATGAAGAGATTTCCAAGTACCACGGCAAGCTGGAAGCCGCATCCAGAGCCGGTAAAGCCTCCGCTGAACAACGATTGAACGCTCGTTCAACGCCCGTTCAACCAAACAAGAAACAAGAAACAATAAACATTAAACAAGAAACAAAGATAGATACAAGGGTCAAGCCCTTGTCCTGCCCTGATGGTGTGCATCCTGAAGTTTGGGATGGATTCCTGACAGTCCGCAAAGCAAAGAAGGCACCGGTCACTCAAGCGGCAATGGCAGGCATCGAGCGCGAAGCACGCAAAGCAGGCTGGTCACTCAATGCGGCATTGACCGAATGCTGTGCAAGGGGATGGGCAGGGTTTAAAGCTGATTGGGTCAACAAGGACCAGCAAAACAAAACCCAGCACCAAATCAACCAGGAGGGCATAGCACGCTCACTCGGTCTTTTACCAAAAAACGAGTTTTGGCTTGCCGAAAACCAAGGCACCACTATTGAAGGAGAAATTTATGACGCAGAACCCAATACTCCCAAACGCTTGGGTTGAGAAGATCTTTGCCAGGCTACAGGGCATCTATGGCAGAGAGTTCACCGGGCAGTACAGCACCGGCATGGTCAACGGCATTGACGCTGGCCTGGAAAACGCAAAGGCCACATGGGCTGAAGAACTTGGCACTTTTGTGAAGTGGCCAGAGGCCATCGCATACGCCCTGGAGCACTTGCCTGAACGCGTGCCCAACTGCATTAAGTTCAAAGAACTGTGCCGCATGGCGCCACGGCCAGAACCAATAAAGATTGAGCACACGATCTCTGAAGAGCAGGCGGAGATCAACAGGGCTAGGGTTAGAAAAATGATGGATGAACTGCGTGAAAAAATGGCAATGCCAAAGGTGAAATCATGAGCACAATCAAAACAATTGCTGTGTGGCTTGCATTGTTGGCCGCATTTTTAATCGTCAACCAGATGGACTACGAAGACGCGATCAAAGAAGAACAGCACTACTGCGACATGGTCCGCGAAGGCCATTGGCCAGCGTACAAGCCTGAGATCGATTGCAAGCGCATCGATCAAGAGCACATGGTGCGGGGTATAAAACTATGACATACGGAAACGCAGACCAAACCTACCAGGACAGGCAGGGCGTCGGCGTCAATATCGGCGAAGAGATGTTCGAGCAATGGTGCGAGCGCAATGGATGGAACTGCACACGCCTGGGGTTCGATGAGAAGTTTGCCAATGTTGGCGCGTTCTACAACCTCAACCCAATCCTGCGCAACATCCCAGACTATGTGATCCAGCGCGACGAACGAACCTTTGTGGTCAATGTCAAAGGCACTGCCAACATCAAAGAAAAAGAGCGCTTGCTGTTGCCACAATTGATAGAGGCCTATTCAACGCAGAAGGCACCGCTGATCTACATGTTCAGCATTCGCAATCAGCGCATGAAGTTTGCAGAAGCAGAGCACATCATCGAACTGTATGACATTGAGTCAGACAAGAAGTGGCACGACGGTGTTGTGTACCGAACCATCAGGCTGGAGTATGTGCGATGAACATAGGGCAAATCATGATGCTGGTTGGTGAACTGCTGATCTGCATGGGTATCGCTGTCGCACTGATCGGTGTGGCAATATATTTTTATTTAAGGAGAGGTGAATGAAATTTGCACGAATATTTGATGTGGTCCGTTACGGCCAGATCGTCATGTTGAAACAGCAAAACCAAGAGGGCGCACCTGAGTTGCGATTCTTTTGCCAACCCGAAGGCATGGGCGTGTGCTCATTCGCTATTGGCTGGGATGAGGACAGCGGTGAAAGCAAGATTGAACATGCATTCGAACACA
>Ga0209768_10000751_pt1 | contig 21385 bp, 19 predicted proteins | sample LauGreSBDMM110SD_3_FD_187564 | JGI IMG/M metagenome (GOLD analysis project Ga0209768, IMG submission 187564) | Freshwater lake microbial communities from Lake Michigan, USA - Sp13.BD.MM110.SD (SPAdes) (version 2) | ecosystem: Environmental > Aquatic > Freshwater > Lake | place: Lake Michigan... | reverse complement strand
GCAACAAAAACGATAAAACCGATTTGTATAATATTATTTACCGCAAAAATAAAATCAAAAATGAATATTTTGAAATAAAACTAGATAACTATAAAATACTTGTTACTATACCTATCAAAAACAGCATTTACCAATACCAAACAACCTTCAATAATTACAAAGATACATTAGTATACTTAGATAAATACATCAAATATTACGATGATGAGGATGATATTGACCTTGAACTCGGTGCGAGCATTTAAAGTTTCCATAAATATTTCCAAACAAAACTTACATTATTGTTTGGGGTTGTTTGTTGGGTTGTTTGTTTGGGTGTGGGTTGCGTATTTAGATTAAACGGACACGAATAATCTGCCGGGTTATTTAACGCTACGCACGGTTCACACGGACTATTTATAAATTTAAAACCAGGGACGGTTGTTTCTAATTTATTATAATCTAATTTAGTTTTTTTAAATAGATGATTTGCCGTTAACTTTTTCGAATCACCAACATATTCGATTTTTGTTAATTCGTTTTTTCCATTATTATTGTAGCATTTTATAACCGTATCGTTTTTTGAAACTAATCCAGACTCATATCCATACGTATCTTCACTATTAGGCGTTCCGTATGTTATCCCGGATAAAAGAAACCTTCCTTCTTTCGTCTGCGTTCTTAACGCTTGTAAAATAGCAGATTGATTATAAATTGTCATCGCAGTATTTAACGAATCTTCGGACGTATTTCTTATATAATGATTTATTGAAACCAAATCCATATATAATTTCTGAACTTCGGAATTCCATCTCCATTTACCATTTTTTAATAAATATTTAGCATCTTCTTCACTTGCTTGGGTTTGAAGTATATCTAGGTCAAATTTTATTTGGGGATTTATTGTATTTTGAAAAATAACAAAATCGTTTATTGTTTCATCACTCCATCTCTCTGTCTTTTCGGGTTGTTCGAATTTTTCTATGCTTAGGTGTGAAAATTGATATAACATAATAAATAATAATAATAAACCTATCCCATACATTTTATTTTGGGATGCCGTCATAAGCACAATTATTAATAATATTACATTTCCTAAAAACGTATGAAATAACAAAATAAAAAAATTGGGAATTACGTATATTATTAACCACACCACTATCAAAATACTCAATAAACCTATATATTCTTCTTTTATATTCGAGATTTTCATTTAATATATAACGGTATTTTAGTTTATAATTCGGAATTACAATAATCGACGATTTTTACTTGTTCCGTGGCAATTAGTTGTTCTATACCTCGACAAATTATAATATTATCCATATTATAATTTGTGTTATTTGATTGTGTTATTTGATTGTGTTATTTGATTGGGTTATTTGTTTGTGTTATTTGATTGTTTGTTTCTTTATTTTCCAGTTGACCCAAACCCACCTGTTCCACGTAATGTTTGGGTTCCCAAATCTTCAAGTGTATCCACTATTTCTACATAAATAGGAACTAAACCTGGAGCACATACTTGAACTAATCTATCATACTGATTTACTTCATATGATTCAATACCTAACAAATCAAACATTCCAATTAAATTTCCTCTATATCCCGAATCAATAATACCTACAGAATTTGCTAATCTTAAACTCGTTTTGGATAAACTTGACCTTGGATACATATAATAACCCGTATTTTTTTTGTTATTGTTATTTACCATTACTGCCGAACAAACTATATTGAAATCCACCTTATTTACATGATCTATTGTTGTTGTCAGTTTACCAGGCACAAATATATCAAACCCAGCATCGATGTGTTCTTGATTTTGAATTAACGCGCGGTTATGTTTTTCGACACATTCCTTATATTTTTGCTTTAGATTCTCATCCCCTTTTACACATATTTTTAAATACATATATTTTTGTTCGTAAATCATAGGTTCAGATGCCATTATTCTCATTACACAACTTTGTTTAAGTTATTTTTTACTTGTTTTACTTGTTTACTTGTTTACTTGTTTACTTGTTTACTTGTTTACTTGTTTACTTGTTTACTTGTTTACTTGTTTACTTGTTTTACTTGTTTTACTTGTTTTACTTGTTTACTTGTTTTACTTGTTTACTTGTTTAAGCATTTATTCCAGTATCTGAATTTACATACCATTCAGGCGGTGTTAAATAATTGGTATTATTACACGCATTTCCATTAGTTCCAAATGGAAAAGGTTTTTGACTTCCAACCGGGTTCGCACATTTTTTTTGAATTTTAAGCGTTTGTTCACTGGCAGTTAATGGTTGGGTTGTGGTTTTGGTATATAACCCCTTACTTGCCATATCATTATATTTAAACTTGGCAGTTGTTGTGCTACATAATGTAGCACCTCCCTTTTTAATATTTTCGTCGAATTTAGCACTATTGTTTATATCAAACGTACACATATTTGATGTTGTCAAATTATGGACATACATACCTTGACTTCTTGTATCCGACTGCATCGACCCGCCATAATTAGGTTGAACCCAATTATTCGGATATTGACCGTTATACGCCCACCTGTATTTTTTTGCTAACATACCTTTAGTCGATAACACCGACGGTTTTACATACTTATATTGTGTTCCTAATACATTTACTTCGGTCGAGTTAAATACCGGCGGGGGTGATGGGTAAGTTCCGTTTACACCACCTGAACCAACGGGATATATTCCTCTAAAAGGCGTTCCATTTTTTGACATCTGGTATGTTTTACCTACATAACCAACATTTCGGTGCGTTCCATTAAGAGAAAACCCAACCGGACCATAATTTCCACCCGCACCTAACATATTTTTACCAAACGGACCTTGAGGCAACCAAACACCCCCTGGTGGTTTTCCTGACCGATTTGAACCATATTGTATTACCGATTTTTTCTTAAACGCAACAATAGACATATATATATATCCCGTATATTTTTTTTTACATCCTTCATTTTGTTAATGTGTTTTCGCGATATGGACTTTGAAATCTTGCCCTTGGCGTTAAAGTATTCAACTTTTCACTTATCGGAGTTACCGGCAGTTTTACCGGGTTGTCTATTGATTCACCCAACTTTTTAAGATACATATCTTTTACGATTTTTAAATATATGTCGCTCTTATCATTAAACACCTCATTAGTCTTAAGTTCGTTTATTACACATCCAGTTCCCATATATTTATAATCTCCAAATGGAGATATGTTGTAAATATCTTCTGGCGTATATCCCTCATCTATTAAATGTCGGTTGTTATACATAAACTCACCTAATGTTGTAAATCTACCTGTTACAGTTCTATGTCTTTCTGGTTTTTGTAATTTCATATTATAGTATTATATTATATTACACTTCAATTTAAACAAATCACACCATCAATTACAAATATGAATCCTCTTTCTCTTTATAAACAATACTGTAATCAACTTCGCACGTTGTGCGAAAATAACATCTTCTCGTATAATAGATTATTTCAGGTAATTAATAACCCCGATTTGTGCGATTTATTATTTGACCCAACTAATGAAGTTTTGGTTTTATTACAAGACTCCAAAAACTCTGGAATTTCAAAACGTCGACTTAAAAAATATAATCTCATATGTCGTCTTAAAAATAACCCATCCTATTTTGAAATATACGACATCATTCACAACATTAAGGAAGAACGCAAACAAATCGCAAAAAGGTTGGCGTTATATGACTTACCTACGCTTAATGACTCACTAATTAAATTAGGAGAAGAACTGTGTCCTTCAATCACACAGGCAAGAAAAAAATTAAAAACAATATATATAAATATATACGATTATGATGCCGGGGAATATGATAAACGAACCGACCTTACATCACTACGTTTAGATTTAAATAAAAACGAGGACAGACATTTTCCGTTATATGATGCGAAATCTAACGTTGTGTTTAGACAATTTTTACAACGTTTTTGTTAGTGTGTTGTTTGTTGTTTTTTGTTGTTGTTTTATGTGGGTTTTTATTGTTGTTGTTTTTTGTTGTTGTTTTTTGTTGTTGTTTTATGTGGGATATTATTGTTGTTGTTGTTTTGTTGTTGTTGTTTGTTGTTGTTGTTTGTTGTTTGTTGTTGTTGTTTTATGTGGGTTTTTTGTTGTTGTTGTTTTGTTGTTGTTTATATTGATACTGTGTAATTTACAGAATACCGAATTAAATAATAATATAACTTTTAAATGTTGGTTATATTATTAAAATACTTATTATCGTGTAGTGTATCATTAAAAATGGCGTATTATAGACACCGCGGAAATGAGTGATAAAATAAAGAACTGAGTAGCATTTTTTATCTCGATAAAAAAGTGGGTTTTCCCTTTATTCTTTTTTTATTTTTATTTATTTTATTTATTTTATTTATTTTATTTTTATTTATTTTATTTATTTTATTTTGTTTTTATTTTAAGTGTTTTTTGAGAGATAAGGCGTTATCAATATATTCAACCAACGGGTCAAGACCTTTCTCCATCAAATCATACGATTGTGATTTATCATAACATCGCGAATCAAAATAATAATCGGCATATTCAACCATTAAGGATTTTAAACATTGTTTTTTTAAAACTGTTTGAAAATTACACCTGTTCATTATTATATAACATATCTTCGCGGTAAGAACACCGCTAAAATTAGTATTATTATCCCAATAAAGGGATATTAAATCATACATTTCAATTGAAGGTAGCAGTTCATAATATATCCATTCTCGTTTTTCAGAATAAACCGAAATATATTCATATTCAATAAGCATATTTGGTTTATCAAACAAGTAATTACTTACGCATTCCTTACACATTTCGTTTAGTTCTTCAATTGTTGTTTTCATTTTTATTTTTTATATTCTATATTTGTATTAAAAGCATTTCAATTTTATTTAAATTATTTTAAAAAGGGTCTGTGCGCTAATACGTCATCAATATAATCAACAAACATATCAATTAATTCGGGTCTATACCATTCGAAATATTTTACAATAAATCGTTTTAAATTATTACATTCGTTTCCGTTAATTTTACACTTTATATCAGTTATAACCGAAGTATTAATCTTTATTGTATCTTCCCAAAACATTTCGATTAACTCGTTCATATTAATTGTATTTATATAATGATATATCCAATCACCTTTTGTCTTGATACACCGGTTGGTTTCATACTCTTCAAAATTAGTATACATCATATTTTCGGTTATGTATTTTAAGAATAATTCGTTTACTTCTTCAATAGTTTCTATCATTTTATACTCTCAATAAAAAAAAGGGTGGGTTTCCCCTTTTTTATTTTTTATTTTATTTTTATATTTTTTATATTGTTTTATTGTTTTGTTAAACTACTATTTAATCCTCTTCCTCGTAACTATCTTCGCTTTCTTCATCCGAATCTGCGTCATTTAACCCCAAGAATATAACATCATTGTTTGCGTTAATTTTAGCAACCAATTGTTTGTTATTATCATATAGTAAATTGTCGGGTGTTTTAAAATAAACTTCTCCGTCATAATCAAACCTTACTACATTATTTGGTTCTACATTAGATGAACTCGTGGTTTGTTGGGGTTTTTCTTCTTGGGGAATCTCAATAGGTAAGTCAACCTTAGTTGTCTTCTTTTTTTTGTCATCTCCCTTTAATCTCGCTTTTTCTGCTTTGGCTTCTTCTGCTTTTCTTGCTTTTTCTGCTTTGGCTTCTTCGGTCTTTCTTGCTTTTTCTGCTTTGACTTCTTCTGCTTTTCGTGCTTTTTCTGCTTTGGCTTCTTCGGTCTTGGATACTTTTGGAATCTTTGTTGCTTTTTCTTTCTTTTCTACTTTTAAAGGTGCTGGTTCGGATTCTTGTTTGGTTTCTTCTCTAATATCTGATGGTTCCACAGTGTTTAATGTAAGTGACGCGAATAAATTATTACATTCATCAACTTCAATTACTTTTTCTGGTTTTTGGGGTCTTCCTTTTTTACCGGAAACTGGTTTTGTGGGTTCTGGGTCAACAAAATGAATAGGGTCAATTGTTATATCGAAACGTTCTGCTTCCTGAATAACTGCTTCTTGAGTTAGACCCATTTTTTTCATAATTTTGGTGTAATGAATCGGTCCTTTTCCGTTTGGATCACGATAATCCATTATACCAACTTGACCTCTTTCCCAAACAGTTCCATAATCTGGTTTCCCATTAGAATTTTTTGAAGATTGACCGGCACAAGTTTTACAAAAATCGGAATTAGTTATCTTTTTTAACTCACACTGTGTATATAAACCATGATTGTTTTTTAAACCTAAACAGGTATCATCATTAATCACACCATTATATGGTAAAGGAAATGCCGGTTTTGATGCGGCAACCTTTGATTTTTTTAAAATAACAGTATTTGGTGTCGTTTTACGTCTTACAGACATTACAGGTGGTAACCCTGAGTTTTCCTCAGATTGAGTTGTTTCGATTTGTAATTGCGATGAGTTAAGACCTAGTTCACGAACTGCTTCCTCCCCATCGAAATTATACTTTTTACTACATTCCATTACAGACCTAACTGCTAAATCCATTGCTAGATTTGTAATTAAGGTGTTTAATGATTCGTTTAATAAGATTGAAGCGTTGAATGTTGACATTTTACTTTACTTTTGTGTGTTTTATTTGTTATATTTCATACAAGTGTAAAAAGCATTTCAATTTTTTATTTTCCTCCTTTATTTTAAAAAAAATAATATGGGTAAGAATAATAAACATCATCATCGTCGTCGTATACATATAATGGGTTTACCGCATACGACCCCCCACCCCATCCTCTGTGTCCCCATCCATGACCTCCGTGTCCCCATCCATGACCTCCGTGTCCCCATCCATGACCTCCGTGACCACCTCCTCCGTGACCTCCGCCACCATGACCTCCGCCACCTCCGTGGTTTTCTCGCAATACACGAGGTCTAAAGACAAATACGGAAACAATAAATAAACAAAGTAAAACAACGACCATTGATTTTTTCATATAATAATTTAAAATATTAAAATTTATTTGACCGGTTTTTTATTACTCCGTTTAATAAAAAATAGGGGTTTCCCCTTATTTTTTATTTTTTTCGAAGGTCTCTATAGACTCCATACTTCTGAAACATCAAATCCCCATTCGGATAATTTTGAAATATTATCTGGATGAAACCTTTCGGTTATTATTTCCGCGTTAAGTTCCAACGCAGACTCTTTTAAAAACGAGTAATTTATTTTAAATATGTTTGGATTTGTAGATAACATATTCCAATCTATTTTATCCGGGTTCTTTTCTAATAAATGAATCGCGTTTGGGTTACCCGATAATTTAGACCAATCTATTTTATCCGTGTTCTTTTCCAATAAATGGATTGCTTTTGGGTTACCAGATAAACAATCCCATTCGATTTTATCCTGGTGTTTTTCTAATATATATATTGCTTCAGGATTTGAAGATAATAAAACCCAATTGACCTGGTCGAGGTGTCTTTCCAGTATTTTTAACACGTTTTTGTTTCGATTCATCGATAAACAACTATAACTAAGTTGGGATTCGTTTTCCTCCATTAGTTTTTCAACGCCGGCACCTTCATTCATCGATAAATAAACCCAATCTATACGGTTCTTATTCTGTTCTAATAAACGAACGCCATACGGATTTTTTGCGAAATAAATCCAATCGATTTTTTCGGGGTTCTCTTCTAATATTTTTATGGCGGATAAACTCTCATTTAAAGAAAGGAAACACCAATCCACTTTATCCATATTATTTTTAAATAATTCATAACCTTGAGGAAGTGCCGATAAATACTGCCAGTTGATTTTATCCGGGTTCTTTTTTAATAATTTTATCGTATTCGGTCCATCGTTTAATGAAAGGTTGTCCCAATTTATTTTATCCGGGTTCTTTTCGAGAAATCTTTCCGAACCAGAAAGTCCAGAAAAGTTAAACCAATCTATCTTATCTTCATTCTTTTCAAGAAAGCAAACAGCATTTTTGTTATTTGATAAAATGTCCCAATCTATTTTGGTGATATCTATCCAATCAAGTAAATCTTCATACATTTGGTAAGTGTTCATTATATTATTTTTATATTTGTTATTATATCTATTTCAAATACTTTAATTTCATTTTTTTTGGTTTACGGCATGTTTTCCGGAAAGTAAATAAAGATAGTTTTAAAAAATCTATTTTTATTTAATTATTTGGGGTTTTTATAAAAATCATCTTGCGCGCGCTCTCGGTAAAATTATTAACGGTTTGGTACTGGAATTTCGGAATTTAGAACAACTCTTATTTTTTTAAAAATGGATAAAAATTTAAATTAATATCAGGTTTATTAGACGAATTTGAAAAATCTAAATTATTGATAGGTAATGGTTGCGTATTCAATTCTGGAACCGAATTAAAATAATTTTTGTTTACATAAGTTAATTCAATCACATCAGGAATATTATTCAATACTGGTCCATGATTATTACCATGTGCGTGAACGATATAATGTGTTTTTGATAATTTTTCTAAACATGTCACCTTATCATTATAATTACAACCCCACCCATTATTTGTAATTCCATGAAATTCTATTACAATTTGTTTAAATTTATTTAATTGGGTTTCGTCTATTTGTAATAACCATGGATATTCACCCCCTTCGATATCTATTTTTAAAAAAATATTGTCATGTTTGTTAATCAAAAATGATAAATTAGTATTATTATCATCGTTAAAAAAATTAATATTTTTTTGTATAAATGAAATTTTTTTTGTATAATGATATGGATAATTCTGTATAGTCCCGTCAAAACCAAAACTATTATATTCATTCATATTGTATTTATTAATAAAATCTCGTGAAAAACTTTCGTCGTCCGCTATCCCTGCTGAAATATATAAATCATATTTACCATCCAACTCTGCTAATACATACCCACCATCATAATTTCTACCACATCTAATTTTTTTGTCAAAATTGTAAACTTGTAGTAATTCAAGATTGTTCATTATATAATAATAATTATTATATAATTATTATTATTATAACGCATAATTTTAGTGTAGGTTCTAAATAAAGCATTTTGCGTGCAGTTGGTTTAATGTAATTTGGTTGGATTCGAATTTCGGAATTTAAAGATACTCAATAGTTTTTTAGAAATTTCTAATTTTATTTATTTTCATTCTATTGGGGTTTTTAGAAAAATCATCTTGCGCGCGGACGATGAAAATATTAACATTTTATGTGAAGAAATTCATAAGACATAATAGACAAACCATATATGCCGTATATTAATTTTATAATTTTCGGATTATGTCATTTATGGAGTTCCGAAATTATCCTTAAAATGTTAAGAAATTCATAAATGAAAATCCCGAATTTATTCTTAGCAATACAAATAACAACCCCGCAAAAATATAAAATAATATTATGACGGCAATGAATTTCTTAACATTTTCTAAAAAATTTATGAATTTCTTAACATTTTTAAACAAGGGTTTCCGGAATTCTATAAAAGATACTCAATAGTTTTTTGGAAATTTCTAATTTTATTTATTTTCATTCTATTGGGGTTTTTATAAAAATCATCTTGCGCGCGGACGATGAAAATATTAACATTTTATGTGAAGAAATTCATAAGCAGTCGCAGATAAACCATATATGCCGTATATTAATTTTATAATTTTCGGATTATGTCATTTATGGAGTTCCGAAATTATCCTTAAAATGTTAAGAAATTCATAAATCATATACACACAAAATATTATTAGCAATACACATACCAACTCCAAACAAATATAAAATAATATTATGACGGCAATGAATTTCTTAACATTTTTCCATAAATTTATGAATTTCTTAACATTTTCGGACAAGGGTTCCAGGAATTATATAAAAGATACTCAATAGTTTTTTAGAAATTTCTATTTTTATTTATTTTCATTCTATTGGGGTTTTTAGAAAAATCATCTTGCGCGCGGACGATGAAAATATTAACATTTTATGTTAACAAATTCATAAGCAGTCGTAGATAAACCATAGATGGTAATAATATACAGACATACAACCCCAAAATAACCATTTAAGGAGTTCCGAAATTATCCCCAAAATGTTAAGAAATTCATAAATGAAAATCCCGAATTTATTCTTAGCAATACAAATAACAACCCCAAACAAATATAAAATAATATTATGACGATAATGAATTTCTTAACATTTTTCCATAAATTTATGAATTTCTTAACATTTCAATAAAATAATATAAAAATACGACAACAAGTAAATTATTATGAATAAATATCAATGCGATAAATGTTTAAAAGTGTTTACAATAAAGGGAAACTATAAACAACATTTAAATAGAATAACCCCGTGTGTTAAAATAATTAATAACGATTGTATATGGTGTAATAAAAAATACGTAAATAAATATACCAGATTAAGACACGAAATAAAAACGTGTCCTGTAAAAATTCGTCGCGATAATGAAGAGAACGAACAAAAAGAAAGGGAGCAACTTAGAATCCAATCTCTTGAAGACAAAATAACCCAATTGGAAAATATGATTAAATCCGGAATTACGCCACAAACAACGACAACGACAAACACAAACACAAATAACAGCAACAATACAAATAGCAATAATATAATTATAAATAACTATGGGAATGAAGACATGACCCACATCACCGAGAAAAAGTTAATCGGCATTTTCAACCAATGTTTTATGTCAGTTCCAAAACTAATCGAATTGAAACATTTCAATAAGGAAAAACCCGAGAATTCGAATGTTTATATTTCCGATATTAAAAGCAAATATGCCCTGATACACGTTGGAGATGGCGAGTGGAATATAACCGACCGCGAAAAACTATTGGATGAAATGTATAATAATAACTGTAATTACTTAGCAGATGAGTTTGAAGAAAGACACGACAATTTAGATGATATAACTTGTCGTAAAATTAAACGGTTTTTAGATGAAAAGGACGACGACGAAACAACATGTATGATTAAAGACAAGATAAAGGAGTTATTGTTTAACAATAAGGACCACGTTAAACAAATAAGGAGTAAAATAGATACCGTGTCATTTGGATAAAACCCAATCTATTTCCAAACATCGCAACCCCAACAAACAATCAAACCTAATAAACCCAATAAATATAATACCATACAATTATTATGGTATTATACGGTCTCAATAAATGAGTATCGAAACATAGAAACGACCGACAAAAAAATATATACCTGTTATTCTCTATAAAAATAAAATGTCATATATTTATGATAAATCATCCGTAACTATTTTCTTCTTTTTCAAATTAACTTGTTCGAATCTATTAGTTGCTGTTTCTTGAATACACTTTTTCTTTGAAACTATTTTTCCGTATTTATTTAAAATTAAATCATCCTTTGTTAAACCTCCAGATGTTTTAAATGACAATTCATTATATACTTCTGTTCTAGTCCCATTTAACCTTTCATAAACCTTATCGTGTATATAATATTTTCCATCTTTGTTTTTCTTTATATTTTTAATTTTATCCTTTATTTTATGTATGGTTGCTTCATAATTTGCAAGACATTCTTCTTCAATATTAGTATCATCGACAAAATGCGTAGTTTTGGTCTTTCGTATCAATGTATTATATTTTTTTATTAATTTAAAATTTTCTAACTTTAACTTTTGGTTTTCAACATTTAATAATATAAAATCGTTGTTTTCATTAAGTTTATTTTTCAACGTTTTATTTTCATTCAAAAGTTTTTCATAATTTTCAGGAGTAAAATCAATACTTGCGATTATTGTTTTTATTATTTTATCTAATTCTGTAAATGATAAACCCTCAATATTTAATAACTCGACGTAGTTTTTATTATTTATTGATAATTCTCTCAGTCTTTTACTTAATATTGGGTTCTCTTTTATAGCATTTTCTATTTGTAATTTATTTACGACTTTGAACGCATTTACTAATATGAAGTTTGAATATGTTTCTTTATGTCTATACACACGATTTTTTAAATTATTTGAGTTGCCGAATTTAATTAATTTTTCATTATTATTGCTAACATTATCTATTATTCCGTAATAAACACATTGTTCGTTATTTGGAAAATTCCCTATTATTGTTTTCTCTCTTATTTTATTTTTCTCATTATCTTTCTTTTCCAGTTCCTTATCTTTCTTTTCCAATTGTAATTTTAGTTCATCGCTTTCTTCTTGAACTACTTCTTGTAAAGTTTCTTCTAATTTAACATAATATTCGTGAATTTGGTCCGCCTTTTTTGTTCCTGCTTTTAAACAAAAAAGTTTAAATGTTTTTATAGTTAACATAATTATTTCTTTATTGTTACCACCATGCGTATGAAAATCTTGCTTTCCCGCGTGGGAAAGCAAGATTTTATAATCATTATTAATGATAAAATATTTTTCTAACAAAACTTTTGCTTTGACTTTTTGACTAAACCCAATCCATTTCCAAACATTATCTAAATCAATGACAAAATCACTTCTAGGGTTATAGTTTAAAAAACAATAGAAACTTGTAACAAATAATTTTTGTTCTGTATCTGTAAAATTATTTTTAATTTTTGTTAATAATTTATTCTGGTATGTTCCCGACAACCGTGTAATAGGGTTATTTTCAATCAATTCAACAATATTCAGAGATGAGTTCATTTTTTATGTACTAACATAATATTATGTCTTTATGTTGTATTTGATTTTAAAAACAAAAAGCAACACTCATTTACAACACCGTGTCATTTGGATAAAACCCAATCTATTTCCAAACATCGCACCCCCAACAAACAATCAAACCGAATAAACCAATAAATATAACACCATACAATTATTATGGTATTATATGGTCTCAATAAATGAGTATCGAAACATAGAAACGACCGATGATTTATTCAAAGTGTTTATTAAGTTTATTATAACTTTCTGGGTTCTTTGATTTACATATTCGGTGTGTATCGTGTATTCCGTCGCATCCTATAGATTTGGTGCATATTGCTAAACAGCGGTCTAGTTTCCTAACCCATAGTATGGCCTCTTCGTTTATTATTTTGTTATTATCTGCCTTTATATACGAGACGCGTTCCATTATACTATATTTCTTTATTTTTTCAAACAACAAACGCCCAATGGAAAGTAGAATTCTCTCTTTATAGTTTTTTCAAAAGTCGAAATAGGAATTTGAAAATGGATGTAAACACATAGGTATCTCGTCCCGATTTTGCTTTCCGGTTATATTCCATGTAATCGAATAACCCATGCAATCAATCAAACTAACTAACTAACTAACTAACAAATAAACAAATAAACAAATAAATACACACATAAACAAATTTAATATAATACCATACAATTTTATGGTATTATATGAAGTCAAGAAATGAGTATCGAAACATAGAAATGACCCACAATCTAAAAGGCGGATTTATATCGTTTTTTGTTGTCAGATATAGAGAGAAAGTAAAAAGGAATCTATAGAGTGTTTTTATTAATTGTTGTAGACACAGAAAGAAAAAGAAATCTATATTGTAAGTCATATCACAATATTTTTTAATCATAAAATCGTAAAACATAACTACACGGATTCCTATTCATAAATGTCAATCATTTTTAAACACTTTATAAAAATAATAAATTAAAAAATTGATTTAGAATAACAAATAATTTAATGGAACAATAACAATAACAATAATAATAAATGTCAAAAACACAATTAGGTCAATTTTATACAACCAATTATGAATATATACTTAAAAATATGAATATACCGGAAAATATTAATCATATCATCGAACCATTCGCGGGTAATGGTGATTTATTAAAATTTATACATAATAAAGATGACTTTACAATTGAACTATATGATATTGACCCAAAATATCCAAATACAATTAAATGTGATACTTTGGTAAACCCGCCTTGTTATAACAACAAATTCGTGTTAACAAATCCGCCATATCTCGCACGAAATAAAAATAAAAATAAACAAATATACGATAAATATAACTGTAATGACCTTTATAAATGTTTCATTATTAATTTAATTGATAGTTCTTATTGTATGGGTGGTATAATAATTATTCCTGTAAATTTTATATCTTCTATTAGAAAATCTGATATTGAATTAAGAAAAAAGTTTTTGGAAAAATATGATATTATTATAATCAATATATTTGAAGAACAAGTATTTGACGATACCAGTTATGCGGTTTGTAGTATTCAATTTACAAAAAAAAACAATATTGAACCCAATTTAATAAATATATGTATTTATCCAGTTCAGCATACACTACACATTTTATTTACACCAGAAAATAATTATACTATTGGAGGGGAGATTTATAATCTTCCAAATAATCCTGGATATAAAGTCGAAAGGGCAACAAAAAACACGAAAAATAAAGAATTTATAACAAATATTTTGTTAAAATGTATTGATGATAGTATTGAAAACCAATTAGGGTTAAAAGTCGTTAATGATAAAGATATATTTATAGATAATACTGAGAAATTATCCGCACGAAGTTATGCGACATTAGTAATAAATAAAAACATGTCTATAATAGAACAAGAAGATTTGGTTCAAAAGTTTAATGAATATATCAAGGATAAAAGAAATAAATATAATTCATTATTTCTAACAAATTATCGCGAAAGCAACACAATAGCTAGAAAACGTATTTCATTTGATTTAGCATTTAATATTTGTAATTATATTCTTTCATCATAATAATTATTAATAATAAACTCTTGAAAAGAATAATGGTTGGCAATAATAATATTATTATTATGCTTATATTTTTCTATTAGACAATCCACTTTATAATCCAGGTCGGTTTCAATCATTAAAACAAGAACCTCTTGTGTGTTTTTTTTGAATTCACGCCACCAATTTGCTAAGTCATCTAATTCATTAAATACATTATCTTGATGACCACCACTTCCAAAAGCGACCTTTGCTGATATATAACCTTTTATCTTTCCAGTAATTTCTCCATCAAATGACTTTAAACACTCATCTTTTGTAATCTTCTTTTTTTTCATATATTTTTCATTTATTATAACCCCGTTTTTTGTTGGACGCAAAGCAGATGCCGAAAGAGTTTTAATATTAACGCCACACATTGATGATGTTAAATTAGATATTCTAATCTGCTCTTGTTCATCTTTTGTTCCTTGTCTTGATGCTAGTTTCGATAATTTTGACGATATGATCTTAGCAAACCAATCATCCGACCGACATTTATTCCAAAAAGTTTCAAAATCAGTTGATAAATCATTATTTAGAGTTCTTTCTAACTCTTTTGGGTTTATGTTTTTATTAAACTCATCCACATTATTAGAGGTTATGCTTTCATACACCTTATGGTTATTAAGTTTTTGACGCACATTACGAATATCTTTGAAATCCACTTTAATAAGTGTTGGTTTATTTTCTGTCATTTTCTATTGAAATATATCTACATACGTTTTTAAATTTCAATTTTTATTAATATTTACAAATTTACACGTATATTTTCATTTTATATTTTTACTTAAACATATAAGCAACAACTTTAAGTGTTCGTAATGGAAAGATGGATAGTATTTTATTGTCCACATAAAAAAGAAAAGGAATCTATGGGGTTTATTTATATATTGTTGTTGACACAAAAAAAATACTTCAGCTATAGAGTAGTTTTATTTAATTGTTGGCAACACAGAATGGAGAAATGGATAGTATTTTATTCATTGTAAAAAAGAAAAGGAATCTATGGGGTTTATTTATATATTGTTGTTGACACAAAAAAAATACTTCAGCTATAGAGTAGTTTTATTTAATTGTTGGCAACACAGAAAGTAAAAGGAATCTATCAGGTTTATTTATTTAATTTATGTACACAAAACTAAAAAGGAATCTATCAGGTTTATTTATATATTGTTGTTGACACAAAAGACAAAAGAAATCTATTGCCTTTATTTATTAATTGTTGTAGACACAGAAATAATACTTCAGCTATAGAGTAGGTTTATTTATTTAATTTATGTACACAAAACTAAAAAGGAATCTACCAGGTTTATTTATATATTGTTGTTGACACAAAAGTAAAAAGGAATCTACCAGGTTTATTTAATTATTTTGTTGACACAAAAGACAAAAGAAATCTATTGTCTTTATTTATTAATTGTTGTTGACACAAAATAAAAAAGAAATCTATTGTCTTTATTTATTAATTGTTGTTGACACAGAATTTTGGAGAGATGGATAGTATTTTATTCATTGTAAAAAAGAAAAGGAATTTATACAGTTTATTTAATTATTGTTGTTGACACAGAATTTTGGAGAGATGGTCTATTAATTATTAATTGTTGTTGACACAAAAAGAATACTTCAGCTATAGAGTAGTTTTATTTAATTGTTGGCAACACAGAAAGTAAAAGGAATCTATCAGGTTTATTTATTTAATTATTGTTGACACAGAAAGTAAAAAGGAATTTATACAGTTTATTTAATTATTGTTGACACAGAAAGTAAAAAGGAATCTAGGAGAGATGGATAGTATTTATTGTGTACACAGAAACTAAAAAGGAATCTATCAGGTTTATTTAATTATTTTATGTACACAGAAACTAAAAAGGAATCTATCAGGTTTATTTATATATTGTTGTTGACACAGAATTTTGGAGAGATGGTCTATTAATTATTAATTGTTGTTGACACAGAAAGTAAAAGGAATCTATCAGGTTTATTTATTTAATTATTGTTGACACAGAAACTAAAAAGGAATCTATTGCCTTTATTTATTAATTGTTGTTGACACAGAATTTTGGAGAGATGGTCTATTAATTATTAATTGTTGTTGACACAAAAGACAAAATAAATCTATCAGGTTTATTTAATTATTTTATGTACACAGAAAGTAAAAGGAATCTATTAGGTTTATTTATTTAATTATTGTTGACACAGAAACTAAAAAGGAATCTATAGAGTGTTTTTATTAATTGTTGTTGACACAAAAGTAAAAAGAAATCTATAGGGTATTTTTATTGAATTGTTGGCAACACAGAATGGAGAGATGGGGTATTTTATTCATTGTAAAAAAGAAAAGGAATCTATAGGGTAGTTTTATTAATTGTTGTTGTCACCAAAGAAAATACTTCAGCTATAGAGTAGTTTTATTTAATTGTTGGCAACACAGAAAGTAAAAGAAATCTATAGGGTATTTTTATTTAATTGTTGGCAACACAGAAACTAAAAAGGAATCTATCAGGTTTATTTATTAATTGTTGTTGACACAAAAGTAAAAAGGAATCTATAGGGTATTTTTATTTAATTGTTGGCAACACAGAAACTAAAAAGGAATCTATCAGGTTTATTTATTAATTGTTGTTGACACAAAAGTAAAAAGGAATCTATAGGGTATTTTTATTGAATTGTTGGTGACACAGAAATAATACTTCAGCTATAGAGTAGGTTTATTTATTTAATTATTGTTGACACAGAAATAATACTTCAGCTATAGGGTATTTTTATTGAATTGTTGTTGACACAGAAAGAATACTTCAGCTATAGAGTAGGTTTATTTAATTATTGTTGGTGACACAAAAGAAAAAAGGAATCTATTGCCTTTATTTATTAATTTGTGTTGACACAGAATTTTGGAGAGATGGATAATATTTTATTCATGGTTGTAGACACCGGGGGGTGGGTGGTTGGGTGGTTGGATGGTTGTGTTGTTAAATGTTCCAAGAGAGGTCATATCCCCATTCAACAAATTTGTGAATATTGTAAGGATGAAATCTGTTGCTGGCAAGTTCTTCGAATAACTCGCAATTACGTTCCCGTAAGTATCTGTAATTTATTGTGAACATGCTCGGGTTTGACGAAAATAACGACCATTCTATATTTTCTGCGTTTTCGCGTAATAACGCGCTCGCGTTCACATTCGACGACAATAAATAACATCCTCTTTTTTCTTTATCACACAACAACACTTTATCAATCAACAACACTTCTACACACACCCCTATAAATTAAGTTTTCGAATAAACGAATAAAATAAAAAAGGCGCGAACCTTCTTTTTATTGCGTTCTAGTTTGAAACTTAAACTCTGGTTTGTAATGCTTTTTGTAAACCCTTTAAAATATGTATTTGGTGTGTTTTAATACTTGTTATATGTGTGCGGCACAAAGGACAACTAGTGTTTAATGTCGTGATGTATTTTTCGGTACATAATCCACAAAACGAATGATTACAGTTATATGTGACCATGTGAGTTAATGCTGTGGGTTCGTAGCAAATATGACATTCGGATAATTCCGCAATATTGTGTATTTTTTCATAAAATACTGATACATCATCATCAACACGTAAACGACCGCACATAAAAGTATCAAATACGAGTTGGTATGTGTTTCTTAGTGGGTTTGATTCCTGAGAATATATAAAACTCAGTATTTGTTGTTGTGTTTCTATTTCTTGAGAATTAATAAAGTTCCTAACTTGGGTGTGTAGTTCACAATTATATGTATCATTTAAAAATTGCCTGTTTCTTTCGTGGATTAATATGTGTTTTGAGATAAGGTTAATATATACCCCAATTCGGTTATTAGTTGTCGTTGTTAATAAAAGGTTTAATGCTAATGCTTTTATTAATATTTTAGGTTGGTTTCTCAACCAATTTAAGTAATGATTTTTGATTGTATGAATGTTTTCATTATAATTAAAGGTGGTTGCCTTTAAAACACACTTTTGTTTAAATTCTCCGATTAATACAGAACCGCAACTAATTATGTTATGTCCTTGTTGCTGACACAATTCGCAGTTTTTAACCATTTTATTTATTTGGATGTAATACCCAGTAATTTAATTCAATTTTTTATGGTAATCGTAATTTTTGTAAAACAACTGTAATAATGTTTCTTTTAGGGATTGTATTACACCGCGTTTTTTGTGTAAAAACGACGATAGATAAATTATTATATTAAGATAAATATGTCTATCGAGTTTAAAAATAATAATAGTATAGTTTCCAGAATATGTAAATCGCAAGATATAATGCTTAAATATCCGGGTTGTGCTCCTGTATTTTGCGAAAAAAGTAAAAGTTGTCATAATTTAACATCTCTCGAAAAACATAAGTATTTGATTCCTTTTAGGATGAAAGTTGGAGAATTTGTAAATTTCCTTAGAAAAACAATAAAAATAAATTCCGACCATGGAATTTATTTATTTATAAACGGACATATACCGTGTATTACAGATAATTTTTATAGTTTATATCATCTTTATAAGGATAACGACGGATTTTTATATTTAACGTATACCAGTGAGAATACATTTGGTTAAAGTCCAAATTCCGGAATACTATATACGTCGCAATTCTTAACATATTTTGAAATGATTTTCGGATTTGTTTTATTCATAATAATGTCTTCTGTTTGGTAAACATTAAACGCGTTATCGATATAATAAACAATTCCTTTAATGTCTTGTGCCCACACTTCAATTTTATGGGTGCTTGGTTTCACGTCATCCGTTGAATCAATTAACCCGTGAGGTGTTCCTTTAATATGAGTTCCGCAGAATTCGCATTCGGTTTTTTTTCTTCTGGTACATTGTTCGTTATTGGACCGTTTGGCAATACATCTATCGTAAAAAGGAACCACATTTTTAACGCGTTTTCTTTTTACGAAATCTTCTTTACATAATGTAAGTCTTTCATAATCATAAATATACTGGATTAATTGAAGGGTTTTGTCGCAATTAATTATATCCAATTGTGTTGCTTTATCCTTTATATTTTCTTTTAATAACGAAGTATATTCAGCAATTTTTTTGTTTAAACGTTTTTCCATCTTTAAGTCTATTGTCTATTGTTAAAGTTATCTATTTGTATAACTTTAATTCAATTTTTTTATATATTAAAGTCGGAGTTATTTGTCAAAAAATAGGGATTAAATGAATCATACATTATGTTATATAAATAATTTGAGGAATACCATATTTAATTATTACCGTGTGGTCGTAACTAAATATTGTTTGGTATAAAGGATAAAGATAACCCATGATGACCGATTTTAAACCTTTTGGAAAATATGAAGTTTTCTTTAAACTTATCACTATTTAGATAGGCAACCACATTATTTAAATTTATGGGTTGTTTCGGTAATAACAACATTAAATTTCCGCCAAAATAGTTTACTGTTCCTAAAAACGCGACGGTTTGGTTTCTTGTTAAATTATAAATATAAATACATTCTTTACCTATATTATTAGTTACTGTTTTCATATTTCTAGTAGCGCCCCATTTAAACCAGTTGGTTTCATCAAACGCTTTAATTCGCCGTTCCATTAATAGAGGTTTATGTTTTAATAGATGTTCGTTAATTAGAGGGTTATCCGTGGGAAAATTGTCGACATAAATATACTTATCTATATTATCATTTCCGTTTAAAACAGAAAGGTTACCGAGTTCATTATGTTTATAGACCTTTTCTTTTCCGCTAACTATGCCGACATAAATATCAAAACAATCTTTAAACATAATGGTATTTTCGTTTATTTCCTTACTAAACGTTATAAGACCGTTATTATTTGTAATGTGTAATAATTTATCGTTGTATAATGTGTTTTTGTCAAGTAAATTATTTTTACAGTATCTAAAAATAATAATATCAATAACTGCGTTTTCAAACATTTTTTCGTTGTGAGGGTGGTAAATATGCGTGAATGTTCCGTGAATCATCATTGTATTTAATAATTTGGACCCTCTAGATACTTTTAAAAAGTCGGCAGGAACGATAAATATAAGTTCGCCGTTATCATCTAGTAAATCAAAACATTTGTGAATGAATTCAATATATACGTTTCCGGTTGGTTTTTTAATGTAGGGAGGGTTTCCAATGATTGTTGTATATTTTTTTTGAATATTTTCCTTTAAAAAGTCGGAATAAATAACGGTATCGGGTTGTATGTCTTCTAATAAAACAAGTGTTGGGTCGATTTCATACATATCAAAAGTAATTTGTGGTAGTTTGTTTTTAATATAGACAATTAGGTTACCGTGTCCGATAGAAGGTTCAAGTATATTACTTGGATTATTTAGTATAAAAGAAAACATTTTTTCTTTAAGGTCATTATTTGTTGTGAAATATTGTCCTAAATTTTTATTTATTATCATTTATACTACTTTAAAGTCATTTAATTATCGGATATATATCGTATAATTAAATCAATTTTATAATGATGGGTTTGAACCTGGAAGAATGAGTGTTGACAACACTATAAATAAATAGAACGAAAGGTAAATACCATACGTGTTTGTATCAACCCCATAAAAAGTAAGTATTTTAATTAAACAATAAAAAAACAGTAAAGATATACCTAAAATTGTT
>Ga0209768_10000748_pt1 | contig 21471 bp, 16 predicted proteins | sample LauGreSBDMM110SD_3_FD_187564 | JGI IMG/M metagenome (GOLD analysis project Ga0209768, IMG submission 187564) | Freshwater lake microbial communities from Lake Michigan, USA - Sp13.BD.MM110.SD (SPAdes) (version 2) | ecosystem: Environmental > Aquatic > Freshwater > Lake | place: Lake Michigan... | reverse complement strand
TGATAGTAATAGACACTATGCTATCGACGGAGTCAAAGTTCTTGATAGCCAGTCGTTAGGATCAGGAGTTACAAAAAGTAGTTTAAAAGAAGTCGGAAGATTGAAAGGACTTATTGTAGACGGGTCCGTGGTTATAAATCAATATATGTTTTATAACGCCACAACCGATCGCTTAGGATTAGGAACAGAATCTCCTAATGCTGGGTTGAGCGTGGCGGAAAACGGTATTGAAGTGATGATTGGTTCTAATTTTGATACCAATCACGGTATCATTGGTACGTTTGGCAGTAACAATTTCGATATTGTAACTGACGACACTCCAAGAATTTCTATCAAGGCTAACGGAAACATCGATCTTGGCAATCCTACTAAAAATCCAATTCATGTTGTAGTTCACGGAAAATTAGCTGTAGGAGTTAAGATTCCAGATCCTGCTGTTGACTTGCATGTCAACGGTGCGGTAAGACTAAACAATCATATTCAAATGTATGCCTCGTCTACACCTAAAGAAGGAAACTATACAGTTGGTGATCTTGTGTGGAATTCTTATCCTAGATTAGGTGGATGCGTGGGTTGGGTATGTTTGAAAGCCGGTAATCCAGGAATGTGGAACCCGTTTGGCGAGATCAAAGAATCAGGTAACTAATGCCTATTGTTGTTGTCGGGAATGGCGAAAGTAGGCAAGCACTTGATCTACACTCTATTTCTCAACGACACACTATTGTAGGATGTAACGCATTACATCGAGACTTAGTTGTTCCACATCTTGTATGTTGCGATCAACGAATGGTCGACGAAGCTTTGGCTTCTCAAAATAATCAAAATACCATAATCTATACTAGACCCGAATGGGCAAAGTTTTATTCAAAGTATGTTCGTCAGGTTCCGTCTCTGCCGTATACAGGAACCCTACGACAAGATCAACTGTGGCATTGGGGTAGTGGTCCGTTGGCGTTGTTAGTGGCTTGTGGATTAGAATCCGAAACCATATACTTGGTAGGTTTTGATCTTCAAGGCAATGATAATAAATTAAACAACGTTTACAAAGATTCTAAAAATTATCTTAAATCAACCGCAACCGCAGTAGATCCAATATACTGGATTTATCAAATTGCCAAAATCTTTACATTATACCCGTCTAAATTGTTTGTGGTATTAAATAACAAAGAGTGGTCCGCACCCAAATCATGGTCTCAAAAAAATGTTGTGTTTAAAAATATATGTGATTCAGAGGTTGACATATAAATATCAGACTGTATAATATACAGTATACACACACAAAGAGGACTCTATGGCATCATCCCTCTCTAAACACTCTGCAGTCATCAAACTTGCTACCTATATAAAGGAGACTAGAGATGGCAAAATTTTACTCAACAAAAACTTACGGCAACGACCGCGGCTTATCATGCTGTTTTAGACAATGGCGTGCCACACACAGCCACTGTTCAACACTGCATGGTTACTCAATTGGTATCAAACTGATATTCGAGTGCGACACACTGGATGACAAAAACTGGTGCATGGACTTTGGAGGTCTAAAAGAATTCAAAGCATGGGCAGATCACATGTTCGATCACACACTAGTAGTTGCTGAAGACGATCCAATGCTGGATTTTTTCAAACACATGAACGAGATTGTAGACATTGAAAGCAAAGATCATCTAAGCAAACTTCCATACGAGCGTGGCGCCTTGTGCGATTTACGCATTGTACCTGGAGTAGGCTGTGAAATGTTTGCCAAGATGGCCTATGACCAGATGGCTGAACTTCTAGCATCAGGCGATATGCGTTATCCAATTAATCCAACTGTAAGAATCAAATCAGTTGAAGTATTTGAACACGGAGCCAATTCTGCTACTTACGAAGGGTAAGTATGAATAGTTTTGAAAAAGTTTGGGCCCGGGCAACTGGGCACCGAATGGGACAAACTGATGAGGATAGACCAGATGTGCCTATCCTCACTCTACGTGAAGCTCGCATTGTTTTATTCTTAAAAACTTTTTGGGTAGTCATCCACGTTGTAACCTGTGGGTTTATTATTGCCAATACCATCAGACATTGGTAAATAATAATATGCGTACATTTAATATTCATAATATCGAACTAGGAAATAATAAACCGTTAGTATTAATTGCTGGCCCTTGTCAAATTGAAAGTCTAGATCATGCATTTGAAACTGCTCATGCTATAAAAGAAACTTGTGATAATTTAGGGATTAAATTTATATATAAAAGCAGTTTTGATAAAGCTAATAGATCTAGCATATCAACTCAAAGAGGTATTGGAATTGACGAAGGTTTAAAAATTCTTAATACCATTAAACATAATCTTGGAGTGCCTGTTTTAACTGACATTCATGAAAGCTATCAGGCAGAGTTATGTGCAACAGCTGGCATTGACGTTTTACAAATACCAGCATTCCTATGCAGACAGACTGACCTATTATTGGCAGCAGGGGCTACCGGCTGTGCCATCAATGTCAAGAAAGGACAGTTCCTTGCTCCCCACGATATGAAAAATGTTGCAGCAAAGATTGCTTCAACTGGTAATGAACGCATCATGTTATGCGAAAGAGGATACACTCATGGATACAATAATCTTGTGGTGGACATGCGCAGTCTACCTATTATGGCAAGCACTGGCTATCCAGTGGTCTTTGATGCCACACATTCTGTTCAACAACCTGGAGGCATGGGAGAAAGATCTGGCGGAGATCGGACCATGGTCCCGTACCTGGCGAGAGCTGCTGTAGCCACAGGGTGTGTTGCTGCTGTGTTTATGGAAACGCACGAAGATCCAGATAACGCACCCAGCGACGGTCCTAACATGATACACATATCACAACTAAAAGTCATTTTATCTCAATTACAATCTATTGATAAGGTAGTTAAATGATTTCAGTATTATGTGTTAGATTCGGTACCAAGTATGGCGTTGATTATGTTGAGCGGTTACGCAACATGGTGTCGCGGCATCTCACAGTACCCTATGAATTTTTTTGTTTGACTGACGACCCTACTCCAATTGCAGGGGTTAAACTACTAGTACAGCCTAATGCCAAATATGCTAGACCGTGGTGGCACAAAGTTCATATGTTTGATCCCACATTGGGATTACAAGGTCGTATACTTTATTTTGATCTTGATGTAATTATTCATGCAAATATTGACAAGTTAGTAGATTTTCAAGATCAAGAATTTAGAGGAATTCGAGACTTTAATAGAAAATATCATAAAGATTGGAAAATCCTTAATAGTTCCACAATGTGTTGGCCAGCAGGACAGCACTCAGATATCTATAATCATTTTATGGCTGATACAAAACGTGCCCAACAAATGCACGGCGATCAAGATTGGATTTGGCAAATAGCTAAAAATCGAATCAAGTTTTGGCCGGACGAATGGTTAATGAGCTACAAATGGGAAATTCGAGATCGAAGTGAAATACAATTTTCTCATCCAAATAGAATCTTTCGAGATGTTCGAAATCCTACAATTCCTAACGACTGCGCCGTTTGTGTTTTCCATGGCGATCCAAAACCGGAAGATATTAAAGATCCATTTGTAGTTGACAACTGGCGATAATGATGCTATACTAGTAGTATGAACTTTACTACTCATCACAGTCAGATACGCACACTCAAACAGAATGATCCTCGGTTTCATATCCAGGATGAATTCACAATCACTCCCAGAGCCGGTTTTGAAATTAGTCAACGATGCCCAGAAAATTATCGAAGCCTAATTCAAGAATGTATTCACCATGGCTGGCTCAAACCTATAGCACATGTTACTGAACGTGAACTACTTTTTATGGGACTATCTAATGAAAATTAAATTTGACAAAGACACCATGCCCGACGAACTGTACAATTCGTTGTTACAACATTTTGTAAATGAAGCAGTTGGGCTAGGTGTAGAAGTAACTAAGTTTACCGAGTTTAACAACTGGGTAGTTGAGTGTACAATTAACGAGAAAGCGGCGGTGCATTAATGATTAAACGTATTGGTTTTGCTTGCAAATGGCTAGATGATGCTACTGAAGTAAAAGGCATGAAGGTGAATGCTGTCAATAGAGAACTAAATGGTCGTAGCACTACCATGCGGTGGTTGCGTGAACATCCACTAGAAGCCGAACAACGTCAGTGGGATATCATGAATCACAATACTGTGGCCGCAGTTAAAATGATTGAGCGTGTGGCTCAACTGCCTCCTGAACGCAGAATGGTTCGAATTGGATCTGAGATGTTACAGGGATACACTGAAAAAGACTGGAAGGTATGGTGGCAACAGCCCGACGTTCAAAGCCACTTAGAAAAAATATTTGCTCCGGTAGGTGAGGCAGCTCGTAAGCATAATGTACGCATCAGCTTTCATCCAGGACAGTTTTGTGTGTTGGCATCAGAAAATCCCGGTATTGTGGAACGAAGTATTGAGGAATTTGAATATCATGCTGACATGGCTCGTTGGATGGGCTTTGGTAAAACATTCCAAGACATGAAGATCAATGTGCATATCTCAGGCAAGCGTGGCCCAGATGGTATTCGCGATGCTCTTAAACGGTTGAGTCCAGAAGCAAGAAACTGTATTACCATTGAAAATGACGAAATGTCGTGGGGTGTTGACAGTAGTCTCGAATTGGTCAATGACTGTGCCCTTGTACTAGACATTCACCATCATTGGATTCGCACTGGAGAGTACATTCAACCCAACGATGACAGAGTCAAACGCTTGATCGATTCTTGGCGTGGTGTGCGTCCAGTGTGTCATTACAGTGTGAGTAGAGAAGACGTGTTGATTGATCATGCTGTTGATGTTGCACCCGATCACGCTCAATTGCTTGAATTAGGTTACAAAAAGCAAAAGATGCGGGCACACAGTGATTGGTATTGGAATCAGCCCGTGACTGACTGGGCTCTCGGCTTCTGGGAGAACTTTGATATCATGTGCGAAAGCAAGGGCAAAAACTTGTCTAGTGCCCAAGTATACAACCGGGCACTAGAACTTAAACTGCCTTAGGCTTTCGTGGAGCACGTGGCTTTTTAACCGCAGCTGACTTTTTAGGTGCAGATTTAGCAACAGACTTAACAACAGCTTCGGTAGCTTTTTCTGCTATCGGAGTTGGTATTGAAGCAACTTCAACCTTGTAAGGTACAACTTCTGGTTGTGTTGATTCTGCTGGCTTAGAGCCAAATAGTTTTTTAATAAATTCGATCATATCGAAATCTCCTTGGAGTTTTATTTATGATTAAAATACCAGGCTAAATACAATTATGGCATATTCAAACAAAGTTATTGATCATTATGAAAATCCTCGCAATGTTGGATCTTTTGAAAAAAACGATCCAACAGTAGGCACTGGCATGGTTGGTGCTCCTGCTTGTGGTGACGTGATGAAACTACAGATAAAGGTAGGACAGGATGGCATTATCACAGATGCGAAATTCAAAACATACGGGTGCGGCTCAGCGATCGCAAGTTCATCACTCGTTACGGAGTGGGTCAAAGGTAAGACGTTGGATGAAGCAGGATCTATTAAGAATTCTGAAATCGCCGAACATCTTGCACTCCCCCCAGTTAAAATACATTGCTCAATTCTTGCTGAAGACGCAATCAAGGCGGCTGTAAATGATTATCGTAACCGACACAGCCAGTAAACGAATCAAGCAAAACTTGGTAAAACGTGGTAAAGGTGTCGGCATTCGTATAGGTGTTCGTACTACAGGGTGTAGCGGATTAGCTTATGTGCTGGAGTATGTAGATAGTTACGAGGCCGAAGTAGGTGTAACAAATTTTGGACAACCAGATTTTGTGTTGTTAGTTGATGCCAAAAGTTTAGCCTATCTGGATGGCTTAACGATGGATTGGGTTCGCAACGGACTTAATGAAGGGTTTGATTTTATAAACCCAAACGAACGTGATCGCTGTGGGTGTGGCGAAAGTTTTAGAATTTAGTACTTGCCTACAGGCAAGGTAGTACTTGCCGGCATATCCCAAATTTTCTTTTGCTCGACTCCTTTTCTTTGAGCAAATCTTTTAGAATCACAATTCCCGCAGACATGAAAATAATTGTTGTTTAATCTCTTACGATCCATTAGTCTCACATCTCGACTAAATTCGTTGCTACAATTATCACATAGAAATATTGCCACAGTTTTTTCCCTGGTGTATTTGTGTTCAACACCATTCTTACTGCGTCTAACATATTGACTTTGTTGGATTTGTTTTTTTAAGAACATAATGTATTTACATTAGGCTTATAAAACTTTGGGCTAAATATTGTTGCAAGTAATAATCTTAGGATCCGCTATGGCAAGAAAACCAATTGATATCGGCGTTGTAGGCAACGACGGCACAGGCGATAGTATTCGCGACTCATTTAGAAAAGTAAATGAAAACTTCCTTGAACTTTATAGTTCATTAGGTCTAGGTGATAGACTTACTTTTAAGGGATTAGATGACACTCCAAGCTCGTACGATGGGTATGAAAACTCATTATTAACTGTTGGAGTTGATCAAACTACAGGTTTAAGCGGGATTAAATTTAAACCATTACTCGAAGGTACTGGTGTTAAAATTGACTCTACTCCTACCGGCATTACTATCAACACTTTGTTTTCAGCAATTTCGGGAGACCCAACTCCACAATTAGGCGGGCCTCTTAATGCAGGTTCTGGAACACTTAGATTTCCAATCGGTAATTTACCTGACCTTCGCAGCGCAAGCGAATTTTCAAGTGCCATTGCTAGACTTACACAATCACACGGATTGTTATACGCCGATCCAGACAGGATAGTTGCAAATAAAGGATATGTTGATAGAAAAATAGCTCTTGCTGGCGTAGATGCAATTGATCCTAGAACCAATACTGTTAATCCAGACTTTGGACGAATGACTGGTCCGTTGGTATTATCACGTGATCCACAACCATCAGATGATGAAACATATGATGGCCTAGTTGCCGCAACTAAAAGATATGTCGACGGTTCGGCATTTGGCTCTGTATCAAACTTGTATGTTGCATTATCTGGGCAAGACGAACGCCCTGGGGTTAGCCCGTTGTTGCAGGGTAGAGCATTAGCATATGCCTATCGAACCATCGAAGCTGCTCTTAAAAGAGCAGAAGAAATCCTCCTAGACTCTCGTATAGAAATTGGTCCGTACAAAAAGGTATTAACCTACAACAACGGTAATACGGAATGTACATTATCTTCCATTGGCATTGCTCCAGATTCGGGTAGCGGTTTTCAAGGTATTGCATTCATGAGTATCGATACCATTTCTATTGCTGATAGTTCTTTAGATTTTAACTATCGTGCAGGAGATGTTGTAGTTCTTAACGTTGGTGGTACCGGCTCTCCGGCTCAAGTTGAAGTTTTAGCCGTCAACGCCGGTGGCGAAATACTTTCCTTTAGACTGGCTACTCCAGGTGTTTATTCTGTTCTACCGGGCGGTCTAATCGATTCAACTACCGACAGTGCGTTCGGTGGTGGAGCAAAGTTTGATGTAACTTATAAAGTTAATAACATCAGAGTTAAAAATATTGTTGACGACTTGGTTGACGGCAGAGGATCAGGATATGGACTGGTATCTGTACGGATTCTTCCTGGCATCGGCGATACAACAGGGTCTGGAGCATTTGGTACAGCCAACGTGGTCGATGGAAGAGTTGAAAGTATTACTGTTACTGATCAAGGATCTGGATTTACCACCACTCCGAATGTTGTAGTTACATTACCTAGATTTAAATTATTTACATCTGGGCTAAGAACTGATTTTACTGGAAATGTAATTGACAATACCTCTGCTGCGGCTAGAACCAGAGATATTCGAGACGGTCTATACTTACGAGGTGAAGAGTCGGGAGCATTAGCACAGATCCTAGCACATCGAGGAGAACTTGATGGTCTCGATGAAGTGTTTGACGTTGATATTAAATATGGGTCATTTGTATTAGGAGAAGTTATTTCCTATGGAGATGTAACCAAGTTAACACAGATTTCAGTCAACATTGAAAGTGGTACTTACGAAGAAAATTATCCTTTACGTATTCCGCAAAACGTTGCAATTATTGGGGATGAATTCCGCCGTGTAATTGTTAAACCAAAAGTTGGAATTAGTTCAAGCCCGTGGGCATTTTTAAATTTTAAAAGAGATTTAGAAATTGACGGCAATATTGTTGCAGAACAAGAGTTTGGATGGCATTATCTAGCAGATCCGTCAAAGCCAGTGTATCCGCTAGTTAACAACAAAGGATTCTATCGATCAGCTGCTGAGTTGTTGTATTTAAATAAGTCGTTTATCCAAGAAGAAATTGTTGCATGGATTGCCCAACAGGTGCGTGTAGCAATTCCAAGTGGTACTTTTTATAATTTAGAAAATTACAGTAGTAGTTTATGGAAACGAGACGTCGGGTTAATTATTGACGCACAAGTATTTGATCTTAGATGGGGCGGGTATAATAGAACCATTTCAGCAGCATTAAAATATCAAGCTAATGGATTAATTACCAGTACTCCTTCGGGCGCTAACTTTGCTGCTATTAATTATATTGACACACTAGCTCAACAAGTTCTTGCTAATACCGAAATTCCAACAGTTTATAATATTTTTAAATCACAAGTTATTGATTTAGCATATGTATCAGAAGTTGGATCCGGTGACGTTGTTACTGATCTAAAAGATGTTGCTATCGACTTTATCAACGGCTCTGGGGCCGGGGCAGCAGTTCCAAATTTCCCCAAAGATAATAACGATCTAGACGTATTTTTATGTAACGATGCTACTATTATTCGTGCGGTGTCCTGTCAAGGACATGGTGGCTTCATGATGGTACTTGACCCAGAAGGTCAAATTCTTGCCAAGTCACCATACGGTCAAGAATGCGCTTCATTCTCAAGAAGTACAGGTCGTAGAAGATTTAGTGGAGGTATGTTTGTTGACGGATTTACTGGTAACTTACAGTTTGAAATTTATGACAAGGGTATAACAAATCCGGGAAATCTTGTTATAGGAAATTCTTACACAATTAAAACGCTTGGCAATACTGATTTTGTAGCACTGGGAGCTTCTACAAATACTGTAGGATTAGTCTTTACTGCTACCGGGGTAGATTTAGCGGGAACAACAGGCACCGCATACAATAACGGTTTCCTTAAGGTAAGAGGATTGGGAAGATTTCCAAATCTTCCAGCCAGTTTTATTGTCAATGATACTGTGTACAGGATTAACTATGTCCGCGATTTTGTGTTCAGCACAACAGGATCAACTGCTTCATTTATCTTAGACGAAACAACTCCGTGGCCTTTTCCAATATTTGAATACGACTCAGCAATTTGTTCACGAGATGTTGGATTAATTTTAGATGGTGTACGGTACGATGTTGTATTAGGGACTAACTTTAATCAAAGAAAATCTGGGTTGGTATATAGAGAAAATAATGCTCGTGTAGTTATAGACAGCCAATTGAACTATACCATTTCCGCTGTTCAGAAAGCTCACACGCTGGCCAATGCAGAAATTCCAGGTGACCAATATGCAGCAGCTCGGGGAGCCGTTGATCTTAGTAGTGCTGCAATCTCTAATATTCTTAGAAATGGGAGTATTAGTGCGGCTGCACTCACAATCACCAATCCCCCAGGACTGTCAACTAACCTTGCTAATGCTAAAACATTATTATTAGCTAACCTTGAATACATTAAAGACCAAACCATTGGGTGGATAAACACACAAGTAAGTGGCAATACTTCTCCGTTCACTACTAGCTTTGTGTATGATTCAGTAATTTATGCTCGCAATGTTCAATACACCATTGAAGCAACTGCCTACAATTTAATCTATGGCGGAAATAATGCAGTTGTAGATGCTGGATTAAAATATTATGATGGTGTGGGTAACCTTATTACATTACAAATACCTAGTGGTGAAATTGCAACAACTGCTGCTGCTATCAATTATGCAAAGTATCTAGCCAAACAAGTTATACAAAACTTAGCACCAGCTGTTTCATATAGTGCAACTACTAGAACATCAGGAACTGGTGCGTCGGCAACTGAAGCAGCCTCAATTGAAACACTAATAACCTATGTTACAAGTATTTTATCAGGTGGCGTTGGAGCAGCTCCAACTATCACATACCCAATACTTGCCGGTGGTACTTACACCTATGACAGTAATAAAGTAGCGGCAGTGACCACTATCATAGACAACAAAGCTGCTATACAAGCCGGTGTTATTGTTTATGTAGACGAAATTGCAAATAGATACGAAGTGTTGATGCCTGGTAATAGAAGTATGTTGGCCAACGACTTTACACAGATTAACGACATGGGTTACGGGATAGTAGCCAACAATGGTGGCTTGTTAGAAGCAGTGTCGGTGTTTACTTACTATTGCTACATTTCGTACTATTCTCGTAATGGCGGACAAATTCGTTCAATCGGCGGATCAAGCGCACACGGAGTTTATGCTCTAGTTTCTGAGGGAGCTGATCCATTAGAAATTCCAACTCCGGTCACGTTATACCAAGATTTAGCTACTGGTGCTGCTATTGTATCTACCGGAATATATTTGAACTCGTCCGGTGGACTAACTGTCTTTATCAACAACTACGACTTTGCTCCGTTAGACAACGGAGAGTTAGAAGTAATTCACACTGACGGAAACCTATATCGATATTCAATAACATCAGTATCAACTGCAGATTTACCTACTGGATATGCAAGATTAAATATTGCTACTACAGGTAACAGTACCTCCGCTGGATTGGCTTTTAGCATTCCTGATGGTACTAAGGTAACTGTTAGAGCATTATCACAGCTAGTATTGACTGGTGACATTGTTGATGTTGCAACTCGCCCATCAACTGCGTTGGCACTTAATGAAACTGTAAACGTTTATCGTGTATTACAATTCCAAGACTATACAGACCCTGATGGAAAACAAAACTGTACAATTAGCAACGGAAACCCCACACTAATTACAGCAACAGCACATGGTCAATTGGCAGGATATATTGTAATCTTTTCATCAACTGGTACATTACCAACTGGATTGACTGTTGGCATAAAATATTATGTGCTAGATACTGGCTTATCTGTAAACACATTTAGAGTGTCTTTAGCTAAAAACGGAAGTCCTGTTGCAACCACAACAGCCGGATCCGGCACTCAATCGTTTGTTCCAGGCGGACTAGCTAGAACATCATTGCGTGAAAACTACGACTATGTCGAACTGACTCCGTGGAGTCCTAACGAATATCGAGGCGCTACATTTACTGTTACTATTCCTATAAACATATCAACATTAATGACAGCATCAGGACCCCACGGTTTTAGTGCCGGAGATGTTGTAGCGTTTAGCACCACTGGTTCGTTACCAATTGGAGTTGCTAACACTAAAAATTATTTTGTAATTTCAAGTGGCCTAAGTTCAACTCAATTCAAAGTCTCGGCATCACCGGGTGGAGATCCAGTAGATGCTTCTGGTACTCAGACCGGTACACATACTGTTGGTAAAGTTAAAGGATTGGCAGGCGATACATCGTTTGCAATTGCAGCGTTGAGTTCTCTAGATACTGCTCGAGTTGTGGGAATGAAAGTTGTTTGGTTGGGCGAAAAATATACTGTAACTCAGTATGACAATGAATTAGTTACTAGCGAATCATACGGACGAATTTATTTTAACCGAGGATTAGTTGACAACGTATTGGTATACCAATCACCGCCAACACTAAAAGCAGGTGTTGCTAGACGTGTTAATGCTTCGTCGGGAACATTGACAATTCGTATTTCATTAACTCGTGTTACAGGACATGACTTGTTAGAAATTGGAACTGGATCCTATTCCGATACCAACTATCCAAATGAAATTTACGGTGCTGCGGTTAATCCGTTAGACGATTCTAACGAAACTCAAGAACGTGGTTCAGGAAGAACATTCTATGTGACCACTGACCAGTTTGGTAACTTCAGAGTTGGGCCGTATTTCCGTGTTGACCAAGGTACTGGTAAAGTAACATTCTCCGCAGCGATTGCGTTGAGTAATTTGGATGGTTTAGGATTTAAACGTGGTGTTCCTATTTCAGAGTTTTCGACAGACTCCGCAATGACCAACAATGCTACAGATACTGTTCCAACACAAAATGCAACTCGTACATACATCGAACGCAGATTGGGCATTAGTCATATAGGCGCTCCTATAGTTGATACACAGTTGATTCCACCATTAACGGGCGGCTTCATGAGCTTGGATGGTCAGCTGGTCATGAACGGTGACATGGATCTAGGCGATAATAGAATCATTAATATTGCAGATCCCGCACAGCCAACCGATGCAGTTAATCTTCGAAGTTTGGCATTAGAAAATCTTCAAGAATTTAACCTTGTGGAGGCAAAGGCCGCAGAACTATTGGTCTTTACCGGAGAAGGAAATAATTCTGAAAATGCTACTGTAATAGGTGATATCAATTTAAGTTTAGATAGTACTGCACATACAGTTAGCTCTCAAATTAATTCAGGTGTTATTAGCAATGCTAACATTAATGCATCAGCTGCTATTGATCATGCAAAATTAAGTCTAGATACAGCGTATGCAACTACAGCATCTACATTAGCAGTTACCGCTAGCGGCACTGGCGCTATTAATTTCTCTGCTAGTATTTCAGGAACAACATTAACTGTTCGTACTTCAGGAGCTGAAGGGTTATTGATTCAAGCAGGGTTAACAATCAGTGGTGGCGTTGTTCCAGAAAATACTTACATTATTGCAAATATTAGTGGTGTCGGCCTTAACAGTACATGGCAATTAAATAATTCTGTTTCTCAAGCCACAACAACATTAACAGCATCATTGGTAACATTGACATTTGCATCTCAATCGGTAGCACCGTTTAGTAACGGTCAAAGAATTGAAGTAACAGGGTTGAGTATAACTGGCTATAACGGAACTCGTCGTGTTGTTAATTCTACACAAACAACTGTAACGTACAGTGGTACAACTACTGGCTCAGCAACTGGTGGTGCGGTACGTGCATTACGTGGTCCTGCAACATTTGACACAACTCAATTTACAGTAACTAACGGCTATGTAACTATTAAAGATAATGGTTTATTAAAAGAGAAGTTACAAAAAATTACTGGTCAGCGTGTGTTAGGAAACTCAGGATCTAATCTAACTACAGACAACATTTCTGAAGTTACATTTGCCACTATTATTGACAACGGGCTAGGACTTAAGAAAGCATCATACAGCCCTAACTCATCTAGTCTCAATGCTAACGGGGTCTTCTTGCAAAGAAAATCTGGATTCACTGGTCTGTCAGATACTGACTATATTACCGTTGAAGCTTCAGACGGAACAGGATCAGGAGTATCGTGGACTGCTACTGATAACGGCAGATTAGTTTCTAGATCAAGTCAAGGTCAATCATCATTTAGAGAAATAACAATAGAAGGTAACAACTTAACTTCAAGTTATGGTGGACTAAGAATTAAAAATTCTACCAACGGAGATGTTGCTGAGCAGGCAGGGGCTGGTATTTTATTCTTGAATAGAACAATTACATCAACTGGTGGTTCTCATAGAGTATATGCATGGCAACCTTCAGGTGCTACAACATTCCAAGGTGGCATTTTAATTGGTGGAAAGAATGCCACAGGAACTGCTGCAGACGAAGTTACATTCTATGATAATACTACGCACCAATTTAGAAATAGGGCAGGAACTGCAGATGGAAACATTGTTGCTTCCAGTGTACAAACACTAACACTAACCGCTGGTACTCCAACTACTGTTGCAAGCATTATTGGTCGTTGGCAACTAAGTGGTGTGGGATCAAGAATGCAAGCGACATATTCCGCCGACTTGGCAGAATACTACGAAGGTGACAAAGAATATGCAGTTGGTACTGTGCTTGTATTTGGTGGCGATAAAGAAGTAACTATTGCAACTTCTAAAGAAGATCATAGAATTGCAGGAGTAGTAAGTGATACTGCTGCTTATTCAATGTATGGTGCTTGCCCAGGACATAAAAACCTAATTGCTTTGCAAGGGCGTGTGCCGGTCAGAGTGGTAGGAACCATTGCCAAAGGCGATTTATTAACCACATCATCGATTGCAGGTGTTGCAGTATCAGTGGGCGGCAACGCAAGAACTGGAACTGTGATAGGTAAAGCATTAGAAGATTATAACTCAGATCATGTAGGCACAATTCAAGTTGCCGTAGGAAGAACATAATGTCTAAAAAAAGTATAAATTCGCAACAACCTCCAATAATTTGGGACATTGTCGATCAAGCATTTAAAGATATCAACGACAATTTTACCGAACTATATCTTACCATCGGTGGCGGAGGAGGCATTGTTGATCTTACTGCATTGTCTACAGATGTTTCCCCAGGAGAGTCTAGTGCTTATGATCTAGGATCTGCAGCCAAAAGGTGGAGAAATTTATATCTAAGTGGCAGTTCATTGTACCTAGGCGATGCTCATGTAACAGCAACCGGTACTAGTGTTAATTTACCTATAGGCTCAACTATTGGTGGTGAGCTGATTCGAAATCCTGCCGAGAGCAGTTTTAGAACAATTAGAGTATCAGGACAAAATGATGTCGTAGCCAACGACTACGCTGGAGTTTTAACTCTAATCGGAAATGGTATTACTATCACTACTTCCCAAGCAGCAGATAGAATTACATTTACAAATACTGGTGTTACAGACGTTACCGCAGGAAACGCTGGAATATCAGTTAGTGGTACTACTATTAAAAATATCAGTAATAGTGGTGTACTAAAGAATATTAGTGGGGCCGGTATTACTGTTAGTGGCGACGGTACTGGCAATGTCACAATTACCAATACCGGTGTTACTCGACTACTTTCTGGTAGCGGTATTATTTTAAGCCCATTGGGCGGAACCGGAGATGTGACTGTTACTAACAGTTCACCAAACATTACACAAAACCTTTGGCGATTTATTTCCGCTGCTGGGCAAAGCACACTTGATCCAATTTCAGCAAATTCTACATTGTCCTTTGCAGTAGGTAATGGATTATCAATTGCCACTAATGCTCTTAATAACTCTGTTACTTACACCAACACAGGTGTTACTAGTCTAGCTAGCGGCACAGGCATCAGTGTTTCAAGCAGCACAGGATCTGTTAATCTTGTAAACACCGGCGTTACCAGTTTAATTGCAGGAGATGGCATTAGTGTAAGTTCGAGTACCGGTGGCATCACTGTTGCCAATACTAGATTTGGATTTACGAGTATTGCTGTCAGCGGACAAAATCCATGCTTGGCAGATAATGTAACAGATACATTTACTCTAGTGGCCGGCGATGGAATTATCCTAACAACTAACGCTACTAACGATGCAGTTACAATTACTGCACCGTTATCAGAATACCACAAAGGTAACTTTGTAGGATTTGATTCTACATTAATTATTAACGGTACTACTAGTAAAGTTGTCGGCAACATTGATACTGCAAGTTTAAGAACCAGTGAACTCAGTATCGCACTTGGTTATCTAGCTAGATCTGCTAGTGATACTAATTATAGCATTGGCATTGGATGGCAGGCAGCAAAAACTTATCAACAAGGATATGCCGTTGCAATTGGGCATCAGGCAGGGGAAGCCACTCAAGGACAAGCCAGTATATCTATTGGTGCACAATCTGGGCAAGTTGTACAGGGTGGTCAAAGTATTGCAATTGGTACTACATCGGGGCAAAATAATCAAGGTGTTAATGCTGTTGCAATTGGTACTACATCAGGGCAAAACTCACAAGGCAATTCCTCAGTGGCCGTCGGGTATAATGCAGGAACTAACCAAGGTAATCAAAGCGTTGCAATTGGAGAGAATGCTGGAAAATTTCAAAGATCGACCGCAGTGGCCATTGGACAAAATGCTGGTGGCGGAGTTGCTTATCAAAACGACGATGCAGTTGCTATCGGTCACGGTACTGGTGAAAATGGTCAAGGCACCCAAGCTGTTGCAGTTGGATTGTATGCTGGACAGACTTCTCAAGGTATCAACGCAGTAGCCATTGGTTCATATGCTGGTCAATCTAATCAACATGCTAATTCGATAATTTTAAACGCAACAGCAACTGGTCTAAACTCCAACGGCACAAATAGATTCTTTGTTAATCCAGTACGTAACACAGCAACCAACTTTGTTGTACATTACAATCCAGTAACCAAAGAAGTTAGCTACGGTGAAGGTTTAACTGTTGGCAGTATCAATGTCAACAGCAATTTAATTACCACCGTTGATTCTAATGCAGATTTAGAACTAGCAGCCAGCGGTACAGGCAAAGTATCTATCCTTGATCAGTTGTCTGTGAAAAATGCAATGTTCCAAGGTGTAATGGATCTTACAGGGCTAGCATCTGGTGACATTGTATTAACTGCTGCTGATTTCACTGGTAATATTTTAACAGCGCAACCCTTGTTTACCAATAGAACATTATTCATTCCTAACGCAGATGCATCAGTTGCGGGTTTGAGATTGTTGATTAAAAATAGATCTGGAACTTATTCAATAACCATAAGAGATGCTGCACTTAACGTTATCGACATTGTGTCAGCATCTGCCAAAACTAACATAGCCTGCGATGGATATACTTGGTTTGTATCGTAAGATTTAATATAACGGAGCGGTAAATACTACTATGACAATACAAAGAATCAATTTAGGTAATCAGGTAAATGACGGTCTCGGTGATGACCTACGCACCGCTTTTGAAAAAGTAAATGCTAATTTTACAGAATTAAACTCTCAGTTAACTGTCACGGCATCAAACATTGGCGGCACAGGTTACGGTATTTTTAATAAAAAAGTCAATAACAATTTAGAATTTAAAAATATTGTTCCAGGTAGAGGAATTGCAATTGATGTGCAACCCACTTCCTTAATTATTAATAGTGTGGCTCCGACTGCATTTAGTAAAGTAGTTCCTACTTCTGGATCATCAATTACTGCTACTCCAGACAATCTAGGGCAAATTAATATCAATGGCGGTCCTAATATTAGCGTATCTGGTTCGGGATCAACCTTGACTATTGATACAAATATTAATTTAAATCAAGTATTATTAAATTTAGATTTTGGTCCAATATCAGATCAATTTGTAAATCCTACACAGTTAGCGTTGGCAGCGGCCAACGTCGATATGGGGACTTTAGAAAATCCAGGCAGACTTAGTCTAGACCTAGGTACAATAATTTAAGGATTGGGACCCATGGCAGTTAACTGGATTACTCCTGCAGGAAGCCTAGGAATAATAACCGAACGCATAAGTTTGGAGATTCCTTTACAGGTAACGTCTCCAACTGGTCCAGTAACATTTACCATATTAGCCGGTGCATTGCCTCGTGGTCTTAGATTAGATGGCTATACAATTAAAGGCAGTCCTGTTGAAGTTGTTAAATTTACCGAAAGTAGATTTGTTATCAGAGCCAACAATGGAACTGACATCGACGACAGAACATTTTCTTTATCAGTTGATGGCGCAGATTTACCTAGCTGGGTTACCAAAGAAGGATTTTTAAATGTTGGACCGAATGATGCATATTATGTATTGGACAACAGTTATATCGATTTTCAGTTAGAAGCAAATGACAACGACACAATAGCCGGTGATGTATTAGAATATTACATTTCTCCAATGGATGGAGAGTTGCCGCCAGGATTAACGTTAAGTCGTTCTGGAAGAATATACGGGTTTACTGATCCTATATTTGCTGTAGAAAATCAAACAAACTATACCGGAGGATACGATACATCGGCGTTCGATGTGTTACCTTTAGATAAAGCTGAAGCACAATCATCTGGATTTGATGATTACCTATACGACTTACTCACATATGACTACAGCGAAGAATCAAAGACACCAAGAAGGCTAAGCCGATTTTATACTTTCTTGGCAACAGTTACCGATGGCAAAAGTCAGGTCAAAAGACTTTTTAAAATTTATGTGGTCACCGAAGAATTTTTAAAATCCGATAATACAATTGTACAAGTTGACACCAATGTATTCCAAGCAAGTTCTTCCAGTAACCGATCACCTCTATGGGTAACCGAATCTAATCTAGGCAGAGTCCGTGCAAACAATTATCTAACTATTTTCTTAGAAGTATATAGAGCACCTGGAATTTCGGGAACACTATTGTTTTTCTTACAAGATAAAAATCCAGATGGATCCAACAGCGTATTGCCTTCGGGACTGTCGCTAGATCAAATAACTGGCGAAATTGCTGGAAAAGTTCCTTATCAAAGAGCTGTTACTATTTCATACCAGTTTACAGTATTGGCTGCAAATTTTCTTGTAGACATCCTTACTTTAGATTATAATCTTAGAGGAGCATGGTCTGTCTTAGCTACATATGCAAAGAACGATGCAGTACTTTATAATAATATATTATGGATTTGTCTTCAGCCGCACCAATCTAGACAACCTAACGAGCAACCATTATATTGGAATTCAAGTGCAGCGTTAAGCGAAAAAACTTTTAATATAGATCTAATTGGAGAAATTGAAAGTTATATAGAATGGGTATCTGACAGCAACCTTGGAACTATTCGAGCAAACATGCCTAGTTCTATAAGCGTTCTTGCTAACGGATTAACTCCGGGCGATAAAGTTTTATTTGAAGTTACTAATGGAACATTACCGCCAGGTTTAACATTATCGGGCACAGGGAATATTCAAGGAAAGGTAAAACAATTTGCCGATAGTAACGGCTCTGGTCTTACTAGATTTTTTGACTGGATCAACGACACTCACGATTCAAGCGGTGCAATTACCTATGGCACTAGCTTTGACGGCAGCAATACGACCTTTGATAAAGAATTTAGATTTGAAATTACAGCAAGAGATACTATTAGATTTGCAGAGTCAAAGAAAACTTTTTCTTTAAGAGTCATTAATGAAAATGTTAAAACGTTTTCAAATCTTTATATTAAATCATTTCAAAATAAAACTAAAAGACTTGCTTGGTTTAATTTTATCACCGACTCTAATATATTTAGAAGTGATGAAATTTATCGATACGGTGACACAAACTTTGGAGTACAAGTTGAACTTAAAGTTTTATTGTTTGCCGGGATAGAAAGCGTTGAAGCTGTAAACTATGTACAGTCCATGAGTCGCAATCATGCACGTAAGCGCATGCGTTTTGGGGACGTTAAATCAGCAAAAGCCAAAGACCCAATTACTCAAGAAACACTATACGAAATAATTTACGTAGATGTTGTAGACCCGCTTGAAAAAAATAGAGTTAGTATCAGTCAAACTGTTCAATTACCTGATAAAATTAATAGCAAAGTATTGGTTAGTTATAACAATCTAACAGTAGATAGCGATATACCATTTGTTAGTGATTCTGACAAACAACGAGTATTTCCTAATTCTATAAAGAACATGCGGAAACGCATTCAATCTATTGGGGAATACGATAGATCCTACTTGCCGTTATGGATGAGAAGCATTCAAGAAAATTCGTTAACTGAACCGGGATATGTTAAAGCACTTCCCCTATGTTACACATTGCCTGGCAAATCAGCTGCAATTATTTCAAGAATAAAATTTAGCGATTTTGATTTTAAAAATATTGATCTAGAAGCAGATCGATATATTATTGATGTTATCGATGGAACATTCCAAGACAAGTATCTTGCGTTTCCTACAGGAACTGCAAGCAGATCTATTGACGATCCGTTGCCACCAGCAGCTCCAGATACTCCAACACCGGCACAATCTAATCCATTCAGTATGGATAGTTTAGTTACAACTAACGATAGTTTATCGATTACATATGATCAAGGATATTAAGCAATGAGCCAACAAATTATTAATTTAGGTTTAATACCGAACGATGGTTCCGGTGATGCCCTTAGAGTGGGCGCACAAAAAATTAACGAAAATTTTACCGAACTGTATGAAAGAGGAATTCCTGAACAAGCAGGCAATAATGGTAAATTTCTTACTACCAGCGGTACAGTCCTAAGATGGGATCGAGTAACTGATATTACCGGCAATGCCGCCACAGTTACAAACGGTATATACACTACAGGGTCATATAATAATCCGTCTTGGATTGCTAGTTTGTCCCCATCTAAAGTATTGCCAACTCAGTCCGGTAACAATGGCAAATACTTAACCACTGACGGCTCAACGTTAGCGTGGGTAGATTTGGAAGCTGTTAGTATTTTTGATTATAATAATTTAATTAATAGACCAGTTTTTCCAGACAACACTAGTGACCTAGTTAACGATTCTGGATTTATTACTAGCAGTGCATTGACAGGATATGCTACAGAAACTTATGTCAACTCAAGAGGGTTTATAACTAGCAACGGTTTGCCAAGTCAAGCTAGTAACGCTGGCAAATATCTTACTACTAACGGAACAACTCTAAGTTGGGCAACGGTAACTAGTGGTACAACTGACTATAACAATTTAACCAATAAGCCCACTATACCAACCAGCTTCAACAGCCTAGTCAACGGTGTTCACACACTCAGTCTCGGTTCAACTGGCAACACCACATTCCCAACAGGACTTACACTAGGGGCACCAAGAGGAGTTGGCACAGTTAACTTTACTGCTGCTGTTGACAAAGAGTTTCAGATTGAAACAGGAACTGCCACCAGTGGTAAACTATGGCAGTTTGGTACAGATGGTAGCTTAACTATACCAGGTGATATCAAGAGCCAAGGCAACATCAACATTGACATCAACTTGGCAGACTCAACGCTGCGCCGTTGGCAGTTCGGTGAAGATGGCAGTCTAATGACTCCAAATGACCTGCAAATTTACAAGGGTGCTGGAAGTGTTAATTATATTGAAAGCACAATTATTGGTGGTCTTAATATAGTCAGTAAAGGGCTGGCTCAATTCAAAACAACTTGGGACCCACAAGGTGTTGTTCCTACAGGTTATACCCAACCATTGTCAAGACGCACTACCACGTCAGCAGATTTATTTGGATATAACATCGGAGTGGTTGCTCCAAATTTCGCTAATTGGAATTGGAGATTTACACCCGATGGTAATCTAGAGATTCCAGGTGATATCAAGAGCAACAACAACATCAACATTGAAATCAACCCTGGAGATTCAACTCTGCGCAGATGGCAGTTTGGCGAGGATGGCAAGTTAACATTTCCAGACGGTGCCAACTACGCTGGACAGACCGTTACAATGCCAACTACTAATGGCAATACAACAAACAGTTTTGTTTGGGAATTCAGCGACAATAGCATAGGCAGCGATAGGATAACACTAAACTGGAATCTTTTAGCATCAGACACCGCAGGTTTCTACATTGGTACAACACACAGCACTACTGGCAAGTATCTATTCCTCGACGGCACTGATCAGAGCCTGAGCTATATCGCCGGTGGTGGTCTTTTCGGTGGTGGTAAACTAATATTTGGCTCATCAGCAGGCAACAATGCCGGAG
>Ga0209768_10000747_pt1 | contig 21476 bp, 21 predicted proteins | sample LauGreSBDMM110SD_3_FD_187564 | JGI IMG/M metagenome (GOLD analysis project Ga0209768, IMG submission 187564) | Freshwater lake microbial communities from Lake Michigan, USA - Sp13.BD.MM110.SD (SPAdes) (version 2) | ecosystem: Environmental > Aquatic > Freshwater > Lake | place: Lake Michigan... | reverse complement strand
TGTTTTGCGTTTTTCTGTAAAATCTGTTGTATGTATCATAACCTAATATAACGTGTTTTTCTGTTTTGGCCAATGCTCTACGTTTCTGTTCGCAAACATGTACAGCCAAGGTTTTTTCCTTGGTGTATTTGTTGCCACAATATTGACAAGCATAATTTTTATCCGTTAACGACATCATTTTAATTTTTTAGCTATCGTTGCTTCGTCCATTCCGTATTTACGTGCTAGATCTTTTACTTCTTTATCGGTGCTTAGTTTGCTCAACAGTTCAATCTCATCTCTTTTTTTGTTTGGATAAAGTTCTTCTAGAAATTTAGTTCGTTTACTATTGCTGCCTGATTTCTTTTTATGTCCAATCCATTCATGCCAAAACACCTTATCGCCGTTGTAACTGCACATACACAACAACAACCACATGAGCTTGGGATGTTTTTGCAATAGATTCCAATTTTTATTAAAGTATTCGTTAACAGTCAATACGAAATGTTCTTGTATATCTTGTTTTTGACCTTGCACACTGCTGACGTACCTGTTGAGAATAAAGTATTCACTCTTTAATGACTTTTGTTGATCGGCATCCATTGCGTCCCAAAATTCTCGAACATTTTGGTCCACTGCTGACAGTTTTTCCTTTAGTTCAATTTTATCACTCACGAAGTTTGTCCTTGCTTAGTTTGTATATCATTATAGCACGATCCAGAGCCTTTTGTAAAGTGGGATTGGTTTTTGCTTCTCGATGAATTTCACCCCACAACTTACTTTCTCGTATGTGTTCAATTAACGGTCTTCCGTCTTCAGTTCGGGGATCGGGTTTATCTTCCATTTCGTACTTGTAACCAATTAGTTTACGTTCGGTCTTGCCAAACTCTCTAGCATAAACTTCCTCGCCGTTACGTTCGTATATATAGGTTGCCCCAGGTTTAAGCGACCCCATATTATTTTTCTCGAGGTACCAGTTTTGCGTCAAATGCCATTACCGTCCGGTGACCTGTGCCTTTCCAAGGATACACAGTATGCGGCAAATGACTTGGAAATAAAATTACAGTTCCTGCTACAGGATCGTATTTCCAATTATCATTCATAATAAATTTACTAATGTCCTTGGTGAACGGCAACCTAAAAAATATTTGACCATCACTAGGTGACGAATTTTCTTGCATTTCAGGCGAACTTATATAAATGTTTCCGCTTAGATCTCCGCCTGGATGACTATGCATTTCCTGATAATCTCCTTGGAATTGACGTATAGTCCATATGCTAGTTACTGTTGCTTTACAGTATTTCAATTCCTCTGTTCCGCTTTGTGCAGTAATTAATTCAAGATACCCGTTGCATATATTTTCGAGCCAGTGTATCAGCCAGCCAATATCTAAATTCATCTTATTGGGGTATACTTGAATCTGTTGTCCTCCCCTAATACTGAGGAACGGATTTCCGCTGTCATTTAATTCTGGATGGCTGTGTAAATTTTCTGCAAGCCCATATATTTTACTAAATTCAACCGGAGGTATTTGATCGATGGCAAGCACTACTGGTTGAAAGTATGCTACTTTTAATGTCATAATATTTTATCCAATTGTATAATTTCACTTTGTCTACTGATTTCTTTGACAAAATATGCACAATCTGGCTTGTGTCCAAATCTAGTAGGAGTTGCTAACAGTTGTCCATTTTTCATTTTAGGAAAATACCATTTAACATCGTTGTAAAAATTTACAATCTCAATCTTTTTAAATTCTACTCTAAAACTACTCAACGGGTTAAAAATCAATGCTTCAAATCCTCTGTCATTCAAACTGGTTAATGGTAAAATTTCAATGTCACTAGCACAACTACTATCGCCAACTGCAATACTCCAATCTAATGGCATTGCAACTTCATCGTCTCCAATTTTAAGAACCATTGCAGGTGCATTAAAACTTTCTAAGAATATCAATGGCATGAAGAAAAAATCTGGTTCGTTTGCATCACTGTTGTCTAGCACTGCAAATCTGGTGTTTTCGTCAACCTCTTCTGGTAAATTGTTCAATGAGAACGTTGTGTTATCTAATGTTAATATCTGCATAATTCCTTATTTTTGCCAATCTATCTTTTCAATTGTGAAAGGATACTTGGCTTCCTTGTAAAATTTCTTTCTTTCGGTGAGGTGCCGTTTAGCATACTTACAGGTACTGGTAATGTCCCAGATTTGTACAAAGTCCTTGTCCTCGGCTTTTCGAATACCGCGGCCAATTGATTGTATAACCCTTGTAAAGCTCTTTCCGGACTCCAGAAGAACCAAATTAAAAATCCTAGGGATATTAATACCCACAGCGGCCACACCGTAAGTCGCCACAATAATCTTGTTAGTAGATGTTTTAATTTCGTCATACTCTTCTTTCCGATCTTTGGTTTTTACTTCACCTGAAATAAAAACACTGTCCTCAATTTCATTTATTAAAAATTTGCCTGAGTCTATTCTGTTTACTAGGACCAGTGTGTTGCCTGATTGAGATATTTTCTTAATTAATTTGCTAATATAAATCATCCTGTCTTCATCAGTGACAAGATACTTTAATTCATCAGTATACGCTTTAAATTCCGGTAAGTCAACCATTTGCACAACATTAACATGGCATGCACTAAGTACCCCTATGTCTTGTAATTCATGTGCTTTAATTCCGCCCACTACGTGTCCAATACTTGCAAAAATTTGTTCGTATTCAAATTTTTCTTTTGGTACAGTTCCAGTTAGGCCCCAACGAATTGGAGCATTACATAGATTTTGAGTAAGCAAATTCTTCAATACTTCTGCTTTGGCCATGTGTACTTCGTCAACAATAACTGTTTTAACTCCGTCTAGAAATTCTGCAAGAGTAACGATATCGTGTTCGTGATTTTTACTTTTCTTGTCTAAAATATTAAGACTTTGCCAAGTACAAATGGTGTGTGTCTTGTTGAGATCCTTGCGATCTCCATAATAAACACCCACATCAAGCCCTACGTTAATAAAATCTTCTTCGGTTTGTTCCACTAGGCTTTTGTTGGGAACGATAGTGATTGTGCGACCATATTTTTCTGCAAGATGGCTCAATGTTGCTGTTGTGATTGTTTTGCCAGCACCTGTGGCAATCTCTTGTAGACTCTGTGTGTTGATTAAAAATGTATTAATTGCTTCAACTTGATAGTCACGCAACATGATAGGTTGTCCAGCCTGTTGATGTCCTTTGGGCCATACTTTGCCTAAATCTGCCCAGTAAGTTTCTGTTACAGGTGTAAAATTAATTTGTTGAGTAGTGCGTAAATCTTCTACTTCGTCTATGCCCACACCCATTTTTGCCAATACATCCAGTATTGTTTCTAGCTGACTGAGATATCCGTTGCCGCCTAGGCCAAACATACTGACCATTCCGTCCCATCGACCTAGTTTGTATGCTGGATGATATCTTGCATACGGAATTTCATACTTGAATGTATTGGTTAATTTTTTCCTAGCGTCTAACTGCAAACCTTCTAGTTTGATATTGACTTCGTCTCTGATTACAATTTTTACAGTCATGATAAAATGTGTTTTTCCACTATTGGAGCAGTATCGGAATATTCCAAAATCAAGTCACAGCAATTTGTATACACTGCTGTTTTACCGTGACGCATACCCATGACATTATCTAGCACAATAACACTCATTGGCCTCCATGCGTTGGAAAGGAAGAATTTAGGGATTTTTCCACTCTGAACTCCCACTATCTGTGTGTCACTATCCAGTGGTGAATTGTATTTCTTCTCGCCAATCATCTTATTAAATTTCACACCAGTTTCACTGTTGGGCAATCTAAAATAAATGCCTATGTCAGTATCAATGCCGCAAATTTCTAATGCATTATTCAGTAAATTGAGGTTTTTTAGGTTCTTTGTTTCATCTCTGCTGTCAAAAATAACCATCAATGGCAACCTCTTTAGTTCGACCATTGTGTCTAAGATTTTGATCAACGAATACTGATTTTTGTCAATCCACACCCTAGAGCCCAACCTGTGTGAAATTGTGGAAATTAGTGAATTTTCGTATTTTTCAGGTTTTTTGTCATTTTTTAAAAAATACTGATATCTCTTGCTTCGGTCACTAATCAACATACTATCAGCTGGTGTTTCAACACCTAGGTCAGCGGTGATATGCTTGACAAAATTTTGACTGGACATGGCTGTGATTAAAAACTGGTTTTCAAAATCAGTTTTTGACCATGATTTTATGGTGTCGTAGTGAGTTTTTATGGTTTCATCAATATCAAAGTTTAATTTGTCTAAAGCCTCGTAAAGCACCATGAGATTATGCTCTGTGAGTTCGGCCTCGTAGCTTTTACCAGGATTTCGTTGAGTGAAATTTTCGAGATTTTTTGACAAATTTTGCAAAATTTTACGAATTTGCGAACTAAACGTAAATTCTAAAACCAAGCACGGCTCGTGCTCAGAATCTTTGCCAATATAAAATTTTCTCACTTGTTCAATGAATCTAAATCGTTGCGACCACACGGGTGCCTTGATTGTCTCTAAAATTTCATCTTTAAAAATCTCAAATTTTTCACAATTTTCGTCAAGAATTTTCAATAACAGTTTTGATTGGTTTTCAGTGATAAACACATTGCTAGAAATTGCAGTTGCAAGGCTTCGTAAGACTCTGCTGTCTCTTTTTGCTAATACTTCTTCAATAGTGGGACTATTGTGATTTACAATTTTTAGTAATAATTTATCAACGGTGGTCATATAGTAATTGTAGTGTATTGATAGCCATAAGTCAAGACAATAGAAAAAAATAGGCCTTGTTTTATTTAAGGCCTATTGATGGTGGTTTGAGCAAACTGATTACAATGAAGCATCTTCCATGCCAGCAACTCTCAGTTTAACAATGTTGGTAATTTGCCATTGCTTTTGATCAAGTGCCTTGGTTATACCAAGCCATCTGTTTCTAATCAGTGCAAACTCATTGATAATTTTTTCAAAGTCCACAACGTCTGCTTCACCTTCCACAAACTTTTCACAGTCTCTAGAAGATAAAGCTCGTTGATAGTTTTCTAAATACTTACGAAAATGCTGACTTTTTAAACGTCTAAGTTCAATGTTTAGGTACTCTAAAATAGCTTCAATTTCTTGTAATTGGCTAAATCGTTGCTCCACTATGCCAGGCATACTAGCGGCCGCTTTTTCCACATTACCAGAAATGCAACATTCGTTTCTAGCGGCAATCAATTCTAAATTAAAGTGGTCCGCCGCATCGGGTATGTGCGAAATGTCTTTGCTAATTTTAGCGTACCAACCCATTATTATTCCAGTTCTTTGTAATCGTCGTCTTCTTCTTCTGTTTCTTCATCTTCATTGAGATAATAAGAAATAGCTTGGTCTAAAATTTCGTCAACTCCAGTAGCGGCTTGCATCACACGATCCGACACACCAAAATCTGCCAGCATGTCAATATAACGCTCTGCTACTGTTTCTAACTGCTTTTTATCCAAGTACTCAACAAAGTTTAACCAGATATCACCGATTTGTGTTTCATTCAACATTTTCATCTATCTCCGTAGGAATGGTTGTTGTTAAAGGTTTGATATGAAATTTTGCCATTAACATATCTAATTTATCATCTTTCCATTCTTTTCGATAGAATTTGAATTCCTCACCTGTCTCTGGATCAACCCACTTGAGTCTGTTGCCTTCTTGTTTTAACAGGCCAGCTTTTTCGCACATGTCAACCATTCCTGAATATGGATTCATTCCGGTTTCGTATGGAATTTTAATTTGCACAGTTTCAAATGGCTTGCTATAACGAGTCTTCATGATCTTGCATGATGCACGAATACCCATTACATCAGTTACTTTGTTGCCATCCTCATCCTCTTTGAGTTTAAGTTTTTTCATAGCAACAACAATACTAGAAGCGTAAACAAAACCTTGTCCACCACTGATCTTGTCGTCCGGATCAAACATGTCCTGTGACGCATAAGTGTGGTTTGTACAAACCATACCCACGTTGTAACTACCAAACATGTTGACACAATTACGCACCAAGCTGGTAAGTGCTTTGGGTTTACGGCCCATGTCTCCCTTCATGTCTCCAGCTTGGAACTGGTTAATGTCAGTAGGGGTAAGTAACATACCCAATGAGTCTATGACAAATAAGACTTTAGGACGCTCTGCCATTTCTTTGTACTCTTTCATGAATTCATGAATGGTTTTTGCCACATCATCAATCATTGCCATGTTGAGTTTAAGAAGTTTGTCTTCGCTGGTGTCTACACCTAAATCGTGTAACCATTTTTCATCCAGCGCATTTTCTGTATCAATCAAGATAACATAGATGCCCTGTTCTTGTGCGTTACGAACTAGATTACCTGAACAAATAAAACTTTTACCAGCACCACTTTCACCTGCAAACACAGTGACCTTGCCCAAAGGGATACCTTTGTTAAAATCACCGCTAATTAGGTAGTTCAACGTGTAATTGCCAGTGCTGACCCAATCTGTAGGATCGTTAAATCCCACACCCAGACCTTCAATACTCTTGGTCAAGGTTTTTCTAAATTTTGATAAATCGAAGGCTTTTGTAGCCATAAGTTAATTCTCCTATGATGATTTAAGGGGACCGGAGTCCCCTTATTTTTACTTTTGACGATTGCGAATCATTGCCAAGATGTCTTGGGCACGTGAATCACCGCCTGCACTTGCTTCAGCTTTTGGTGCTGGAGCAGGTGTTGACTTGACTGCTGGAGCAGGTGTGTCGTCTTCATCATGAGATACTTGTGGAGCAGGAGCTGCCTTTGGAGTAGACTTGTTTGGATCGCCAGTGTTCTGACTCATACCTGCTGGTTTGAAATATTGTCCCCAACGTTCCATGTCATATGGTTCGCCGTCAACCGATGCTTCAAACATTTCTTTCATAACTTTCAATTCAACTTCACCAGGTTTCTTTGGCAAGAAATCTGACAAATTAAACAAGCCATGTTGTTTGATTGCCGCTTGTTCAACATCGTTTAACGGACGCTCACGACGTGCCCAACTGGATGTTGAGTAGTCAGCATAGCCGCCTTTTGAACCTTTCTTCATGCGATAGTCTAAACCATGCACAAAGTCAGTTGGCAAATCTTCCAATTCTGGATCAACAAGTGCCGCACGAATTGATGTAAAGATTTGTGGGCCAATGATGAATCTACGGATTGGATTTTCTGGTTGCTCGTCTGTCTTTTCACCAAGTCCGTCTTCTGAAACAAAACCTTGGAAAATGTAACTGCGCTTTTTCCAGTACTTACGACCCATGTCTTCTAGACTTGGATCTTTAAACCAAGCACGTACTTCTGCCAAGATTGGGCAAGCATCGCCATACATTTCTACGCATGGAACTTGTACTGTTACTGGTTTGCTTTCGGATTCACCTTTGATTCCAGCGAATGGCAATTTGATCATTGCACGTTCTACCCAGAAAAAAGTGTTGTCTTGATTACCGTCTGGTAAAAAACGAAGGGTGGACTCGCCGCCTTCTTTGAGATTCCAGAATGGATAAATTGACTTGTCTCCACCTGAACGATTGTTGTCTGAACCTTTCGATTCTGCTGCCTTGAGCTTTGCTCTGATTTCTGCTAAAGATGCCATAATTGTTCTCCTATTAATAGCCTTAGTTTGCTTTATGTGCCTATATTTGTTTTACACCCTGCAAAACAAAAAGTGCATACATGTTATTGTACGCACTTTTATTTAGTAAAGCAAGAGAAATCTTGCTTAAAATGTGACTAGTTTACTCAATTATCTATGATGTACCAAACTGATAATTCTGTTTAATTCATCATTTTGGAAGCCAACTGATTCAGCAGTTGCTTGACCGTATCCACCAAACTTTCTCTGCGGTGCTGCCGCCGATGGTGCTGGTGCTGGTGCCGCTGGTGCTGGTGCCGCTGGTGCTGCCGCCGCTGGTTTGTTACTCACTGCCGCTTGCTGTGCGTTGTTCCATGTGGCATTTTGATTTGCCGCAACTGGTGCAGATTGACCACCTAAAAAGTTTGGTAGAATTTTTTGAGCAGTTGTTCTAACATCTGGTGCCGCTTTGGTCCCACCCCATGTTGGATCAAACTCTTGAGCACCTGCTTCGTCATCTGTACTCATGGATGTTTGCGGTGGAGGCGCCGCTGCCGCTGGTGCTTCTGGTGCTGCCGCTGGTGCTTCTGGTGCTGCCGCTGGTGCTTCTGGTGCTGCCGCTGGAGCCGCCGGTGCGCTAGTGTAACTACTTGAAGCATTTGCGGCTGCTGGTACTGGGGCTGTGTCTACTGCCGCTGGTGCTTGGTTTTGTGGAGCATTGGGATCAGTAGTTACATCTGGATGTTTGGCCATTGCCGCTTTGGTTGCTGGCCCTAACTTGCCGTCAACTGTTAATTTTAATGTAGGATCTTTGGCATTTAATTTTGTTTGTAATTCTTGAACAGTGGCGGCTGGCATTGTTTTGTCGTATGCAACCTTTGGTGCTCCAGCTGGTGCCGCAGGCTTAGCAGGAGGCTTAGTGGCTTGTGCTCCAGCAGGTTTTGCTGGTGTACCGCCTAGAAAAGCTGGAGCATATTTCTTATAACCAGCTTTCATATCGTCCCATACGCCTTCGTCCATTTGACTAGTTTTTTCATTCAAACGAGCTGTTAGTGCTCGCAATTGATGTTCGTTGATTTGTTTTTTCATATTAATTTCCAAAGTTAAGTTTGCCCATGATGTCCTTCATCATGTCACGTGGGTTCATTTGCACACCTGGTGCTTGTATATTTTGGTTAGGCATCTTATCGTGCATGCCTTTCATCATACCGCCCATGGTATTTTTAATTTGTCCTTGCATTGCATCTGAGTCGCTAGGATCAAAGTCCTGACCACCTATGTTAAATTTCATGCCTTTGATCTTGTTCACAGCATCGTCATAACTAGAAGATTTACCATCAATGTTGCCTGAACTAGTATTAGATTGTGAAACTTTTGCGCCTGGGTTTTGTTGCTTCCACTGACTGAACAACTGATCAATGTTCACGTTGGGATTTCCTTTTTGGAACTGTTGCATGATACTGGCAAAATGATCACCTGTTGGATCTTCGTCAATAGTTTGACTGACTCCTGACAAACGCATGATCTGATTGTGCTCATTGCCGCTGGGATCCATTTTGTCAATAAGTTTTAAAACCTTGGCCAAATCGTCTTCGTTGGCATTTTTAAATTCACCATTTTTAAAGTCTTTGACAACTTTGGTCTTGGCACGTGTGCCGCCAATGGTGAAATTCTTTTCTTCTGAGTTCCAAAAACCTGCAACACTTTTTAACATTTCGTGTGTACCACTGGCATTATTATCAGTATCAAACCCAAAGTCTGTTGGACTCATTCCACACTCTTCAATGCAATCATGCAGTGTCATTGTTCTATGACCAAAGTCCAAAGTGGTGTCTAACTTTGCGCCGTGATCCTTGGCAGTGTGAATTGCTTTGATTAATCCCTGACGTGCCAAGTGCCTTGCTTGACTACGTCCAGAGTGTTTTGCACCACTTTTATCTGTCACAGTGCCCTTGTTACGTGTGTAAGGACCATCAAACGGAGGATCCTCGTCATGACCTTCTGCTACTGGTGGTGCTTCGGGTGCTGGTGCTTGTGGAGCCGCTGGTGCTGCCGGTGCCGGTGCGGCCTCTGGTGGAGGAGCTTCAGCGCCTGCTGGTGGCTCAGGCAAGTCTTGTCCACCTATTTGATCTTCTCCGTCAAATTTAAGACGTATTGCCACCTCTGGATCACGTTGTTGTACATACTGTTGAATCAACGGACGAATATCTAACTCAGCATCTATGTCATCTAAACTTTGTAAAAATTCTGGATCATCTATGATGCCTTTTAAACTGCCAATGGCATTAACTGCATCTGGACCACCTTGCAATTCAGTGTCCAATAAATCATTTAACTTGTCAATTGCTCGTTGTTGCACTTGTTTGTCAGGACTGAATAGCGTGTCATCTTCGTCTTCATTCATAATGCCGTCCATGAATGATTCAAATTGATCTTCTGGAGATTCAAAAGTTGGTTTTGATTGTTGAACTTCTTGAGCGGCCTTATTAATAGCTCCCCATAGTCCGCCCATTGATCCTGCCATGCCGTTGTTGGGGCCTTGAACACCTAGTTGTTTAGCAACTTGGTCAACAGTCATGCCGTTGGCTAATAATTCTTTGGCCTTGCGATTTACTTCAAGCCACTCTGGTGAAACACGTTCAGCTAACAACTCGTCTGCTGATAATTCTTTAACTGGAATATCTGTTTCACTTACCAGTTTGAATATGTATGGAAATGCTGTTTTTAATTCTTCATTGAATGTACGGATGGTCAAGCGATCAATCCAGTCACTCATGATGTCTTCTGGAATCATTTGATCTTCTGCTTCAGTAAATGATTCTGCAAACTGTTCGTAATATGGCTTACGTGCAAGTCCGTGTACTTGTTTTTTAATCTGTTCAATGCGCTCAAATACTCTGTCAGTGATGTCGCCCATTGCTTCACTCAATGCTTCATTGCGACCCACATAATTTTTAAATTTACGTAAATTAGCAAGTTCTTCGCTTAGACTGGTAATGTGTTTGCCAATAGCATCGTAAGGAATGCCGCCATGCTTCAAATGTTCTGCTAGTGCGCGGGCGCCGCCAAGATGTTTGAATGGATATCTAAAACGTTCACCTTGTGCATTTTCAACATAAATACTTTCAATGTGCATGGTGCGTCCAGCGGCCAATTCTGTGTTAACAGGTTGATTATGTTTGATGATAATCTTGGCTTCGCCTAAATCTTGGTAGCTCATTCTAGCTGTACCAAAAAGTTTATTTTCCATAATAGGTTCCATCGGTTGTTCCTTGGGTTTTGCTTTAAATTGATAATCTCGTTTGTCTAGATTGTCCTTTCCGGTATTCTGTACATCGAAATTTAATAATCTATCTTTGGCAAATTGTCTAAAACTGCGTATAAATTTAAAAGCACCGGTATGATGACTGTCAGCTAACTCTCCGCTAACTTGCACAATAACTCCGTCATCTTCATCCAGTGTAACAGATATAGATCCCAGCTTGTCATCGTGTTCTACATAATCAAATTCAAAAAATCGTGCTTTGGGAATGTCTGACTTCTTGCTCAGTACTTCAGCGTTTTCATCACCAATTTTGATGTCAGAGAATCGTGTTGATATTTTTCCGTATAAATCAAGGGCAATTTTATCTAAATTTGTGTTCATGTTGTATTTATCCGATACCCGACGATATGAATATAGGCAAGGGCGGTTGCCAATTCTCATCAGTTTCCCAATCGCTGGTGACTTTTATGTGTTCAAACACCGCTGGATCCCACTCTGCCAACAGTGTGCTCATGCGAATAATCAGCAACAGTGCAGATACCAAGTCATCGTGCTCACCTACTTTTGCTTTGAAACTTGTGCCAGCCGCAATATAAGTCTTCAGTTCACTGATCAAACTGCGGCTGTTCAGTGTCATTTTTCCTTCTTCAATCATGAACTTTATTTTAGAACATGCAGAAATCTTGTTGCCAAACGTGGTATTAAACCCTTTGCGGAACTTTTTAACGTGTCCTTTACGCAGAGGTTCTGATAAAAATAATCCTGGAAAAGTTTCTTCGCCCAAGTTGTCAATAACAACCAGCGCACTTTCTCCCACAGTGTTATTTTCCACACTCCAGTAAATTTGATTGATACTGTCATCGCCCAGCTCATCTTGAATATGTTTTAAAATGTCTCTAAATATCTTAACTTGACCTTGAATAGGCGTGATGTTGTGTTGCCATTCTGCTACCTGTATAAAACTGGGAACTTCAAACACTTCAATAGCACCATAGTCGCCGCCTGTGCCTAAACTGGGATCCATTGCGGCAATGTAAACATTTCCTGGAGTTGGCTTTTTGTACCAACGCACTTGACCCATTTTTTCTATGGGTTCTTTGCCCACCAGTTCTGCTAATTTAAGACTGTTGATCAGTGTTTCATCATACACTAAAAATTCGCAACCGTATTCACGACGGAAACGTTCTTCGCCAATACGACCCATCTCAACTCGCTTCCATTCGTCATCGCGATCTGGGTGCTCATGCCACTCTGCACGGAATCCGTGAAAGCCGTTGAGTCCTAATCCGTCATTGCGTTCATCACCGTATTCGTCAAATTGGTTTTGACTTTCTTTCCAGATTATAGCAAATTCATCTTCGTCACTGTTGGGTGTTGATGTAATAATTGCACGACCACCAGTTGCTAGTGTTGGGGATATTGAAGTCCAAAACTCAGTGGCGATATTTGGTTGTACGAAAGCAAACTCATCACAATATAGTAAGGATATGGACATACCACGACCGGTGTTGCCAGTAGTAGTAGCTGATACAATTCTTGAGCCGTTGTCAAATTCTATACTCCCTTTGTTGTAGTTGACCACTCCGCAACGTATGCTGTCATCGCATAGTTCATATCCATAACGGATACGTTGCATAATCTCTTGCGAGCCAGTGTATTTGTGTGCGGCCACTAGAATAGTTTGATCTGGATGAAACATGGCATACCATAACAAATATGCTGATGCACATGTGGTCTTGCCACTTTGACGTGGCAGCATGTTGATGTTGAATCTAAAATCGTGATAACTTGCTAACAAACGTTCTTGATATTCATAAGGCTCAAACAACAATTTACCTTTTACAGGATGCTGAATATAAAAGAAATGTTTTGCAAAATACAAATATCCTTTTTGAGGGTCAGAACACGCCAGCAAGTCTTGTACTTGTTGTTCTGTGAACCTTTCTTTGGTATGCGCTTTCTTGGTTAAGACGCCGTCTAGTGATTTTGCCATATGTTTATTTAATCAAAAAAATAGACTCCGGAGAGTCTATTTGGCACTATTGGACAGAGTGCTAACTGCGACGAATTAGTCTTTTAAACGGCCGTCAGCTTCTGCTGACTTTAACATCGCGGCACGGTCAGCATAGCTTCCACGTTTAACATCTTTAGCAGCATCCTTCTCACCTTTGGTAGGATTTTTAACGTGTTTTAGGGGATCAAATTTGTCTTTTTTACCTTCTTTAATCTCGTCGTACATTTGTGCTAGACGTGATACCAATGATTCTTGCATTGGGTTGCCGCCGCCGTTGACTTTTGGACGCTCTTCACCTTTGCTGTGCATGTCGTCTCCTGTTTGAGTCACTGCATCAATGCCAAACACTTCTGGACCACTTGCACCTTCTGGAGAATTTTCATAGCCATCGTCAATCACGACATCAATCGCCCCGCCCAGCTTTGGTCCGCCAAACAATGCGTCAACACTGTGTGAGTGTGGATCTGAATTATCACCAGATTCAATGTTTCGAAGAATTTGCATTAGATCTCTAATGCCACCAGGGCCTGTGCCATGCATTGTTACATTCATGTCAACATTGTCTTGTTGCTTGGGCGGCATTGAAGGCATAGGCATCATTCCGCATTCGTCAGTTACTGGGCCGTCGGTGTGTACTGGAGCAACTTCACTAGACGCATCATCGTATGCTTCACCTCTTACTGCACCAGCGTTTGCTGGAAGTGGTTGTCCCGGAGCAATATTGGTCTTTGATGCAACTGGGTTTGACATTGTTACTCCACCACCAACTGGCTGAGCACCTGGAACATTACCAGATGCCGCATTGGGAATTCCAGCAGGTGCAGCCGGTAACGTTCCGGCGGCTTTCATACGCTGGAATCTTTCTGTAGCAGATTCCTCGTCAAGAATTCTAATTTTCTTGTATAATTCTGTGAAGTTCATTATAGTGCTCCTTTGGCTGTTGGTAATTTTACTTTCCTGCTGCCAACAGCACTGGTGTTGTTTTGTTTGGCTGGCTTGTCTTTTAACTTTTCTATTGGAACAGATTTAGCAAGGATAGTATCATTTATTCCTTTTTTCTGTTCTCCAACACTTTTGCTTTTTCCTAATTCTTTTAACAAACTCATAGTGTGCTTGTCACCCACTAATTTTTGATTGTCTTCTTTTTCGTAATCTGCTTCTAGAACACTTTTACCACTCTTGGCAGCATTGGCATTGTTGATTGCCAGTTCTCTTTCTTCCATGGCATTTCTAACTTTGATCAATGCACCTGACATTTTTAATGTTTCAGCAATGGAATTTTTAATTTGCAAGCTGGTTGCTGGGTAGCAAGTGCATACCTCAAACACTGTTACATTAACGTTGGCATGCTCGGGAAAATCCACTTGACGTTCTTGTATTGGTGTGCGTTTGCCGCCACTGCATGATTCCAACTGATACTGAGACAATGCCAACTTGATTTTTTCTGTGCAATCTTTAGGGCAGTCTCCAGCAATTTTTACTTTGAATTCGTAAACTTTTTTGCTTTCAGTTAAGTATTCTTTGAATGATTTCATAATATGATCCTAGTAGTGTATTTATTTCATATTGCGGAGTTTTTCTATTAGACTATTACGGTCTGTGATAATAACTCCGTCACCTTGTAACGTTACACCCTCGTCAGCTGTGTTTGCGTCTTGATCTAATTTGTGCTTTTTCAGCTGTAATTCAACCATTTTTAACTTTTTATCAAGTTTTGCCGATTTAGCACTGATAGCATGACCCAGCATACTTGCCGCAACTTCAAACATTCTAGCACTGTACCGTGCTTCTACGTTCATACCAAGATCCATGATGTCGTCATATGCATCAGTGGCTTTTTGTGCCAGTGCATCCAGTTCGCCATCTGCTATATCGCCTAGGCCTTTGACCGCAGGCAGTGCGGAGGCAATTTTATCAAATTCAGACATGTCTCTCAAGAACGGCTGAGCAATCTCTGCTTTGATAGCTTTCTTTTCTTCGTCCTTGACAATTTTCTTGCTTTCGGGCAAGTTGAGTATTTCTTCAAGTTTTTTAGTCATACAGATACTTATGCCTATGTCTGGCTGAATATATCATTTTCGTTAAGAATTCTAAATTTTATGCCCTGTTGCTTGCACCACATGTTGGCCGCTGACCACTTGGCTTGATTCTTAACATACTGCGCTTGATTGTACTTGTTCTTGCCCACACGTTCCAGTATGGTTTGACTGGCTGGTTTAATCTCAATCAGCTCTACCAGCAATCGATTTTTTTTATCCAAGTATTGAATAAAAAAATCAGGTACATACACTGTTTGTCGATTGGTCAGTGGATCTCTGTATGGTATCTGTATTGCTTCGCTGGCCCACTTTTGTATTGCTGGATTGTTGTCACAAAAGTTCATGAAACTCCATTCCCAACTGCTTCTGTATGTTGGAACTTTGGTACCAACATATTTCTCAGGATGGCGCATTGTGAATTTACCACGAGCAAATTTGGCCATTTTACACTAGAATATTACGAGATTCGTAATTGTTAACCACGGGCGTAATCCTATAACCCAACAAACTGGTTTTTTCTCTGTAGCCGTTTAATACCTGGGCCACCACTTGACTCAGCTGTACATCTGTTAGAGATTTCAAAGAATCCAACAATGTAAACACACTGACATTTTCTACCCTTGCTTGATTCAACAACACAATGGCTGTGCTTTTTGCACTGGATTGGTCAAATCCTCGCTTGACAAAGAATCCTACAGACGCATCTATTTCGCCTGCTGGAAAACTCACAGGTTGTACAAAATAATTGTCAAAAAATTCTTTGACAGTTATTGCGTTGTTTAATTGATCTAACGGTAAGTTACTTTGCATATTTTATACCTGAACTGATTTGGCCACAACCGCATTGGTTGGAGCTGGTGTTGGGAATGCCACGCCATTGACTCCACCGGTTGTTTGTTGTGTAGTGGTTGTTGACAAATTGGGATTGCCCGTTTGTGTTTGCGGGCTTTTGGTGTTTTGATAACTGTTAACAGTATTGATAGCGTTATTGAGAATGCCAGGAGCAATAGTTTCAATATCCAATGCTTGCACAAAACTGGGACTAATAATAGTGGGATCTGGATTAACTCCTACCAACTGACTGGGCTTGAGGTCATAGTGTTCAATACCAAACCCTTCTGGAGTACCTGCTTCAACTTGACCAACACTGTAGTTGACAGCTTCGTACAACAACTTCATATCAAACTCACGAGTTTTACTATCAGAGTAATCAAGTTTGTTATGATTCCAACTGGTGATTAACGGGTTGATCAGTTGATAACACACAAATTCATGTCTGGCCATTTGATAAATTTTTATATAATTAAAGAATGGTGCTACACTGCCGTTGTCTAGGCCGTAAGGTGTTGTGATAAAATTACTGCTACGAGTTGCGTTCCTACTGTAAGCACCACCGGACTTTGCGCTGGTACTGTCTGCATAATAGTAACTGTAATAATTTTGCCAAAGTTGATTGATCAAGCCCATGTTATCGTCATGAAACTTGATATCAATTTCACCCGGCTTGTGCTGAAACTGCATGACTTTTTTTCTGTTGTACTGATTTAAAACTTCTGTTTGTATAGTGAAGCTGGGCAAACTAGCAGACTTGACCAACATGTTGATTTCATTACCGTAACGTTGCACTAGATTGGCATTCTTGAGAGCTGACACATTGATACTGAATGACACATGAAACAGGAAATTTTGTTTAGGTGCCAGCCTGAATTGGTCAACATTAAACAGATTGGCCGCGTGTTGCCAATCTCGTAGAGTGACTTGGGTGTTAGGGTCAACAGTTAAATTTCTATTAGATGTGAATGCCATAACAATATTTATCGATATAGTAAACTACGTACATAATGATCAGTCGTTAAAAAAGCCCAAAAAGGGCTTTTCTAATTAAGCGCCTAGAGCGTTTGTTCCGCCTGGATGCTTGGTCTTGTTTGTTGGTGAACCCAATGCTCCACCAACTGTCTGAACAGCATTGTCATAGGTAACTGTCAATTTGATTTTTACTGGGTCATTGGTTTTGTATGCCAATGTACCGTATTCAATCTTCTGAACATAGCAACCATAAACTTCCCATGTTTCTAAAACTGTAGGAGTGCTTGTGCCGTTACCACCGTCTAACATTTCAATGCGTAATGTGAACTTGTAGTCACCTGCTGATGCCGCTGAACTTTGTTCAAAGTAGTCAAACTGTCTTTGCATTTGTTCGCCACATAACTTACTAACTTGACCAGTTACATCATCACGCATGGTAATTGCAATGGTTCCCCATTTTACCTTGCCAGCAAAGTGAATTTTGCTGTTGTAGATGTCAATAACTTGATCTTCGTGTTCAACTGTGGGACGAGCCGCATCTTCAATTTGCTTGGTCATCTCAGTAGTGGATCCGCTAACGCCAAAGTTTTCAAAGTTAACTCTAAAACGATAACTTAATTTTGGCATCAACATACCTTGTGAGCCTGCGCTCTGATCTGATGCTAATGGTACTGTAAAATTTGATAGTGCCGCGATTGCCATTTATGTTCTCCTAATTATTAACCTAACGCCTTAACGCCGCCAGTGTTTTCCAAACGCAATGGAATGTAAATAAATTCAACTGCCTTAACTGGTTCAATCGCGATATCAACGTGTAGTTCGTTAGCATCGATTCTTGATGGTGTGTTGTTGCTTGTGTCACATACCACAATGTAGTCATACAAAGCACGTTGCCCTGTCAACTCAAGTAGCATGGATTCGATTTGATTCTTGATTTCATTACGTGTTTGTGTATCGTTTGGTTCAAACACATATGGTTTTGCTATTTGATTCAATTGGTAACGCAAGTAAATTACTAAACGTGCCACGTTGATACGATCCAAACTGCTGGCAATCAACTGACGTGTTTTCTGTCCGTAAGCCACTAAACCTGTTCCTGCAATAAACGTGATTGGATTCACGTGTACACCTGCTAGGGTATCACGTTGTCCAGTGTTCAATGCCACTGTGTTAAACTCGCCAGTGATAGGATCAACATATCCAACTGAGCTGGCATTTGTAACACCACCACGACGTACACCAGCTGGTGCAAACCATGGATAAGAAACGTTGTCGCTTAGAGCAATTGTACGCAACATGATGTGACTTGGAGGAACAACAATGTTGTTGCCAGTCAAATCAGTAGTGAATCCCCATGGATAATAAACTGCCGCGTAAGCGTTGGTAGCAATTAAACCTGCTTCGCCATCCACTGCCGCACCGCCAACGTTTTGTCCCCAGTTGCTCAATGAAGTAGCATCTGGTGTTAAACGTGCTGGAGTGTCTGCAACAATAAATGCTGTTTCACCACGGCTTGTGTTCAAGTCAATCAATGTGCTTAGTGTTTCTAAATAACCTGGGCAAGCTAACAGGTTAAACTGTCTACTATCCTCGTCACGTATTTGTTGATTGCTGTTGATCAATTCATTCAATGCATTTAATACCACTGCACGTTGTGATTTACGTCCAAATGTTCCTGAACCATTTAGTTGGTTAGGAGCTTGGCTTACCCAACGATGTGGATAGTAATAAGTCATTGCATCACCAGCACCAGCACCAAAACGTGTGTTGCGTTCAGTAACATCAATGTAATCTTTTACAAATTTCACCACATTGTTACCTGAACGACGCAAGTTCCATAGCAATATTCCTTTTGGATACAGTGCTGGATCTGGTGAGTCTGTATCAACAAAGTTGCTTGATAGTAGTGTGCTGATACTGGATGGAGTTCCTGTGCCGCGTGTGGTAACATCACCGCCCACTGACGTCCAACGTGCATCAGCAAACACAACACCATTCTCTGTGGTCTGATCTGCGTTGTCAACTAACACCCATTTTTTGGTCAAAAAGTTGAATTTGTAAATGTATGGATAATCGTCAAAGTCAGTAGTGCTGACCCAAATATCACCGTGTGCAAGGGCTGTGCCATCGCTTTGTGTAGTTGGAGCAGTGGCTGAAACTGTTGGTCCTGCTGGATCTGTACGATCTGCACCGTAACCAACACCGCCTGAACTTTGATTGTAGTTCAAGTAGCCAACAAACTTGGTACCATCGTGAATCATAAGGTCAACTTCGTCAATCACGCTGTTGTACCATAATGTTCCATCATCTGGAATAGTTGTTGGAGCAGTGGCTGATGCTGGAGCAAATGCACTGGTGCCAGTCATTGAACGCCATAGGGTTGCCAAGTATGTGCCGCTGGCTGTTGGTTGGTCGTTGTACCAGTTTGCTGTTGTGCCCACTGTGAATAAACCAGCAAGTGGAGTGTTTCCACCGTCTACAAAGTGAATGTCACCACCAGCAGTGTGTGTGATAGTAACACTGTTGTCGCTGTTTAACACCACTGCCACATTTACATCACCGTTGGTTGCTGCCAATACTGCCGCAATAAACGTCTGTGCTCTTGCTGTGGCTGTGCCACTAGTCAATGTGTAAGTTACCACTGATGCTGTGGCCAATGTGCCTGATCCTGGCAAACTTTGTTGTAAACTAAATCCGTATGAGTTGTTTACTGGAACTGTTGCTGTGAATGCACTTGTTCTAACACTTGTTGGTCCACCGCCTGCATAACCATATATCTTAAAGTTGGCAAGCGGTGTTGCGCCTTCGTCATCGTTGTATTTTACATACGTTGTGTTGGCCGCTAATCTTAATCCGCCTGTTGAGTCCAGAGCAGCCAATGCTGAAGCATTGTTGGCAAATAAACGTACAGGTTGTTCAATCCATGAATCCGTTGCTGAACTGTATTTCTTAATAATCCAGTCTGCACCTTGATTCACGCTGGTTGTTTTGACCCAGATAGAACCTGTTGGAGCACCGTTGGCTGTGCCTGCATTTTCTGTTGCTTTGTATGTTGGAACACTGGTGTGAGCACTGATTTGTAACTTTGGTGCTTGATATGTTGTGTTACTTAGACCAACCAATGCTGGAACTGTTCCTGAAAGCACAACGTTGACACCAGTTGAATAAATTTGCAAGTAACCATTTAGCTCAGATGCTGTTACACCAGCAATGCCCGCATCAATAATTGCAGTTGCAAGGTTAGCATAGTTAGTTCCACTGATAGTTGTTCCGTTAATTACCAAGGTGTCGCCGCCAGTAGTGATTGTGCCGTTCACTGTGCCAGCTGTTGGAGCATCATCAATGGTAAAGGCAGTGCCTGTGATTGATATTGGAGATGCCGCTGTGCCAGCTGTTTGTGATGTGCTGACAACAAAACTTGTGCCAGTTAACGAAGCACTGGCCGCTGTTTGACTGTTGTTAACTACCCAGCTTGAACCTGAGCCTGACACAATGTAAGTGCCTGCAGAAACTGTGCCACCTGTTACGGTCATACCAATGGCAATTGTGCCAGTTGGTGCTGATGTTGTCAATGCTGTTCCAGTAATACTACCTGTGAATGTTGCAGTGTTTTGAGTGGTAATGTATGTGAAAGCAGTGATAGTGCCGCCGCTCAATACCAATCCAACACTTGGAGTTCCTGTCAATGCTGTTAGCACTGTGCCAGAGCCGCCGCTGGTTCCGTTGCTGATAAATCCAGTAAATGCCTGATTAACCACAGCAGTGATGCGTGTGTTTGCTAGAATGTTTGAACCTGAAATAACCTGACCCACTGCAACTGGCGAGCCTGTTACTGCACTGATAACTGACAATCTAGTTGAGCTTTGTGGAATAAAACCAGTAAAGCTGGTGCCAGTTGCTGCCAGTGTTGGGCTCAATACTGTGCCTGCCGCTGTGGGCCAGCTGGCTGTCCATGCTGAACTACCTACTTCAACCCATGTGCCAGCGGCTGTGTCTGTTAGGTATTTTTTCATCCATAACTTGTTCAAGTTGGTAACTGCCACTATTACATAGTCGCCAACTTGTCCAATACTGGGTAATGGAGCATAGTTGCTGGCGCCAGTGGTCTGTGCAACATCAGTGATAACTGTGATGATTTGTTTGGTAAATGATTGACCGCCAGTGGTTGTGGCACTGGCGCTGTTCCATTCAAAAATACCAAAATTTGTATTGGCCACATCAAACCACATGGTGCCGTTGGCAGGATCGCCAGTTGGCTCAATGGCATTGGCTTCCAGTTGTTTTGTGTTTAGATCTGCACGTACCACATAAGCACGGTTACTAACACCCAAGAAGCTGTATGCGGCTTGCAAGCCATATTCGTTAATTTCGCCAGCGTGTACTGGATTGTTACTTGCGTCAGTTTGGAAGAAAGGAATACCAAAAGTGGTTCCAAGATCCATTTGACTTGTCATTAGATACGCCTTGCCAGCATTTGCTTTCAAGGTTCCTACTGCGGTACCAGTACCGGCAGCGTTTTGTTTGTTTTCTTGTGACGCTACAATAATCAGCGGGACTGTTCCCGGTGCAGACGGTGTATAAAAACTCTCGTCTACTACTGTTACGCTTACGCCTGGTGAACTTAATTGAGCCATTGTGTTATCTCCATGAGTACATGTTCCTATATGTATTTATAGCATTTTGGAATTTCATAGCTCATATACACCACCGAAAAGGTCTCAAAAAGGCCTGGTTAGATTAAATACAATATGAGACCACT
>Ga0209768_10000742_pt1 | contig 21580 bp, 20 predicted proteins | sample LauGreSBDMM110SD_3_FD_187564 | JGI IMG/M metagenome (GOLD analysis project Ga0209768, IMG submission 187564) | Freshwater lake microbial communities from Lake Michigan, USA - Sp13.BD.MM110.SD (SPAdes) (version 2) | ecosystem: Environmental > Aquatic > Freshwater > Lake | place: Lake Michigan... | reverse complement strand
GCAGCAGGGAGCGCCACACCGTCGTGGCGCGATTGCGGTGACGCTCGGCACGGCACTCACGCTGACCTGCGTCAGTCGCACCGGCGAGCTGCTCGGCGGCGCCATCACCGCCTCACCACTCCTCGCCGCGCGCGCACTCGCGAGCGGAACCGCCGCACTCCCCGAGGTCACCCTCTACGACGAGAGCCCAGAGATTCCAGGGCCGATCGGTGCATCAACGGAGAGCGCACTCGCCGCTGGGATCTTGCGCAGCGCACGTGGTGGTCTCCTTGCACTAATCAACGAGAGCGTTGTAGAGATGGAGCGACTCGATCCGGGATCACCGGCACCTGCAATCAGCCTCACTGGCGGCGCTGCAACGGCGGGCTGGAGCGCGGGCATCCGCGCCGATCTCCGTGACCCAGATCTTGTGGTGCGCGCACTGCTCGCACTGCCACGGAGCGTCCGCACATGAGCGGCGCACCAACCAACGCGAACGGGCCGCTAAGCGGACGACTGATCGTCCTCGGCATTACTGGATCAATCGCCGCATTCAAGGCGCCCGAGATCGTGCGCGCACTGCGCGCCGCTGGTGCCGATGTTCAGGCGCTCCTCACCCCCGCTGCAACGAAATTCGTCTCACCGCTCACCCTGCGCACACTGACCGGCCACGCTGTTGATGCAGATCTCCTCGACCTGCTTCCAGACGGTCGCATCGGTCACATCGTTGCCGCCGATAGCGCCGACGCGATCCTCGTTGCACCAGCAACGGCACAGTGGCTCGGCGCGATGGCTGGTGGACTCGCGGGCGACGCGGTGACCGCCGCCTGCCTCGCCACCACCGCACCCGTTGTTGTTGCCCCCGCAATGGATGGCGAGATGTGGGTACATCCGGCAACGGTCACGAATGCGGCGCGCCTCACCAACGACTTCGGCTACACGATCGTGGCGCCAGAGAGTGGCGCACTCGCATCCGGAAGTAGCGGCGTCGGTCGACTCCCTGAACCTGCAACGCTCGTTGATGCGCTCGTCCGCGCGATCGGCAACGCGCCGATTCGTGAGCCGAGTGAGGCGCGACGACCACCACTCGTCCCTGCAGGCGACCTCTCCGGTCGACGTGTCGTCATCACTGCAGGCGGCACCGAAGAGCCGATTGATGCGGTGCGCATCCTGGCGAACCGCTCCTCTGGACGACAGGGTGTCGCCCTTGCCGAAGCGGCGCGCGATCGCGGCGCTGACGTCGTGTTGATCGCCGCGCGCGTCGCCATCCCGCTCCCTGAAGGGGTGGAGATCGTCCGCGTCGCCACCGTTGCTGACCTTGACGCAGCACTCCGCAGCGCACTCTTGCCACCACCCGCTGGCACAAGCGCAACCCTCGCAGATCTCTTCATCGCCGCTGCAGCGGTCTCCGACTTCCGCATGGCGGGGGGACCGAGTAAGGAGAAGCTGCGTCGTGACGGCGCGCTCACCCTCCACCTTGAGCCAACCCCCGATCTCCTCGCTGGGATCGCGGCGGCACTTGGGCCACGCTCGAAGCGGACAACCAAGCTGATCGGCTTCTCCGCAGAGAGCGGCGCAACGAAGCGCGCTGCAGAGAAGCTCGCCGCGAAGGACCTTGATCTCATCGTTGCAAACGATGTGAGTGCGCCAGGGATCGGCTTTGAGAGCGCAGAGAACGCGGTAGAGATCCTGCACGTTGATGGGAGCACGCAGCGCATTGGCCCAGCACCAAAGCGCGTTGTTGCCGACGGGATCCTTGATCAGGCGGTGCGACTCCTTCGCGGTGCAACGCACGCATGAGCACGCAGGATGGGGTGCGGCGCAACAGCGTTGCAACGCTGCAAGCTCTCCGCGACGCGGGCCAGCGTTTCGCGCTTCTCACCGCATACGATCGCGCCACCGCAGAGCTCGCCGAGGCGGCCGAGATCCCCGCGATCCTTGTTGGCGACTCACTCGCGCAGGTTGCACTCGGCCATGAGAGCACGGTGCGCGTTGGGATGAGCGAGATGCTCCACCACGTCGCCGCGGTTGTGCGCTCCAGCAGCAGCGCGCTAGTGATTGCAGATATGCCCTTCCTCTCATACGTAGATGTCGCCACCGCGGCAACCAACGCAAGCGCCTTCCTCCGCGACGCGGGCGCGGGCGCCGTGAAGATGGAGGGGGGTGCTGAGATGGCGCCAATAGTCCGAGCACTCGTTGAGAGCGGCGTCCCCGTGATTGGACATATCGGCTTCACGCCGCAGTCGGCGCTGCAGCAGGATCGTGCACGCGCCCAGGGGAAGGAGCCGGCGGCGGCGGCGGGCCTCCTCGCTGACGCGCTCGCACTGCAGGCGGCTGGCGCCGCCGCGATCGTGATCGAACTCGTCCCTGCCGAACTCGCCGCGCTCATCACCGAACGACTCACGATTCCAACAATCGGGATCGGTGCCGGTCCGCACTGCTCTGGCCAAGTGCAGGTTGCACCCGATCTCCTTGGACTTCTTGCGGGGCCAGTACCACGCCATGCTGGGGGCTACGCCACACTGCGCGACCAGGCGCTGGCTGGACTCACGAAGTGGCGCGCCGATGTTGCGGCGGGAACCTTTCCTAGCGCTTCACAGAGCCTCACCGCGAGTGAGGAGCTTCGCGCCGCACTCGCATCGATGTAGTGATGCAGCGCATCCAGAGCCGCGCCGAACTCGCCGCCGCACTCAATGGAGCGCCACGACCGATCGGCTTCGTCCCCACGATGGGGGCGCTCCACGCCGGTCACGCCGCACTCATCCGCGCCGCACGCGCTGAGTGCGCAACGGTGGTCGTCTCCATCTATGTCAACCCGACACAGTTCGCCGTTGCTGCGGATCTCGCCGCCTATCCGCGCACGCTCGATGCGGACGCTGCCCTCGCTGAAGTGAGCGGCGCCGACCTCCTCTTTCATCCGAGTGATGCCGAGATCTATCCGCCAGATCAAGTGATAGAGACGATTGACCCAGGGCCGCTCGCGCTCCGTCTCGAAGGTGCGGCGCGACCGGGACACTTTGCCGGCGTTGCAACGGTGGTATCGCGACTCTTTGACCTGGTGCAACCAGACCGAGCCTACTTCGGCGAGAAGGATGCCCAGCAGCTGCGCGTCGTAGAGTGGATCACCGCGCGACGCACATCAGCGCCACGCATCAGCATCCGTCGCATCCCAACGGTCCGCGACGCTGATGGCCTTGCGCTCAGCTCACGCAATGCGCGCCTCTCCCCCGCCGGCCGAGCGGCCGCCGCCGCTATTCCACGCGCACTTGACGCGGCGCGCGACGCACGTGCACGTGGCGCATCCACTGTGGCGCAGGTTCGCGCAGCGGCGCTGCACCTACTCAGTCAGCATTCAGAACTCACGCTGGAATACCTCGACCTTGCTGACCCTCACACGCTTGAGGCACTTCCAGAGAGCGCGACGGTCAACGAAGCGCTCCTCACTCTTGCAGTGGCGGTGGATGGCGTGCGACTTCTTGATGAGCGCCTTCTCGGTGAGCGAAGCGTGAGCTAGCGCGCTGGGACGGGTCGCGCCACCGCAAGGATGCGGTCGATGTCGAGTGAGCCCGCAACGAGCTCCTTGATTTCGGTGATCTTCCGCACATCTTCGGGGTGCGTCTTCACCAGGAGGTCGTGCACCTTGGAGGCAACCGTGTAGGTGTCGCCTTCCATTAAGACGGTGAAGAGGTCTGCCTTGCGGAGCAGATCGATGATGCGCTGGCTCGGACGAAAGCCGCCGCTCAGGACGAAGCCGAGCGGGCGATTCGGATGGTCGCCGCCGTCCAGCCAGAGTCCCGCGAGCACCTCCAGCACATCTTCGCGATCGCCAGGGACCACGACCAGTGCGTCAGCGCCGATGCGCTCCATCACATGCTCCGGCTGCATCGCCGCAACGGAGACGCGGCCGATGATCGCGTCCATGTCGCTGCCAGGCCAGAGCGTCTCACCCTGCAGGCCGTCTTCAATGATTGCGAGCGTTGGGTTGGAGAGGATCTGGCGATACGGAAGGATGCCGAGGAGCGGAATCTTGTGTCGAGCGAGGCCGCGCTCAAGGAGCTGCGGCAGCTGTGGCTCCATCTCAAGGTTCACCTTATTGACGATCGCCCCCGCCACCTCAACTCCACGCGCAGCAAAGAGCGCGGCGTTCAAGACGATCTCATCGATCGGTCGACCGATCCCGCCTTCGCTGACGATGATCACGGGGGCGCCGAGAAGCGCCGCTACGTCCGCGTTGGAGAGGCCGATCACGGCGCCAACGCCAGCGTGGCCGGTCCCCTCCAAGAGGATCAGGTCGCGCCCTTTCGCCATCTCCGTCTGTGCGGCAACGATGCGTGCACCGAGGTCCTCAACAATCTCCCCCTCAATGACGCGGCGTGTAAAACCGCGCGGAATCTGTACTGGCGAGAGGAGCTGCGTTGAGTCTGGGAGGTTGAAGACGTCACGCATCAGTGCCGCGTCTTCGTCTGCGGGTGCGCCGTCCAGCATGATCCAGCGCTGGCCGACCGGCTTCATGAAGGCGGTGTTCAGACCGCGATCGGCAAAGGCCGCGAAGAGTCCGAGGGATGTGGTGGTCTTGCCGCGATTCTGCCCGGTTGCGGCAAGGAAGATCTGCCGAGCCCCGTCGGCCATGTGGCTACTCCTCGCCGCGTGGCGCGGTGCGCCGTTCGATCAGCTTCACCGCGTCGGCGAGCCGCGAGACAACCTCTGGCTCCACATCTTCTCGCGTGATGTGTGTGCCGAGCTTATCGAGCACATCTGCCGCAACGGAGAGGAAGACCGATGCATCGGCGATGAAGAATTCGGACTCATTGCTGTAGCGCACAAATGTCAGTCGCCCCTGCAGCGCGCGTCGGTCATCACCGTGCGCCACCTGGGTGGTGAAGTTATGCCCCTGGATGCCGTCTGGATTAGAGAGGAAGCTGAGCGCGTTATCAATCGCAAGGCCGAATCGTGCCCGCCAACTCGTGAGCCGCTCCAGAACCTCCGGCTGAAGGCGCAGGTCGAGCACTTCATTAAATGCCTCAGGAGCGGCGGTGAGCGCGTTGACGAGCGTTGCCCCCTGCCGCTGACCAAGCATCGCCTGGAGCGAGCGCTCCAGCGTCACAACCTCCGCATCGAAGTGGCTGGAGGTGATCAGGTCGACGAGGAGGTCCTCCACGTTATCGAGCGTGGTCGGATCACCGAGCGCCAAGGCGAGCGCGAGGATCTCCTCGCGAAAGAGGAAGCGCTCTTCGTGATCAAGTCCTGTCATCGCAGCATCCTAGCGCGCCACACCCTGCCCAGGCGTACGAGCGCAGATGTGCTGAAGCGCAGGCCGGCCGAACCGCGGCTTATGGGTAGATGCCGCGGACGCTCATCGCGTCGGCAACACGCTGCACCGAGAGGAGGTACGCCCCGGTTCGGAGGTGGCTCTTCTGCCCCTGCGCCATGTCGTAGACCTCATGGAAGGCGCGCACCATCTTCTTCTCGAGGCGGAGGTTAACCTCCTCCTCTTCCCAGAAGTCGCGGTTCAGGTCCTGCACCCACTCGAAGTAGCTGACGGTGACGCCGCCCGCGTTGCAGAGGATGTCAGGGATCACCAGCGCCCCGTTGGCGAAGAGGATGTCGTCCGCCTCTGGCGTGGTTGGGCCATTCGCCGCCTCAGCAACGATCTTCGTCTTGATCTTCGCCGCGTTCTCCGCGGTGATCTGATTCTCCAGCGCCGCTGGGATCAGCACATCGCACGGGATCTCAAGGATCGCCTGATTGGAGACCGCCGTTGCGCCAGCAAGGCCGACCACGCTCCCCGTCTTCTTCTTATGCGCACCAACAGCGGCAAGGTCAAGCCCCGCCGCGTTATGAATGCCGCCGCTGCTATCAGAGACGGCGATCACCTTGGCGCCAAGCTCAGAGATCAACTTTGCGGCTATGGAGCCGGCGTTGCCGTACCCCTGCACCACAACCGTTGCACCCTTCAAGTTGAGGCCGATCTTCGCCGCAGCTTCGCGTACGCAGATCACCGCGCCACGCGCCGTTGCCTCGTTGCGCCCCTTTGAGCCGCCGAGTGCGATCGGCTTTCCGGTGACAACACCTGGGACGGTGTAGCCAACATGCATGGAGTAGGTGTCCATCATCCAGGCCATCGTCTGGCTGTTCGTGTTCACGTCTGGCGCAGGAATATCTGACTCTGGTCCAATGATCACTGCGATCTCGGTGGTGAAGCGGCGCGTCAGACGCTCGATCTCGCCGATTGAGAGCTGCTTCGGGTCAACGGTGACGCCGCCCTTTCCACCGCCGTACGGAAGATCCATCACGGCGCACTTCCACGACATCCACATCGAGAGCGCCTTCACTTCGTCAATGTTGACGTCCTGATGGAAGCGAATCCCACCCTTGGCTGGGCCGCGACCGAGGTTGTGCTGGACGCGGTGTCCCTCAAAGACGCGCGTTGAACCGTCATCCATGCGCACAGGGAAGTGCACGGTCAGCTGCCGGCGCGGCTCGCGCAGCACGGCGGCGATCCCTGGGTCGAGGTTCAGCCGTTTGGCGGCAAGATCAAACTGCTGCTGGGCAACGGCCCAGGCGCTCTTCTGGCTCATTCGTGGGTCACCTCATGCTCATATCCGCTGCGGCGAGAGGTCGCAGTCGGCCGCCCTTCGGCGCACGCCCACAGGCTACAACTTGGCCAATAAACCCGCCGCCGAGCCTCTCCCGTCAGGGCGCCCAAGGGTTAACTGAGCGCGGCTACTTTGCGCGAATCAGTGCAACGCCGAGACCCTTCGGTCCCGTGTGTGGCCCAATCGCGGCACCGGCGCGAACGATGCCCGGCTTCAGCGCACCCACCGCAGGGAAGCGTGTGACGAGTTCTGTCCGGAACTCCTCAACATCAGGCGCCTCTGAGTGCAGGATCGTGAGCTCCTCAATGGGAGATTCGCCAACGATCTGCATGAAGCGCTCGCGCGCCTTTGACGTTGTGCGCGGCTTATCGAGCGTCACCACCTCGCCATCAATGATGTCGATGATCGGCTTCACGGAGAGAAGCCCGCCGATCGCAGCGCGCGCTGGGCTGATGCGCCCGCCCGCCTTCAGGTAGTCGAGCGTGTCGAGGAAGAAGATCACGTGCGTGCGTGGGATCGCCCCCTGAAGGTCGGCCACGATCTCCGCCGCGCCCTTCCCCGCAACGGCACCACGGTGCGCGCGCTTCACCAGCAGCCCCTCTGCCGCAGATGCGGTGGTGGTGTCAACCAGATGGATGCTCTTGCTCTGCGGATGCGAAGAGGCGGCCATCTCCGCGCTGCGGTAGGTGGCGGAGAGCTTCGATGCCACATGCACAGAGACGATCTCCTGCGCGCCATTGGCGAAGGCACGGTCGTACGCCGCAGTGAAGGCGGCCGCGGATGGGGCGGCGGTCTTCGGGAATGGAGCGCCGGGGGCGGTGAGTCGCTTCCAGAACTCGTCCATGGAGATCTCTTCGCCCACCTTGAAGCTCTCTTCATTAAAAGAGACGATGACAGGAACGATCGTGATGCCGAGCTCCTTGGCGAGCTGCGGCGGAATGTCTGATGCACTGTCTGAGACGATTGCAACCTTGTGCGCTGACTGGCTCATATCAACTCCCCTCAGCTAAGTGCAGGAGGAAACCTGCACGCGCCCTGAGTTTATCGGCGGGAGTCAGTCGTGCGCGGCGCGTTGCCGCTGCAGGGTCGTTGGGAGGATCTCGTGCTCCACACGGCGCAGGATCAGGAGGAAGCTCCCCGCAATCACGAGGAAGCCAAGCGTGGCGTAGACCAGCCCGTCCACGCCGAAGGAGGTGGCGAGGTCCCCCGCCACCTTCACCCCGATCACCTGGCCGAGCCCGAGGAAGATGGAGTAGAGCCCCATCACCGCGCTGCGATCGGCCTGATAGCGCTCGGAGACATCAGCCAAGAAGCCGAGCGCCGCCGGCGTTGCGCCAGCGATGAAGAACATGGAGACGCAGATGGTGACAAACAGCGCGCCGATGAGTAGCAGATCAGTCCCAGTCAAACGATTCATCAGGAAGACGGCGGACATCGCGACAACAAAGGCGATCAGGCCGAAGAGGAGGATCGTGGTGCGGCGGTAGTTTGCGAAGCGATTCCCCCAGAAGAAGAGGCCGACTCCGCCAACCAGCGCAACAAAGGCGAAGGCGGTGGTGATGATGACAAAGGGGAAGCCGCTCAGCAGGAACTGCCCAGTCGTGTCTACGCCAGCGTCGCCGAGCAGCAGGTTGAGCCCTTGCGGCACCCAGACGCCGATGATCGCGTTGATGGAGACCCAGGTTGGGACAAAGAGGAGGATGCCGCGCTGGCTGAAGAGCTTCGCGTACTTCCTCAGACGCCCCTCATCATGCGGTGGCGGCGCAGTGTGTTCGTCCTTGACGCCGTAGGCGAAGAATGCAAGCGCGAGGAGATAGATCCCACCGTTAATGAGGAAGGCGGTCGTCCCGAAGATCTCCCAGAGTGGCCCCGCAAGCGCCGTCCCTGCAACCAGGAGCCCACCGAGCGTCGCCACCTCAAAGAGTGTGACCACGCGCCCGCGCAACTTCTCATCGTGACTCGTGTTCGCCGCAACGTAGGAGAGGATCGACGGCACGCTCGCCGCAGTTGATGAGCCCTCTAGGAGTCGCGTGCAGATCAGCAGCGGAATCGTCGCCGCAAAGGGGGTCAGCAGGACCGCCGCAAGGCCAAAGAGTGGGCCAAGGAGCATCACCGGCTTCCGCCCAACACGGTCGGCGATGATCCCGAAGATCGGCGAGCCGATCAGCTCCGTGACGTAGAAGGCGAGGGTGATCGTCGCAAGGTCCACCGGCGTAATGCTCACTTCGCCCGTCGAATTCAGGTACTTGTTCCAGACGATCAGGAGGGCGCCAGTCGTCCCCGTCGCCGTGCGGAGGGTGAGCGTCCCAAGGAGCAGTGAGCGCATTGAAGCCGTCATCCACTCCACGATAGCGGCTCGGTATACTCGCCGCATGCCAAGCAATGTTGCCCAGAGTTACCCATATAAGAAGGAGAGCGAGGCGGAGCGCGTCGCCGCTATCGCGTTAACACTCGGCGCACGCGAAGGGCTTGCCGAGAAGCTCGCCGCCGAGGCGCTCCCCTATGACAACACGAGTGACGGCGAAGCCTGGGCCTGGCGCTGCCGCAGTGTTGGCTGCCCTGGCGTGATGCACACCGCCGGCTATGCACGCGACCGCCACGGACTCGTCGCCCTCTGCGACGGCTGCGGCACAATCGCGCTGCGCTAACCATGAGCAGCGAGGGCACCCATGAGTAGCGAACGCGCACCAGATCTCAACGCGACACCGGCGCTCGTCCCAATCAGCGCGGCGAATAAGCCGACACAGGTTGACGTTGTTGGCGATCGCATCCGCGTCGCCTCGCTGGAGATCATCGACCGTGCCCTTGCCGGATATCTGGAGAGCCGCTCGCCAGAGGAGCGCCCCGAGACAGTTGAGCGCGCCCTACGCGTTGGCCTGATGGCGCTGCAGAGTGCGAGTGGCTCCATTGACGTTGATCATGTGCGCCGCGCCTTTGACAAGTTGCTGAGTGACGCTGCTGATTCCAATAAGAAGGCGACCGTTGAAGTGGAAGAAATCCTCCGCAAGACCTTCTCAACCGAAGGTGGCGTGATGCCGGCGACGCTGGAGCGCTTCATCGGCGACAAGGGGCAGCTCGCCCAGTTCACCAAGGATCTCTTTGATGAGAATCGCCGCGACTCAGCAATCGGCAAGTTGAACACGATCCTCGGCACCTACTTTGATGGCGACGCGAGCAAGCTCGCGCACCTTCTCGATCCCACGCGCGAAGCGTCGCCACTAAGCGGCTTCCGCGCCGAGATCGCAAAGCGCTTCGACGATGTGCTGCTCAAGATTGTTGAGATGGAGGCGTCGCAGAAGGCGGCGAAGGGCGAGCGGAAGAAGGGGACGGCGAAGGGGGCCGACTTCGAGTCGCGCATCATCGCCGAATACACCGAACTGCTGCGCGCAACGAATGACGACATTGAAGGGACTGGCGGCATCACTGGCGCCGTCACCGACTCGAAGAAGGGCGACGCGGTGATCACGATCAACGCCAAGGATTCAAGTGCTGCGGTGCTGCGGATCGTTGTTGAGGTGAAGGACAAGGCGATGACCGGTCCAGCCATTGAGAAGGAGCTCGCTGAGGCGCGTGAGAATCGCAAGGCAGAGATCGCGCTGATGGTCTTCAGTGAAGCGGCGGCACCGGCGGGGGCCGCGCCCTTCCAGATCAGCCGCAACGGCGTCTACTGCGTCGTGGACCCAGAGGCGCCAGACGTTGCCATCCTTGAAGCCTCCTACCGACTCGCCCGCATCTCCGCACTGATCCGCGCCAAGTCCGAAGGGAGCGGCGCCGACCTCTCCGCCGTGCGCGACGCCATTGAGGCACTGCGCAGCCGACTCGATTCGGTCAAGGAGATCAAGAAGACGCTCACCGCAATTGACAGCACCACGGAGAAGGCGCGCGACGAGCTCGATACGCTGCGCACCTCCATCAGCACGGAGATCGATCGGATCGAAGAGCAGGTTCGCGCGAGCAGCGCCGCCGCAAAGTCAGAGTGAGCGGCGCCGCCGCCGATTGGCGACGTTTCCTCACCGGCCGATACGCCGCCTTCGGCACACTCGCCATCTCTGACGCGATCGCCGTTGCACTCGCCGGTGACGGTCTCGCCATCCCGCTCGTGGCAACGCTCGGCGCATCACCAGCACTCGCAACGCTGATCGGCCTATTCCCGTTCATTGGCGGCATCCTGCAGGCTTTCGTCCCCGCCATCTTGCGTCGAAATCGCGGCGACCTGCGCGGCCTCACCATCGTGATCGCCGCAATCGGACTGATGCGACCCCTTCTCTACATCGCAGTTGTCGTCCTGATTTGGGCGGGGTTACTCTCCGCCATTGGCGGCATCCTGCTGATCGCGATCGGCTTCGGCGTTGGCGCAACGGCGCAGGCGCTCGCTGGCGCAAACGTGCAGACCTGGTTCGGACGCATCCTCCCCGAGCGCGAGCGTCGCTTCGTTGCGCCGCGCGCACTAGCGATCCAGTTCGGGCTCGGCTCGGTGCTGCTCGTCCCCATCGCACTGCTCGTCCGCGTCGGCGAGGCCGACTGGGGCGTCCTCATCTATGCGCCAGCATTCATTGGTGCGCTCATTGCGAGCCTCGCCTTCATTCGCGCACTCCGCAAACTGCCGCGACCCGGCGCCATTGCACCAGAGCGCTCCGTGCGCGGCGGCAAGCTCTCGGCGCCAGTGCGGAAGTTCATTCGCACCAACGCGATCGGCGCGCTCGGTGCCGGATTTGCGCCGTACCTTTCGCTTTACGCCATCGTCGTGCTGAATCAGTCGGCCGCCTACGCCATCCTCCTCTCCGCGGTTGGCTCCGCCGCCGCGCTGATCGGCGCGCTCGTAATCGGCAACTGGCTGGAGCGCGGCTCAGCGAGTCGTCTCTATAGAGCGTCACTCATCGTCCGCGGCGTTGGGATGGCTTCGTCGGCACTCGCCGGTCCATGGAATCCGTTTGCGCCACTTGTTCTTCTCATTGTGATGGTGGTGGTCACCGTTGGATTTGCCGCTGGCATGCTCTCAGCACAAGAGCGACTCCTCCGACTCGCCGCGCCTGGTGAAGTGGTGCGCGCGCAGTCCACCTTCGGCGCCGTGAACGCCGCCTGCCTGGCGATCGGCCAGGCTGTTGGTGTTGCGGTGCTCGCCATCTTCCCTATCGCCTACCCAACCTATGTGGTGATCTTCCTCATTACGGGCGCCTTCCGCCTCGTTGCCGCCGCCACCGCCGAAGTGGGGGGCGAATGGGATGCCGCCACGCGCCTCCATCACGGCGATGAGGTCGTCACTGAGCCCGCGCTCGAATCGCAGCGCTAGCGCACCACCCCGGTGCGTGAGCGGGGCTACACTAGGGGCGAAGCCGCACCGCGGCACCGCGCGGAGCGGCACGAGTAGGAGGAGTAACACGATGCGTGTACCTGTAGAGATGCCACGACTCGGCTACGACACCGAAGTCGGCAAGATTGGCAACTGGACGGCGAAGGTTGGCGACACCGTCACAGCGGGTCAGCCGATCGGCGAGCTTGAGACCGAAAAGGCAACAGTAGAGTTTGAGTCCCCCGCCGCTGGCACACTCGCCGAGATCGTTCACGCCGCAGGGAGCGAAGTAGCGGTCGGCACCGTGATCGCCTACATCGAAGACGGCAAGTAAGTGGAGAAGCCCGGCCGCACGCCGGTCACCTTCACGCCAATGCGCGCGGCGATCAGCCGTCGCATGGTGGAGTCAAAGTCCAAGGCACCACACTTCTACGTCTCTACTGACATTGAGATGGAGGCGGTGACCGCCGCCAACACCACACTGAATGAAGGGAAGAGCGGCGACGACCGCGTCACCATCACCGCCTGGCTCGTCCGCGCACTTGCGCAGTCGCTCGCCGCGGCACCAGCCCTCAACGCCGTCTGGAGCGGCGAGACGCTCGAGCGCGTCAACCAGATTAATATCGGCATCGCCATCGCCATCCCCGATGGCCTGATCGCACCAGCGCTGCTCGACTGTGCCAACAAGGATCTCGCCACGCTTTCATCTGAACTTCGCGACCTTGTGGCGCGCACCAAGGCGAACAAGTTGAAGCCTGCAGAGTTCTCCGACGCAACGTTCACCCTCAGCAATCTCGGCGGCTTCCCCGTGACGCAGTTCACCGCGATCGTCACGCCACCACAGGTCGCCATCCTTGCCACTGGTCGCAGCGAGCAGCGCGCCGTGGTGCGCGACGGTGCAGTCGTTTCACGACAGATGCTGACCGCCACACTCTCCGCCGATCACCGCGCCGTTGACGGCGCACTCGTTGCAACGTTTCTCGGCGACCTTAAGTCACGACTTGAGACACCAGAAGGCCTCGCTTAATCGTGGTCTCCTGTGAGTGATCAGAGCACGCCGCTCGGCGGTCGCTCGGACTACGCGCAGCGCGAACTGAACGCGGGCGACCTTCACGCAGACCCACTGACGCAGTTTCAACGCTGGGTTGATGCGGCAATTGCCGCCGAACTCCCCGAACCGCTCGCCGCAGCCCTCGCAACTGCAGACGCCCACGGCACACCGAGCGTCCGGATGATCCTCGTCCGTGGCATCGCCGCCGATGGTCTCCGCTTCTATACGAACCACGAGAGCCGGAAAGGTCAGGACCTCGCCGTCAATCCGCAGGCGGCGCTCAGCCTCTGGTGGCCGGGGATCGAACGCCAGGTGCGCTGCTCGGGTCCAGTCCGACAACTCACCGAAGCCGAATCGGCCGCCTACTTTGTCAGCCGACCACGCGAGAGTCAGCTCGGCGCCCGTGCCAGTCGCCAGGGCCAGGAGACCCCCTCCCGTGAGGCGCTAGAGGCGGCGCTCGCCGCCGAAACCGCCGCCCACCCAGGGTCTGCGCCGATTGGCCTCCCCGAATTCTGGGGTGGCTACCTCCTCACCCCCACCCGCTGGGAGTTCTGGCAGGGGCGCCAGAACCGCCTTCACGACCGCTTCGAGTACCTGCCGAACGGCGCCGCCTGGGAGATCCGCCGCCTCCAGCCCTAGACCGCGCCAAAAACCTGCGCCGAGGCTAGAAGTACCCCCTGCCGATCGGATACCCTACGCCCAAGCGCAGATCGCGCTTCATGAGACACGGCGCTCGGATGCGGGTGCTGATCGAAGGAGGAAACATGCGAAAGAAGTCCGCACTGGCGGCTCTCTTCGTAAGCGCAGCGTTAATCGCTGGTGCTTGCGGTGGCGGCGCCAGCATCGTCGGCTCGTACAAGCCTGGTGAAGGCGGTACTGGCGGAACGTTGCTTGTTGGCGACTATCAGGACGCCGACAGCTTGCACCCGTACTACTACTCCACCGTGATGTCAGCAAACGTGCTGGCAACCGTGTGGGACGGCCTCGTCTCCCTCAGCAATGAGGCGAAGTACGTGCCGTGGATGGCGACCGAGATCCCAACGGTCGCCAATAAGGGAATCGTTCTCCCTGGCGAGAACGGCGACGCAATGACTGTGACCTGGAAGCTCCGTGAGGGGCTTGTCTGGTCAGACGGCGTTGCGATCACCTGTGCAGACGCCGAGTACACCCACAGCTGGGTGATGACAGAGGGGAACCCTCTCTCAACGACTGGCGCTGCAGAAATTTCCGATGTTGAGTGCATCGATGACTTGACGATCAAACTGCACTACTCCGAGCTCTACTCGGGCGTGTACGGCGGCGTCGGCATCATGCCGAAGCACTACTTCGAGAAGTTCGACATCAACTCCGGTAACCCAGCAACTGACATGGTGCTCGGCGCGGGCTTCCGCCCTGAGGACCTGGCAAACGTCCCTGTCTCTGGCGCATTCAAGTTCGCAAGCCGAACTGAAGGCGTTGAGACCGTGATGGTTCGCAACGACCTATGGAAGAACCCATATAGCGGCGAGGGCACGAAGCTTGACAGCATCAAGTACGTGGTCTGCGGCGATCCTGACACCTGTATTGCAAAGTTCCGCGCTGGCGAGTTGGACATCGTGACCGACCTCGACGGCAACAGCTTTGCGACGACCAAGGATCTTGGCGCGCAGCAGAAGACGCAGAGCACCTTCACCTACGAGTTCTTCCGACCAAACCACTCGGCTGATGACTGCTCAATCCTTGAGCCGCTCAAGACGACGCGTGGTGGTGGCTGCCCAGTCTCTGACCCAGCGATCCGCAAGGCAATCGCTCAGGCCACAGATAAGACCGCCATCTGGTCCCGTATCCTTGGCGAGGCCGGTGTGATCGCTTCTTCAAGCGTCACCCCAGACGCCTGGTTCTTTAAGGAGCAGAACCCGGTCAAGTTTGACCTGGCCGCTGCAAAGAAGACCCTTACCGACGCAGGTTGGGTTGACGGCAATGGCGACGGAATCGTGGAGAAGGACGGCGTCTCAGCCATCCTCGAGTTCTGCACGACGATGAAGGCAGTGCGCAAGTCAACAATCGCCTACGTTGCTGGTGACCTTGCGAAGATCGGGATCAAGGCCGTGTACAACGGCGGCGGCACCATCTTCGCGCCGTGGACAGAGTCGGACGAGACACTCTCGTGCAACCTCTCCCGCGGAAACTTTGACGTTGCGCTGCACGCCTACAGCTCGGGCATTGAGGCGGTCTCGCTTTACGGCGTGTACCACTCAACCAAGTTCCAGCCAGACGGCCAGAACGACGCCAAGGTGAGCGACGCGACCCTTGATGCCCAGTTGGACATCATTAAGGGCACGATCGATTTGGACGTAATCGCCGCTGCAGCAGCCAAGACTCAGGAGATCATGGCTGCCACAACGGTTGAGATCCCTCTCTATTACTGGATGGGGATCGAGCTCGTGAGCGATAAGGTCGGCGGGTTCCTCCAGAACCCAACGCAGGCCGGTCCGCTCTGGAACGCAGGGGATCTCTCCCTCGCGAACTGAACGGGTTCTCTTCACCTTCGGGTGATGTAGCACGAGGGGCGGGACGCAGGTCCCGCCCCTCGTTGTTTCCCCACAGGGGTAATCGGCTAGGATTCTGCAGGCGCCACTCGGGCGTAGAGAGGGGGTAAGGATGCTGAAGTTCGCACTGCGCCGCATCGCTGCAAGTCTCCTGATCCTACTCGGCACCACCGTCTTCATCTACGCACTTCTCCTTGCCGCCCCTGGCGGGCCAGAGCAGAAGTACGCGAACAATCCCCGCTTCACCCCGCAGCAGCAGCAGGCGTACGTGAAGGCGCTCGGCCTAGATAAGCCGGTTCCCGTCCAGTACTGCCGCTGGCTCGGTGCCTGCCGCCGTGACGCAGATGGGGTTGAGGCGCTGATCGGACCGACCGGTCTCCCAAGCATCTTCCCGAGCTTCCTCTCAGGTGTAAACAGCGGCATCGTGCACGGTGACTTTGGGTATAGCTACGAGAACGGCAACGCCGTAATTGAGCGCATCAGTGGCGCGCTCCTCCCCACCCTGATCCTCGCCGGCCTCTCCGCCGCCCTCTGGCTCTCACTCGCCGTCATTCTCGGCGTCATCACCGCACTGCGAAACGGTAGTCTCTTCGATAACTCCTTCAGCGTCTTCACCTACGTTACCGCCGCGTTTCCAACCTTCATCCTGGGCTTCGCCTTGATCTCGATCTTCTCGGTCTGGCTCGGGGTCACGCCGGTCAGCGGCATGACGGATGGTCGCCTCTCCCCCGCCTTCGGCAGCGACGAGTACTGGCAATACTTCGCGTATAGCCCAAGCACGGCACTTGTCGACCTGGGACGCCACCTCATCCTGCCGGTCACAACCCTCGTCTTAATCAGCGTTGCTGGTGATGCGCGCTACGTTCGACAGAGCGTGATGGAATCAATGGGGATGGAGCATGTGCGTACCGCTCGCTCCAAGGGGCTCAGCAGCCTGCGAATCAATCGCCGCCACATCCTGCGCACTGGACTCATCCCATTCGCCACCAACATTGGACTCGCCTTCCCCTTCCTCGTCTCGGGCGCCCTGATTACGGAGACGATCTTCAGCTGGCCAGGTGTTGGCCGTCTCACGCTGATTGCGATCGGCAATCTTGACTACCCACTGCTGATGGGGATCCTCTCAATTGGCGCCGCCGCCGTTGCGATCGGCAACCTGATCTCGGACCTCCTCTACGCCGCCCTTGACCCGAGGATTCGTCTATGAGCGGCGCCACGCAGGATCAACTCCCAGTCTCGGAGAGCCCGTGGCTTCAGGCGCGGAAGCGCTTCATGCAGACGCGCATGGGACCAGCCGGCCTTGGGGTCCTGATCAGCATCTTCATCTTTGTCGTGCTCGGGTCGCTCTTGCTCCCTTACGACTTCTATGTTGTTCCGCAGCCTGACGTGATCAACTTTGTCGGTCGGCCACCAGCCTGGGGTCGTCCGTTCGGCGAGACTGGCATGCTGCAGCTTGACGTTCTGACGCTCGTCGCCAACGGCGGTCGCACGTCGCTCATCATTGGCTTCGCCACCGCGATCGGCTCCATCACCATCGGCACCTTTGTTGGGGTCATCGCAGGATTCATCGGTGGAAAGGTTGACTCGTTCTTGATGCGCCTCGCCGACGTCTTCCTGATGATCCCTTCGCTCTTCGTCATCCTCTTCCTCGCCCGCATCTTCCAGGGTGAGGGAGGCGGTGGCGTCTGGTCACTCGTCATCGTCTTTGTTGGCTTCGGCTGGATGGGGCTTGCGCGCTTGGTTCGCGGTCAAGTGTTGGCGATCCGCGAGATGGAGTTTGTTGAGGCGGCGCGCGCACTCGGCGTTCCACCACTCCGCATTGCGCTACGACACATCCTCCCGAACGCGATCGGCCCACTCGTCGTGGCGGCACCGTTCATTGTGGGTGGCGCAATCGTCAGCGAGGCCTTCATTAGCTACCTCGGCTTCGGCGTCAACCCTGCCACTCCAACCTGGGGGAACATCCTCTCCGAGTCTTCAAAGTTCCTCCAGCAGGGGAACTGGTGGTGGATCGGCTTCCCGGGCCTCTTCATCGTCCTCACATCGCTCTCAATCAACATGATCGGAGACACCCTGCGCTCTGCACTTGATCCTCGAGGTCGCAAGTGAGCGGCGCAAAGGGAGCGCCAGTGGTTGAGGTGAAGGACCTCAACATCTCCTTCAAGACGGCTGCGGGCGTCATCAAAGTGGTGGAGAACGTTTCTTTCTCGATCGGCAAAGGCGAGTGCCTCGCCGTGGTGGGCGAGTCGGGTTCAGGGAAGAGTGTCTCTGCTCTCGCCACGATCGGCCTCCTCGTCAAGGATCAGTCAATCGTCACTGGCTCCGTCATCTTCCGCGGCGAGGAGTTGCTCGGCAAGCCGGAGTCGTACATGCGCAAGGTTCGTGGCGGCGGCATCTCGATGATCTTCCAGGAGCCGCTCTCCGCGCTCAACCCCGTCACCACCATTGGTGAGCAGATCGCCGAAGTGCTGGTGGCGCACGGCCGTGCCGGCTGGCGCGAGGCGAACAAGAAGGCGATTGAGTATCTCGAGCTCGTGGAGATCGCCCAGGCGCCACAGCGCGTCAAGCAGTATCCGCACCAACTTTCAGGGGGGATGCGCCAGCGCGCGATGATCGCGATGGCACTCGCCGGCGAACCGGAGCTCATCATCGCTGACGAGCCGACCACCGCCCTTGACGTCACGATCCAGGCGCAGGTGCTCGATCTTCTCCGCCGCGCCACCAAGGAGCGCGGCACGGCACTGATGCTGATCACGCACGACCTCGGCGTTGTCGCTGAGACCGCCGACCGCATCGCCGTCATGTACGCAGGACAGATCGTTGAAGAGGGCCCTGCACGCGAGGTGCTGCGCGCGCCAGCGAGTCCATACGCGCTCGACCTGATCGCCTCGATTCCCTCATACGAGCGACGCGGGAAGGGCCTCTCCACGATTCAGGGTGCCGTCCCGTCGCCTGCAAGCTTTCCAAGCGGCTGCCGCTTCCATCCACGCTGCCGCTTTGCGGTGAAGGCGTGCGCGGAAACCATGCCGAGCCTCGACGCACGCGGTGCTGACCGCTCCGTTCGCTGCTTCCGCGCCGATGAGATTGCGGGGGGTGCGAGGTGAGTGAGAAGCGCGTCGCCTCCGGAGCGTCAGCAAACCTGCTCGAGCTTCGCGGCCTGAAGAAGCACTTCCCGATCGGCAGCGCCATCCCGCTGATCCAGAAGCGAAAGACAGTGAAGGCGGTTGACGGCGTAGATCTCACCATCGCACGCGGCGAGACGCTCGCGATCGTCGGAGAGTCGGGATCTGGAAAGACAACGCTCGGACGTGTTGCACTTGGCCTACAACAGCCGACCGCCGGCGAGGTCTGGTACGACGGTACGCGCCTCATCGATCGCAGTGCGGAGGAGCAGCGCCAGCTGCGCCGCAAGATGCAGATCGTCTTCCAAGATCCGTTCGGCTCACTCAATCCACGACTCCCGATCGGAGATCAAATCTTGGAGGGACTCGTCGTCCACAACATTGGGACGAGCGCGGGGCGACGAGAGAAGATGCGCGCCTCACTTGAGATTGTCGGACTCCCCGCCGAATACGCCGTCCGCTACCCACACGAGTTCTCTGGCGGACAGCGACAGCGCATCGGGGTCGCCCGTGCACTCGCCCTAAACCCAGAGTTCGTGGTACTTGACGAGCCCGTCTCTGCCCTCGACGTCTCCATCCAGAGCCAGGTGCTGAACCTACTCGCCGACCTACGCGCAAAGCAGGGGCTCACCTACATGTTCATCAGTCACAACCTTGATGTCGTCGGCTACTTCGCCGATCGTGTTGCCGTGATGTATCTCGGTAAGGTGGTGGAGTCGGGACCTGTGGATCACGTTTTCACCAAGCCGCAACATCCGTACACGATCGCCCTCCTCTCAGCGGTACCGAAGATTGAGGCACACGACACCGCTGACCGACTGATCCTTGAAGGCGAGATCCCGTCGCCAATCAACCCACCATCCGGTTGCCGCTTCCGCACCCGCTGCTGGCTGCGCGAACAGCTCGGCAACCCGGAGCGCTGCGCCACCGAAGAGCCCCCACTCGCCGCGTCGCCGCGCGATCTCGACGTTGCCGTTGCCTGTCACTTCCCACTCGAGGATGGTGCCGCCGCAACCACCAAGGCCGGTCGCACCGCGGCGGCTTCCTCCAAGACGAAGTTAAAGGCCTAACCCGCGCGATCTAGCGCCATCACGCGGGCCGAGCTACGCGCGCCTGAACTGCTCCAACAGGATCGCCGCTACTGCCGCAGTCCCTTTGTTCGGCTCAATCCGCTCCTCTGCCACAGCGATCAGCTCCGCCGCTTCACTCAGCGAGGCGTAGAGGCCAGCACCGAGTCCAGCGAGCGCGGCGCTCCCCGCTGCTGCCGCTTCAGGGATTCGCGGAAGCACCACCGGCACGCCGAGTAGGTCGGCGCGCATCTGCGGAATCCCTCTCGGGACAGGGAGCTGCGCAGCATAGAGACCGCTCGTTGCGCCAGTCGCTGGACCGGAGAGCCACATCTCACTCAGCGGAAGTCCCGCAGCGCGTGCAGGCGCCAGCAGCGCCGTAACGGCGAGCGCTCCGTACTCCATGACGGCACGCACGCGGTGCGCATCGCCGCGTGATCCAATAAACCGCACTTCTTCGCCGTGACGCTCTACGCGCACACCATCAGCGCCGAGCGGCAGTGCAGCAACCGCATCAATGAGTGCGCCTGGATCACGCCCCTGCGCAATCGCTTCACTGATCGTGGCGTCAAGAAGGAGACCGGTCCCGCCGAGTGCGCCACCCATGATGCGAGCCTCGCCGAACGAAGCTGGCGCAGGACCAGACCAGAGTGCGCCACCAACCTCCGTAGTGATGCGCTCGGCGGTCGCTCGTTCGACGGAGATGCCAACGCCGCCAGCGGCGCCGCCAACATCAACGCCGCGCGCCAGATGCATTAACCCGGCGCCAATCACCGCCGCCATCCCGTCGTTAGTCCCCGAGATAATCGGGATGCCGATCGGGAGCCCAAGATCGCTCGCAGCAAGCGGACGCAACGCACCGATCTGGGTTCCAGGGAAGACTTCTGGTGGGAGTGCGCGCTCATCGAGTCCACCCGATTCGCTCAGCAGCAGCGCACGTTGCGAAGGAGAGAGCGAGCGAGCCGGATCCCAGAACGAAGCAACCGCTTCGCCACTCAGGCGAAAGGCGAGCGCATCCCACGTTGAGAGGAGCCAGGCGGTTTCCGCAGCCGCAGCAGCGCGTTCGCGCATGAACCAGCGCGCCTTCGGTAGTTCAGCGAGCAGCCAGCCGGATCGGCCCAAGAGTGTCGCGAGCTGCGCATCATCATCAGCGGCGCGACGATCGCGCCAGAGCAGCGCCGCACTCGCCGCGCTCCCATCTTCTCGCACCGGTACGAGCGTTGGTCCATGCCCATCGGCGGCGATCCCGAGAATCTCAATCGCAGGCCCAGCAGCCGTAAGCGCTTCGCCGACCGCAGAACGGATCGCCTCCCACCAGATGTTTGGATCTTGCTCAACGGCGCCACTCGCTGAACCCAGTGCTGCACCGCTAGCGCGACGCGTCAGGGCGAGCGGACGACCGCTCTCTGCATCAAGGATGAGCACCTTGACCGCGGTACTGCCGAGATCAATGGAGAGGAGTGCGCCGCGCTGAGGAGTCATTGCGCAGCCACCGCGCGGGATGCGCTACAGCTCAGCGCGGGCCGGCGCTGCGGCCGTTGTTGACGTACCACCAGGCGCTCGGGAAAATCCCCGCTGCGAGCACGATCTTGATCGCATCGCCAATCAAGAACGGCGTTGCCCCCTTGCCAATCGCGTCACCAAAGTCAATCTGCAACGCCGCGGCAAGCCAGCTCACACCGAACGCATAGATGATGAGATTGCCAATCAGCATCGCGCCAACGGTGCCGACCACACTGCGATCCCAGCCGAGGTCGGCGAGTCGTCCAACAAGCCAAGCGGCGAAGAGCATGCCAATGAGGTAGCCGCCAGTTGGCGCAAGCGCGAGTGCGCCGTCAGCCCCACTGGCCGCAAACTGCTCAATCCCGTGGCCACCAGACTTGAAGAGTGGCGCACCGATCACGCCGAGCGCCAGATAGAGGCCGAGAGACGCCACGCTGCGTCGGG
>Ga0209768_10000740_pt1 | contig 21585 bp, 19 predicted proteins | sample LauGreSBDMM110SD_3_FD_187564 | JGI IMG/M metagenome (GOLD analysis project Ga0209768, IMG submission 187564) | Freshwater lake microbial communities from Lake Michigan, USA - Sp13.BD.MM110.SD (SPAdes) (version 2) | ecosystem: Environmental > Aquatic > Freshwater > Lake | place: Lake Michigan... | reverse complement strand
CAGCAGACGATACAAAACTTGGCTTGGTGCAGTGCTCTTGTTGGTGGCGGTGTGCCTCATCTTGTTCACCTTTTTTTCCACAAATCGACTTGGCCAGTCCGGCGCCACTCTGCTCGTTGATCGTGTGTCGTCTTTGGTGTTGCCCCCACGTCTGGTAAGCAAGTTAACACTGATCGATAGTGATGAGCGCCCCTTTACGGCACACAATCTCGTCGATCGGTGGACTTTTATCGTATTTGGCTTTACCTATTGCCCAGATGTTTGCCCAAGCACTCTTGCGGTCTTGGCTGAGTTTCGTGAGGTATTGACGCGCGAGTTTGTTGATGCAAAGGACGTCAATATTATTTTAGTGACAGTCGACCCAGAACGCGATACCCCCGCAACTCTGAAGCAATATGTGCAGCATTTTGACCCCAATTTTATTGGGCTGTCGGGAACGGCTGCGAATATCCGAAACTTGGCTAACCAACTTGGTGCGTCCTTTGAGATTACCAATCGGGATGCATCAGCTGGTTACACGGTTTCTCATTCAGCCTCACTCTATTTAATCGACCCGCAGGCACGACATTACGCGACCTACGTAGCGCCTTTAGAGACAGCCTTGATTGCACAGCGTTTGAAGGTGTTTAAGCAGCTGTATGCGCAAACGAAAGATGGGCGCTAAGTCCTAATCCATCAGCGGATATTTAATTGAGTTTTGCCACCATAAAGTCGACTGCAGCTTTGACGTCTTTATCGCTTAGGCTTGGATTGCCGCCCTTGGCCGGCATGACCCCCGCAGGGCTTTGTATGCCCACCAGTGCATTTCGGTAGAGCGCCTCGGTACCCGCCAACATGCGTGCTGCCCATTGACCTTTATCACCAACTTTTGGTGCGCCCGCAATGCCAGTGCCGTGACAAGCGACGCAACTTGCTTGATACACCTGTTGCCCATCGCGGTCTTTGACTTGCACGATCGCACTCGCTTGCGCAGGCTCTGCAGAACTTTTGGCCGAGCCAGCCATGACGAACTTCGCAACCGGTGCGATGCGGTCAGCTGTTGTCATGCCCGACCCAATTAGATTACGGCGATGTGTTTCAACTTCTGCCGGAATATCGCGATGATGAAGGACGAGCATTGCGGCCCCCAGCAGCAGTGCAGCCAAGATACCCCACATAATGCACAGATTAACGGTAAAGAATTTTTTCATCATAGAAAGTCTTTTTACATCGAGCAGATTAAAAAGCTGTTGGCGTTGCGCTAGCCTTGAAAATTACGGTGCGAAAAAAATACTTCTCAAGAAAAATGTGTAATCCGCTTCAAGGGCGCCAATACCGATAAAAACAACGAGTAACAAGGGAGGGATCATGATGGTGTAGATCAAGGCTATGGGTTCCCACATCATGTGCATAAAAACGGCAACAATTAAGCCCGCTTTCAACAGCATGAAAATCAAAATGAGTGACCATCTGAGATAGCCTTCAAAATGAAAGTAATCAACTGCATACGAAGCTGCGCTCAGGACAAATAGCAACGCCCATATCTTGAGGTAAACACCGATTGGGTGCTGTTGGTCTGCCGCGTGGTCCATACAATCTCCTACCAGAGGTAAAAAAATGCGAAGATAAATACCCAAACTAAGTCGACAAAGTGCCAATACAGCCCCATGATTTCGACGACTTCGTAATTACCGCGTCGGCCGGTTAAAAATCCAGGGCGTTCGTGATCAAGATCACCGCGATAGACTTTGACCGCCACAATGACTAGAAAGATGACGCCAATAGTCACGTGGGTACCGTGAAAGCCGGTGATCATAAAAAAAGCAGCGCCAAATTGATGCGCGCCCATTGGGTTGCTCCAAGGTCGCACGCCTTCTTCAAGAATCAGTTTGCTCCATTCGAAAACCTGCATGCCAACGAAAGAGGCCCCAAGAAGCGCTGTGATGGCGAGCAAAATAAAGGTGACTTTGCGATTTTTTCGATAGCCAAAGTTAACCGCCATCGCCATGGTGCCACTGCTGGTGATCAAGATAAACGTCATGATGGCGATCAACACAAGTGGCACGTGACTGCCGGCGATTTCTAAGGCAAACACTTCACTTGGGTTAGGCCACGGCACGACCGAAGACATGCGTGCAGTCATGTATGAAATCAAAAACACACCAAAAATAAAGGTGTCGCTGACAAGAAAAATCCACATCATGACCTTGCCCCACGGCACCTTTTTGAACGCGATTTGGTCGGAAGACCAATCTGCGACAAAGCCTTTAGGATCAGTCGGGTGGACTGGCAGTGCAGGGTGGCTATGCGAATGCGCTTGGGTCATGAGTTTGAACCTTTTTTACTTAATGCCGCAAAATTTTAAAAGTGCGTCGAGGTTGTCCCCTGAAAAAAGCAAGCCAAACATGACCACCCAAACTAACAATAGAAAGTTCCAATAGGTTGCACAGAGATCAACGGTTTGCTTGACTCTGATGGGGTCAAAGTTGTTCCATACCTTAGGCACTGTGTTGCCCCAGACGAATAATCCGCCAACCATGTGCAAGGCATGCAAGCCCGTCAAGATATAGAAAAATCCGATGGCAGGGATCGTGATATCAAAATATGACATAGTGGTGAGTTGTCGCCACGCAAGCATTTGCCCAAACAGAAACACCATCGTCAGAGCACCGCCGGCCAGCAAACTAACACGCATTGTTTGCAACCGATGATGCGCCAACGCGTAGCGTGTGAGTTCGAATGCAAGGCTGGCAAGCAAGAGTGCACCCGTGTTCACCCACAGAAGCGAGAGTTGGGGCACGGGACGCCAGTCAGAGTAGCCCATGCGTCCGGCATAGGCGACAATCAACAAGATAAACAGCACGGCAACCACCGCCAGAAATACTTTGAGCGCCAGTCGCTTGACAAGGCGTTCTGAGGCATCGCCCGGATATCGATTGTCGAGCACCACCTGTTCAGCTACCCAGGGCTTGGCCATCAAGCTTTTGAGGATGCTCATGAGGCGCGAGTGCCGTGAGGTGTGGTTGGGGTGTTTTCATAGACCACATCTTTGGGTGCCACGTTCTGGGGGATGAAATCTTCTTTGACCCCCGGCACGCTAAAGTCGTAAGCCCAACGGTAGACGGGTGGCAAGGTCTCACCAAAGTTGCCATGTATCGGTGGCGTATGTTCTGTTTGCCACTCAAGTGTTGTGGCTTTCCAAGGGTTGTCACCTGACGGCTCGCCCTTGAAGTAGCTCCAAACTAAGTTGTACAGAAAGATTGCTTGAAAGACGCCAACAATTAACGCTGCGATTGTGATCGAGGCATTCAGGTACTGCACAGAGTCAGGAATAAAACTGGTACCTTCGATTGCAAAATATCGACGGGGCACACCTAAGAACCCTAAATAATGCATGGGTAAATAAATGGCATAGGTCCCTAAAAATGTCACCCAGAAATGGATTTTCCCCATCTTGACATTCATTAATCGGCCCGTCATTTTGGGATACCAATGGTAGATTGCCCCAAACACAACCATGATGGGCGCAACGGCCATCACCATATGAAAATGTGCCACGACAAACATGGTGTCAGACAGCGGAACACTGACCGTGACATTGCCTAGAAATAATCCTGTGAGCCCACCGTGAATAAAGGCGAACATGAAACCTAGTGCAAACAGCATGGGAATAGTGAGTTGAATGTTGCCCCGCCAAAGCGTTAACACCCAGTTATAGACTTTAAGCGCGGTGGGGATCGCAATGATGAGCGTGGTGGTCGCGAAAAAGAAACCAAAGTAAGGGTTCATCCCGCTGACATACATGTGGTGCGCCCAGACCACAAAACTCAGTCCTCCAATGATGACAATGGCCCATACCATCATTCTGTAGCCAAAAATATTCTTTCTGGCGTGCACACTGATTAAGTCTGAAACGATTCCAAACGCTGGCAGCGCAACGATATAGACCTCTGGGTGACCAAAGAACCAAAACAAGTGTTGAAACAATAAGGGGTTGCCACCGACGTGCTCACCGGGTCTGCCCAGCGAAACAATGGCGGGCATAAAAAAGCTTGTCCCTAAACAGAGATCGAGCAACATCATCAGTGCACTGACAAACAGTGCCGGAAACGCTAACAGCGCTAGGATGGTTGCCATAAAAATTCCCCAGATGGTGAGGGGAAGGCGCATCATCGTCATGCCGCGTGTGCGGGCTTGTAAAATTGTCACGACATAGTTCAGGCCGCCCATCGTAAAGCCGACGATGAAACACATCAGCGATAAAAGCATCAAAATGATGCCCTCTCGCGAGCCTGGCGTCCCTTCAAGAATCGCTTGCGGTGGATAAAGTGTCCATCCCGATCCGGTTGGCCCTCCCGGAACAAAAAAGCTTGCACACAATAAAAGCACTGCAAACAGATAGATCCAGAAACTGAGCATATTCAAGTACGGAAACACCATGTCGCGTGCACCGACCATGAGTGGTATCAGATAGTTTCCGAAGCCACCTAGAAACAGAGCGGTCAACAGATAGACCACCATGATCATGCCGTGTAAGGTCACGAACTGAAGATAGTTACTAGGATTAATGAAGGTAAAGGTATTGGGGAACCCAAGCTGCAGACGCATCAGCCAGGACAGCACCAGAGCGACGATACCAATTGCAATCGCAGTGATTGAATATTGAATGGCAATGACCTTTGCGTCTTGGCTCCATACATATTTTCCCAAAAACGTCTTGGGATGATAGAGCTCCATTTCACCTAATTCGTTAGGTGGAGCGTAGTCAGAGGCGTCGTGTGATGCGTGATCCATCCATATCTCCTGTCTTTACATGCTTGCTAAATTGATACGAAACAAATGAGCGTGCGAATCATCGAAGGGTATTGATGTAAGCAACTAGGTCGTTGATGATTTGGTCGTCGTTCAAAAAAGCAGCGACGTTTGACATTTGCGGTCCATGCATATCTTTTGGGTTATTACCGCGAATCCCTTTTTTGAAATTATTGAGTTGGGTCACCAAGTACCAGTCATCTATCGACTGCAGGCGAGGGCCATTGGTTGCCTGAACGCCCATGCCGGTCGCGCCGTGACAAACGCTACAGGTGGCATTGAAGAGGTCTTTTCCTTTGCCTGCGTTGCCCTTGACCATCGCAGGTGGTCGCGTATCGGGTAAAGAGTTGATGAAAGCACTGACGTTGGTGATGGCCGCTGCATCCGGTAAGGTTGCGGCCATGGGCGCCATCATTTTTCCAAAGACGTCTAGATCGTGCGTGCCGCGAGCGCCGATTTTGTAGTTTTCTAATTGACGTCTGAGGTACCACTCACTCTGGCCATTTAGTTTAGGGGCGTTTAAAGCTTTGTTACCTTCTGCTTGAGCGCCATGACAGGCTGCACACACGGCATAAGAGGCTTTGCCAAGTTGCAAATCACCTTTTTGTTCAAGCTGGGTCTGTGCGTAGGTCGGAAAGCTCTTTAACCAAGCCGTAAATTCTGCTTCTGGTTGAACAACAACCTTACCGCGCATGACATAGTGTCCAACGCCACACAACTCGTTGCACAACAGGTCAAAGGCACCCTCGCGCGTAGGCGTGAGCCAAATGTAAGTTAAGGTGCCCGGCACCAGATCCATCTTGGCTCGAAATTGAGGTACTGCAAAGTTGTGCAGCACATCGACTGATCGCAGTAATACCTTGACAGGCTTATCGATTGGCAAATGAAGATCCGGATGGCTAATCAGTATGTCGTCTTTACCGTTTGGATCCTTGGGATTGATGCCAAATGGATTTTGATCATTGATGTATTTGGCATCTGTAGTGCCGAGTTTGCCATCTTGACCCGGAAAGCGATAGCTCCAGTGCCATTGTTTTCCGACTGCTTCAACAATGGCAGCATCTTGGGGGACACTCACAAAATTGGCCCAGACAAACAGACCTGGGGCTAACATTGAGGCGATGCCCAGCGTTGTGAGGCCAATTAGCCACCATTCAAGCTTGGTATTCTCAGGCTCGTAGGCTGCTTTGCTACCTTTTTTCTGTCGAAAACGAACGATACAGAACACAACAAACAAATTGACACCGATAAAAACGATGCCAGTGACCCAGAAGGTGAGGCTAATCGTTTGGTCCATCGCGCCCCAATTTGAAGCGATGGGTGTGAAGTACCAGGGGCTCAATAAGTGAAATAAAACTGAGCCAATGACTAATAAGGTTAATACAATTGCTATAGCCATAGTGTTGGGCCACCGTTGTAAACACCAACGCCACCTCAACAGTTGTTACTGTGGCGAGAGTTGCTTAGTATGAGAAAAAACAGAAACAGTGAAGCGATGTAGCAGTCGAGCAGTTAACGATCTTTAAATTTATATTTGTGATCTGTCATGCTTACAACTGAATGTAGTCCGACGTGAACCCTACATGCCCGAAAAGAGGCTAATTTTGTGGTTCGAGTTTATACGGTATTTAGTAGGTTGTGCGGTATTTTTTCAAAAGAATTACGCGGGGTTTACCCTCGTGCGCCTTTTGGGTGAGTTGCATCAATTTAAATATGGGTAAAAATTTTTCTAAGTGCTGGGTACATCAACACGATCACAATGAGCCACGGCACGCACGCCCAGGTGATATCTACTAACCAATGTTGGCGTGCAACATTCGCCTGTCTCGCCGGTGTTCGAACGTGATGCATGATGAATGTGTAAAGCACTGCGACGAGGACAACGCTCATTGTCAAAAGTGTGAAAGTTACCAGCAGGAGTGTATCGATTGGCATAGGTATCCTTGCCTTTTATTTTTTTTTCGAGAGACTGATCAGTGCGTCAATTAATCAGACAATATGTGGCACGTTTTCATTACATATAATGATTTACAACACCCTTTTTAACGACTCTGTGCAGCAGATGCTACACCTCATTGTTAAAACATGATGCGCTATTTCAACAATGCCATTAAACAGTTCTGTTTTGCACTCTGTTGTGCACCGCCCCGAACGGCGATGTTTGACGCGTAGACTTCTCAAATCATCTTCACCTACAAACTAACTAGCCATGACAACTTCAGCAAAACCTCATTCTGCCTTTTCATGCACCTTGTTCGTCATGAACGATATCAACCCTGTCGTCGAGTCAGAGTTCAACGAATGGTATCAAACTGAACATGTGCGCCAGCGGATGCAAATTCCGGGGTTTTTATCTGCACGGCGGTATCGAGCACTTGGCGATTCGCAGGCCTATATGGCGATTTACTCGTGTACCGACGTTGGTGTGCTTGAATTGCCTGAATACAAGGCTATTCTGGTCGAACCCACACCACTCACAAAAAAAATGATGCCGCACTTTCGCAATATGGTGCGTTCTGCTTGTGATGAAACGTGGTCAGCTGGTGCGGGTTTAGGTGGCGAGGCGGTTGTGCTGCGGTGCGCACCCAAACCCGGTCAAGAACAAGTGGCGCGCGACTTCATTGCTCAAACGCTTTACCCGCAGTTCGCCCGAGCCAACTGTTTGGTACGCTTGGCCCTCTGGGAGGCCTCTGGCAGTGTGGGGGCTGCACCAAGCCCCGAAGAAGCGCGACGTGGCGCACCTGATCAACGAGTGAACTGGGTGGTATTTTTTGAGGCCTATGACTTAACCACTTGTGAAAATCTGTTGCAGCAACCAGCGATGCAGCGGGCGCTTGAGCAGCACGGCCTGATCGTACAAGCACAGTCAAGCTATCGTTTGATTAGTACGTTTGAGTCAGAAGTAGGGTGAGTGAGCCTCAGCATTTTCACAGAGCAGCAAACGGCTCACCGAACGCGGACATGGATCGTAGGTGTGGGCATACTGAGAGCTGCATTACTCTAAATTCATTGCTTGCTCACGCATCTGCTCGATGAGCAGTTTGAGGTTCATGGCCGCGCGTGTCATTTCAAGACTGCCGGCTTTTGAACCTAGCGTGTTAGCTTCGCGATTCATCTCTTGAAACAAAAAATCTAGACGCTTGCCCACGCTTGCGGCGGGCGTTGTGTTGATTTTTTGTTTGGCTTGTGTATCCTTTTGACCCGACAATAAATATTCTAGTTCAGCCAAATGTGACTTGAGACGCGCAAGTTCTTCGGCAATATCGATGCGCAAAGCAAACAGGCTTGATTCACTGGCGATGCGTTCTGATAGTTCAGCGCCGCTGATGTGCGTGAACCCATTCGGAAAGGCATTGTGCAGCGTGTCTTTGAGTTTTTGAGCAAGCTTGTCGCGTTGTGTTGCAAGCAATACCGGCATGAGTGTTTCAACTTCGTTCACGATTGTTGAGACTTGTTTGGCGGTTTCTAGCATGGCCAATGCTAGACGGGCGCCTTCGCGCTGACGACCTTCAAGCAGTTGCGCCAAGGCTGGCTCTAAAGCTGCCAGACATGCTTGTGCCCAGTCTTCAGGCTCGGTTTGAGTTTGTTGACCGCCAGCCAAGTTGATGATGTCGTTAAAGCGAGGGCTCTCGGTATCTGGTAAAACTTTACGAATGTGGGCCAACTGCGAAGCGACACGCTGCATGGCGGCTTCGTTGAGTTGTGGTTCGGTCTCTAGGGCCGGACGCGCAAAACTGGCGCGCACTTCGATTTTGCCTCGTACTAAACCTTTGACCAAGCGTTCGCGGATTGGTTGTTCAGCTAAACGCATTTCGTCGGGCATGCGAAAGAGCACATCAAGGAAGCGGCTGTTGACTGCTTTGAGTTCAACTGAAATGATGCCGCACTGCGCGGTGAATTTACCCTGCCCAAAGGCGGTCATGCTAGCGATCATAATTAACTCCGTAAAAGCGACTGATCCGGGTGTAAACGCGACAGCTGCAGAATGCCTGATAGCCCCAGGGCGGCGGGCAAGGCTGTTTCAGTTAACCCTGCCCGCAATGTGTAGGTGCTGAGATTACCTAGATTTGCGGCTCTCACGGGCTCAGCCCAATACCGAGCGCTGCGCCATCAGGATTGCGCGGGTCTGAAGCGCCTAAAAAAAGATCTCCGCGACGCTGCACCGTTTGGACACGCCCCATTGCGGGCATGATCCGAACCTCATGCCCCATTTTTTGTAACAACGCGATCGTATCGGGGCTATAGCCTCGCTCAAGCCGTAAAAAATCAGGTAACCATTGATGGTGCATACGAGGCATCGCGATGGCTTCAGCGATATTCATCTTAAAGTCGATGATGTTGATCAATTGTTGCAAGACCGTGGTGATAATGCGTGCACCGCCAGGCGACCCCGTGGCAAGCATCGGCCCTTGCTGCGTCGATACAATCACTGGCGTCATCGAGCTTAACGGGCGTTTGCCGGGTGCAATCGCGTTGGCGTCCCCGCCGATCAGACCAAACGCATTCGGCACACCAGGCTTAATCGAAAAATCGTCCATTTCATTATTCATCAATACACCTGTACCGCGCGCAACAATACCTGAACCGAAATTCAAATTGAGTGTGTACGTACAGCTCACGACGTTCCCGGCGGCATCCATCACTGAAAAGTGCGTGGTCTGATCGCTTTCAAAGCCCTGAGGCTGGCCGGGTTTGACCATGACGCTTGGGGTGGCACGATCGAGCTTGATTTTGCCTGCCAGTTCGTTGGCATATTTTTTTGAGGTCAAGCCTGTTTGCGGAATCTTCACAAAATCCGGATCGCCTAAATGTTCAGCGCGATCGGAATAGGCCAAACGAGCGCTTTCAGCAATCAGATGAACCACCTGAGCGCTGCCAGCGCCGTATTGCGCAAGCGGATAGCGTTCAAGCAAGTTGAGCATTTGAATTAAATGGACGCCACCAGAACTTGGCGCGGGCATTGAATAAATATCAAAGCCCCGATACGTGCCATGCACCGGTTCGCGCTGCACCACCCGGTAGTCTTGTAAATCTTTTAAGCTAAGAATTTGGCCGTCCAGATTGAGTTCGGCAACGATTTTCTGTGCGACGGGGCCCTGATAAAAGCCCGCTGCCCCATGCTGGCCAATCAGGCGTAGCGTGCTTGCAAGATCTTTTTGGATGAGTCGTTCGCCTGCACGATAGGTGGTTAACGCGTCGAGCGAGCACTCTGAAAGCGCGCAGCTAGTGTTTGAGGGATCTTTGTGTTTAAAAAATATCTCGCGCGTGCCGGGCCAACGGCCTAAGTGCGTGCGTTGCAACGAGAGCTGTTCGGCCAACACTGCACTGACGATAAAACCGTTTTCAGCTAAATGGATGGCGGGCGCGATGACCTGCTCGAGCGACAGCGTGCCGTAGTCTTGCAGGGCACGGGCTAAACCCGCAACCGATCCCGGTACGCCAACAGCATAAGGGCTTTGGGTCGATTTGCTGGCAAGGACGCGATCTTGCGCGTCAAGGTACATATCGCGTGACGCCGAGGCGGGCGCGACTTCACGAAAATCAAGTGCGACAGGTTTGGTACCTTTGGCGGTTTGAATCAGCATAAACCCGCCACCACCTAAACCAGCTGAATTGGGCAACACAACTGCCAAAGCAAAGCCTACGCCAACCGCTGCATCAATCGCGTTACCGCCTTGCGCCAAGATATCGATACCCACCTGTGAGGCAAGTCGTTGCTCACTGGCGACCATGCCACGCTGTCCACGCTCGGGGTGAAAAATAGAAAAAGTATGGTCATATTGTGTAATGGCGGTGTTTTGAGCCACAGCCGAGAGCGTGGCTGGCTGAGGCTGCGTATATGACGAAGATTGAGCTTGAAGTTGAGCAGGCGATTGAATCTGGGGCTGAGGTTGGTTTTGGCCTTGAGTCTGCGCCCGGGCCGAGCCGAGGGCGAGTGCGACAGTGCTACCTACAATGAGCCCGCCCAGACATAAGCGGTACACAGCACCTCGAGCGCTGCGTATACTGTGAGTCCATCGCACTTGCTGCCTACAACAACCCTCAAGCATGCGTCACCTTATTCATTTAGTCTTTGTGAGAACTTAACGTGTCAAATACTAGCATTAGCCAGCCACGCCCCTCAGGTCGCGTATATGACGCGATGCGTCAAGTCAAGATCCAACGGCAATTCACACGCTATGCCGAAGGCTCGGTGTTGATTTCGATGGGCGAGACGCAAGTGTTATGCACGGCCAGTGTGCTTGAAAAAGTGCCGCCGTTTTTAAAAGGTAAGGGGCAGGGCTGGGTGACCGCCGAATACGGCATGTTGCCGCGCTCAACCCATACCCGTTCTGATCGTGAAGCGGCAAAAGGCAAGCAATCTGGGCGCACGCAAGAAATTCAGCGCCTGATCGGGCGGAGTCTGCGCGCGGTCATGGATATGTCGTTATTAGGCGAACGCACAATTCAGATCGACTGCGATGTGCTGCAAGCCGATGGCGGCACGCGCTGCGCAAGTATTACAGGTGCCTGGATTGCCGTGGCCGATGCCGTGGATGGTCTGCTTGCAAAAGGCTTATTGACGAAAAATCCGCTTAAAGACTCAGTCGCTGCGATCTCGGTAGGGATGGTCGACGGGCGCGCCGTACTGGATTTGGATTACCCCGAAGATTCGGGCTGCGATGCCGATATGAATGTCGTGATGACCGGCGCTGGCGGCTTCGTCGAGGTGCAGGGCACGGCAGAAGGCCACACTTTTGACCGTACCGAGCTCAATACCTTGCTGCAATTGGCTGAAAAAGGCATTAGCGAGCTCGCCCAGCTGCAAGCGAGCTCACGGGCTTAGATCGTGCGGCCGCCGTCAACCGGCAACTCAACACCCGTCAAAAACGACGCCTCGTCAGAGGCTAAAAATACCGCAGCATTGGCGATGTCGCGCGGCTGACTCATGCGGCCCATGGGGATGGTGGCAATAAATTTTGCGCGATTTTCGGGGGTGTCAGGTACGCCCATAAAATCACCGAGCATGGCCGTGTCGCCAATCACTGGGCAGATCACGTTGACGCGAATGTTATCGGGGGCTAGTTCAACGGCCAACGATTTGGTCAGCAAGTTTGCTGCGCCTTTTGAAGCGTTGTACCAAGTTAAACCGGGTCTTGGTCGGATCCCTGCCGTTGAACCCGTGTTGATGATGCAGCCTGATTTTTTTAAGCGCATCATGGGCACCACGGCGTTGATCATGTGATAAATCGCTTTGACGTTGACATCAAAGCAACGATCAAACGAAGCCTCGTCCACATTCAGAAATGGCTGGTTTTTGTGCGTGTAGCCAGCGTTATTCACCACGATATCCACGCCACCAAATGCGCTAACCGCTAAGGCAACAGCGCGGTCAACATCTGCGCGCTTGCTCACGTCACACTTCACGGCCACAGCTGCAGCACCAAGCTCGGCAGCCACCTTTTGCGCGCCCGCTTCGTTCAGATCGGCGATGACAACCTTTGCACCTTCACGTACATAGCAGCGGGCGATTTCTGCGCCAAAGCCGCTTGCGGCACCGGTCACGATTGCAACTTTGTTTTTTAAACGCATGATGTTGTCATCCTATTGGTGTGATGTGAACTGACGTGGGTCGAGAAGGTCAAGATCTCAAAGTCGTGATGCGGCGCTGTGTTTAGCCGCATCAGACTCGACTCGAGTTTCAGATCTAAGCAGGACTAGGCCTTGGCTAAGATGTCGCCAAGAACGCCTTGGCCACGAATGCCCCAAACTGTTTTGATCAACGCTTTGACTTGAGCTTCAGTGGCAGCACCTTCGTAGGTACCTAAGCGCATCGCTTTGAATTCGATCTCATCGCGCGATAGGGTGTTGCCAGGATCGCCTTTAGGCTCATCGACACGACCCGTCAGTGAACGACCGTCGTTCGTCTTGACCGTGACCTTACCAATCCAGCGCTGCGGATAAGCCGTGTCAACCTCTTCGTCGAGTTCCATGGTGACACGGTCGCGAAAGTTTGCAACCGTTGAATCTTTTAATGCCCCATCGAAACCGGCCAGGTCAGCTGAGTCGCGCAAAGCAATAAGCGCCAAGACGGTGCCCATCGAAAACTTCGACTGATGCACAGTCTGCGGATTAGTCACAGGGCCCAGCACATCAATAGCCCCTTGGTGGACGTGTGTGACCACCGAGGCGATGTCGCTGGCCTTTAGATTATGCTGCTTCATGGCGTGTTGCAAAGCGTCAGCAGCAGGGTGGGTATGGCGGCATGAGGCGTGAAACTTAAACGAGGTTTCAGGTAAGGCCCAGCGTGTGCCCAAGCGATCCACAAGCTTTGCCGGATCGGCATCGGTCGACATGCCAGCGGCCATGCCTTGCGCACCTTCAAGAATACGGCGCGCACCGGTAAAACCATCAAGCGCCAAATATGCAGACGCCAAGCCGTTTGCGGCGGCGTGAGCGGTGTGCAGTTGCTTTGAGTCGGCTGCGTCACGCAGAAACTCCCAGAGCCCTGCCGCCTGCGTGCCGGCCGAACCGATCGCATGCAGCATTTGCTCGGGATTCAGTTTAAGCAGGCGACCTACGGTGACCGCTGCGGCCACAGTACCGGCGGTGCCTGTTGTATGAAAAATCTTGTAATGCGAACGCCCCAAAAACTCGCCAACCCGGATACCGACCTCGTAGCCAACCACCGAGGCGGTGATGAAGTCTTTACCCGAAGCGCCGATGGCTTGAGCCACCGCTAACGCGGGTGGAAAAATCACTGCCGCTGGGTGAAATACCGAACCGTTGTGCACATCGTCTTGTTCAACCACGTGCGAAGCTGCTGCGTTGACCATCGCTGCAAACACGGGCGAGGTTTTGCGACGATTGACAAAGTCTTCAGACTTGCCTTCGGCGGGCCCCATTCGTTCTGCGTATTTGGCCATCGCCTTGACCGCGCGAGCGCCTGAGCCAGCCAAAATTGAGGCCATCGTGTCCAAAAACAAATCTTCGCAGCGCAAACTGACGGCTTCTGGGATGTCGCTGTATTGAAGCTGCGAGGCAAATTTCGCCAATTCTGCGCTGGGGTGCAGGACGAGGGGTGAGGCTGAAGGGCGAGCAGCAGTCATGTCTATCACCTATTAAAACGAACGAGGAAGGCCGAGCACATGTTCGGCGACATACGACAAAATCAGATTAGTTGAAATTGGGGCAACTTGATATAAGCGGGTTTCACGAAACTTGCGCTCGACGTCGTACTCGCAGGCAAAACCATAGCCGCCGTGAAATTGCAGACAGGCGTTCGCAGCTTCCCAAGAGGCATCCGCGGCCAAGAGCTTAGCCATGTTGGCTTGAGTGCCGCAAGGCTGATTGTTATCAAACAAACGACAAGCCTCGTAACGCATCAGGCTAGCGGCCTCAACGTTGATGAACGAACGTGCGATGGGAAATTGCACGCCTTGGTTTTGCCCGATTGGGCGACCAAACACAATGCGATCTTTCACGTATTTAGTGATGCGGTCTACGAACCAGTAGCCATCACCAATACACTCAGCAGCGATCAGTGCGCGCTCGGCATTTAAGCCATCCAGAATGTATTTGAACCCTTTGCCTTCTTCGCCGATCAAGTTTTCGGCGGGGATCTCGAGGTTGTCAAAAAACAGTTCATTGGTTTCGTGGTTGACCATGTTCAAAATGGGGCGAACCGTTAAACCATGACCAATCGCATCGTGCAAGTTGACGATAAAAATTGACATGCCTTCAGATTTTTTAGTGACCTGCTCGAGAGGAGTCGTGCGCGCCAACAAAATCATCAGATCCGAGTGTTGAACACGCGAGATCCAAACTTTTTGACCGTTAATCACATACCGATCGCCTTTTTTGACGGCGGTGGTTTTGATTTTGGTGGTGTCAGTGCCGGTGGTGGGTTCGGTGACGCCCATTGACTGCAAGCGCAACTCGCCTGCCGCAATTTTTGGCAGGTACTGATTTTTTTGCTCGGTTGAACCATGGCGCAGCAGGGTGCCCATGTTGTAGAGCTGGCCGTGACAGGCGCCCGAGTTACCGCCGCAACGGTTGATTTCTTCCATGATGACGGAAGCTTCGGTCAACCCTAAGCCTGAACCGCCATATTCTTGAGGGATAAGTGCCGCCATCCAGCCAGCTTGGGTGAGTGCGTTGACAAACTCTTCAGGGTAGCCGCGCGCCTCGTCGACCTTTCTAAAATATTCGTCTGGAAACTGCTTGCACAGGTCACGGATGGCATCGCGAATGTCTTGGTACTGGTGATCGTGGGTGTTCATGATTTGGCTTGTGGCTTTATGATTAAGGACTGAGATTTAGTCGATAATGTGCCCCAAGGCAGGGTTTTTGACCATTGGTGTTTCATTAACCTCGGCTTTTTGAATGATTAAGGTACTAAAAACACGATGGCTAACCATTTTGATTTGACCGACTTGCAGCTGATGGTCAATATTGGCGACGCGAGCAGTCTGACCCGCGGGGCCGAAAAATCTCATCTTTCACTTCCTGCAGCCAGTAATCGTGTCAAAAACCTTGAAGATCATTTTGGTACCCGCTTGTTTCACCGCAATAGCCAGGGCGTGACTTTGACCCCCTCGGGCGAAGCGTTTATGCGGCACGCTCGTTTGGTGCTGCGTCAAATCGACCATCTGCGCGGCGATATCCACGAGTACTCAAGGGGTATTAAGGGGCAGATTCGGGTGCTGGCTAACACCACTGCCATGACCGAATTCATGCCTGCGGTCTTGAGTCGCTATTTGTCCTCCCACCCCGATGTCACCGTTGAGTTGCGCGAGCGGTTAAGTTATTTGGTGGTCAAGGCCGTGGCCGAGGGGTCCGCTGACATTGGCATTGTTGCGGGCCAGCCCGCTGCCTCAACGCTTGAGTTTTTGCCCTATCGCGCCGATCGCCTGGTGTTGGTCACTTCGGCCGAGCACCCCTTGGGGGCAATGTCTGAAGTCGCGTTTGCGGACACCCTTGATTTTGAATATGTTGGCTTGTCAGAATGGAGTGCGATTCACGCATTTTTGATTCAGGCGGCCGATAACCTTGGGCATTCGTTTCGGTTTCGGGTCGAGGTGAGTAACTTTGAGTCTGTTTGCCGCATGATTGAAGCGGGTGTCGGGATAGGCGTTGTGCCCGAGCAAGCCGCGCGACGTTATGCCCAGCGCTTGAATATCAAGATCGTCAGGCTGTCAGACGAGTGGTCGGTGCGTAACCTGCATATCTGTGTGCGCGAGCTTGAGCGCTTACCGAGCTTCGCACGCGATCTCGTTGCGATGCTGCTTGAAGATGTGCCCTCGACCCAGGCCCCTAAGCAATGAGCGCTTTAACGTCGGTTGTCTTGGCGTCAGGCAACGCCGGAAAATTGCGCGAATTTGACGCCTTGTTTAGGCCGCTGGGCATCAGACTGATTGCACAAGGCACCTTGAACATCCCTGACGCGCCCGAGCCGCATCCCACGTTTCTCGAAAACGCGCTCGCCAAGGCGCGCCATGCCAGCCTGCTGTCAGGCCTGCCGGCCTTAGCAGATGATTCTGGACTGTGCGTCGCAGCGCTCAACGCAGAGCCCGGCATTCATTCTGCTCGGTATGCTGAAGCTGAACACGGTTCGCGCAGTGATGCCGCCAACAATCAAAAGTTGGTGCGCGCGTTGCAAGGGCAGAGCAACCGCCGCGCTTGGTACGTTGCAGTATTGGTGCTGGTCACGCGTCACGACGACCCGCAGCCTGTTGTTGCCGAGGCAAACTGGTTTGGCGAGATTGTCGATCAACCACAAGGCGCAAACGGCTTCGGGTATGACCCCTATTTTTATTTGCCCGAGCAGGGCTGTACCGCAGCAGCGCTTGACCCTGCGCTTAAAAATAAAATCAGCCATCGCGGGCAGGCACTGCAGCAATTGCTCAAGCAGCTTGCCGCGCGTGAGCTCGTGACGGCGCCATTTCGATGAGTTGCGTGATCGTGATCGTGAGCGCAGCTCAGGCAGTACGCGCATGAACCGAGCGAAACGACAGCTGTCAGAGGCACCACAACAATGAGTCGCGTGATTCCGATTGCGAGTGCGCAGCAGTCAAAGTTGGGCGCAATCGCTGACATCGCCGATCGCCCGCGCTTAAGTGCGTTGCCACCTTTATCTGTGTATGTGCATGTGCCGTGGTGCGTGCGCAAGTGCCCGTACTGTGATTTCAATTCGCATGAGCAACCGGCAATGCTTCCTGAGGCGCGCTACCTTGATGCGCTGCAGGCCGATCTTGAACAAGCGTTACCCGAAATTTGGGGCCGGCAGGTGCATACCGTTTTTATCGGTGGTGGCACACCGAGTTTGCTCAGTGCCGCGGGTATCGAACGCTTATTGACGATGTTGCGCTCGCATTTAAATCTGTGGCCCGATGCTGAAATTACACTCGAGGCCAACCCAGGCACCGCAGAAGCCGAGCGTTTTATGGCTTACGCAGCCAGTGGGGTGAACCGAATTTCGCTAGGAGTCCAGTCGTTTGATGATGCCAAATTACTGGCGCTAGGCAGGGTACATAATGCTGCGCAGGCTCGCGCCGCCATTGAGATGGCGCAGCGTGCGGTGGGCCGCGTCAATTTAGATCTAATGTTTGCCTTGCCGGGGCAAACGCTTACGCAGTGTGAGCAAGATGCGCGCGAGGCACTCAGTTTTGGTACCGACCATTTGTCGATGTATCACTTGACCTTCGAGCCCAACACCGTCTTTGCGAAGTATCCACCTGCCGTGCCTGATGATGAGCTCGCCTGTGACATGCAAGAGACCATCGTGTCCTTGGCGCAGGGGGCTGGTTTTGAACGCTACGAGGTCTCGGCGTTTGCCAAGCCGGGTGCGCGTGCGCGCCATAACGTCAACTACTGGGAGTTCGGTGATTATTTAGGGATCGGTCCTGGCGCGCACGGCAAGCTCTCGTTTCACGATCGGATTGAACGTCAGACCCGACAGCGCAATCCCGAGAACTGGATGCGCGCAGCGCTGGCACGCGACGCGAGCCATATCGCTCAGACGCGGCGGTTAAAAACTTCCGAATTACCGTTTGAGTTCATGCTGAATGCCTTAAGGCTTGAAAAAGGCGTGGCCTCCACGCTGTACACTGAGCGCTGCGGGTTACCGATCGCGTCAATGAACAAGGCTTTGCTGTCAGCCACGCAAAAAGGTTTGTTGGTCGACGATCCGTTGCGTTTGCAGGCAACCGAGCTGGGCTGGCGGTTTCTGAATGAATTACAAGCTTTGTTTTTGTAAAATCACCATTTCGGTGCATTGTTTTTTATAAAGTGCACTTTATTGGTGCTTTGCGTGCACTTTTTTGGGCATTTTCAGTTCAAAATGTCTGGCATGAATGTTGCTTGATATCTACCAAGATCATCTCGCAGCAAATTTTAATAGTCATCATTTTCACTTTTCCGGAGTCAGTATGAGCACCTCTCAAGATGTTCTAAAGAAGATTGCCGAAGACGAAGTCAAGTTTGTCGACTTTCGTTTTACGGACACCATGGGCAAAGAGCAACACGTATCGGTTCCTGTCAGCCAGATGAACACCGAAAAGTTTACCGAAGGTCACGCGTTTGACGGTTCGTCAATTGCTGGCTGGAAAGGCATCGAAGCCTCGGACATGCTCCTGATTCCCGATCCAAATACCGCTCACATGGACCCGTTCCGTGAAGAGTCAACCATGATTCTGACCTGCGACGTGGTCGAGCCCTCAGACATGAAGGGCTACGATCGCGATCCACGTTCGTTGGCCAAGCGCGCTGAGGCCTACCTCAAGGCCAGTGGTTTAGGCGACACTGCCTTCTTTGGACCAGAGCCAGAATTTTTTGTGTTCGACGGCGTGACCTGGGGCGACGATATGTCAGGCTGCCACGTCAAGATCAAGTCAGACGAAGCCCACTGGTCGAGCAGCATCGACTCTGAAGGCGGCAACATGGCCCATCGTCCGCGCGTCAAGGGCGGTTACTTTCCAGTGCCCCCAGTCGACTCAATGCAAGATATGCGTTCAGAGATGTGCTTGTTGCTTGAAGAAGCTGGCATCCCTGTTGAAGTGCATCACCACGAAGTTGCTGGCGCTGGTCAAATGGAAATCGGTACAAGGTTCAGCACACTCGTCACACGCGCTGACTGGAATCAAATCCTGAAGTACACCGTGCACAACGTGGCACACGCCTATGGCAAAACGGCAACATTTTTGCCAAAGCCTGTGGTCGGTGACAACGGTTCAGGCATGCACGTTCACCAGTCAATCTGGAAAGACGGTCAAAACCTGTTTGCGGGCAATGGCTACGCTGGCTTGTCTGAATTTGCGCTGTATTACATCGGCGGCATCATCAAGCACGCTCGCGCGCTCAACGCGATTACTAATCCTGGCACAAACTCGTACAAGCGTTTGGTTCCACATTACGAAGCGCCTGTGAAGCTGGCTTACTCGGCACGCAACCGTTCAGCATCGATTCGTATTCCTTACGTGGCCAATCCAAAAGGCCGTCGTATCGAAACACGTTTCCCTGATCCACTTGCGAACCCATACCTGTGCTTCTCGGCCTTGATGATGGCGGGTCTGGATGGCGTGCAAAACAAGATTCATCCTGGCGATCCAGCAGACAAAAATCTGTACGATTTGCCACCCGAAGAAGATGCAAAGATCCCAACCGTTTGCAGTTCGCTCGAGCAAGCGCTCGATGAGCTCAACAAAGACCGCGAGTTCTTAACCCGCGGTGGGGTGTTTAGTAATTCGATGCTTGATGCCTATGTGGATCTGAAAATGCAAGAAGTGAATCGCTTGCGTATGACGACCCATCCCGTCGAATTCGACATGTATTACAGCCTGTAATTTGCTGTTTAACACTGGAGTCGGGTCTTATGTGACCCGAATACCATGTACTCCGCTGAAGCCTTCGATCTACTCTCCACAACGGTTCTTTTATTGAACTCGACTGGCGAAGTCGTAGAGGCGAATGCGGCAGCAGAATTGATGTTTGGGCGGTCTCGGCGTAACCTATTGGGGCAGCCGGCCGCCCTTTTGTTTGACCGCGACAGTGCGCTCGAGCATTCGATCCAGCAAGCCTGCAGTGGTGAGGTCGCAGATTGCCGACAGTTTGCGCGCTTGCGCCGTGGTGCCGAAACAGTTGAGGTCGCAGTGACCTCGGTGGCCATCACGCAGCCCAAATGGTCTGCTTTAATCGAAATCAAAGATGTAGAACAACGTGTATTGGTCGATCGCAGTATCCGTCTGGTCGACGAAATCGATACCCAGCACGAACTCTTGCGTAACCTCGCACACGAGGTCAAGAACCCACTGGGTGGTTTGCGCGGTGCGGCTCAGTTGCTTGAGTCTGAATTGCCTGATCCTGCCCTGCGTGAGTACACCAGCGTCATTATTTCTGAGGCCGACCGGCTGCAGGCTTTAGTCGATCGTCTGGCCGCGCCGCAACGTATGCCGGTTCAATGGCAGGCGGTCAATATTCACGAAGTATGCGAAAGAGTCTGTGCACTGGTGCGCGCCGAGTTTCGCGATGTCGCCTTGTTACGTGATTACGATGCCTCGATGCCAGAGTTTCGCGCGGATCCTGCGCGGCTGATGCAAGCTCTTTTGAATGTTGTGCGTAATGCTGCGCAGATCATGACGGGTTTTAACCCAACGCAGTCACCCCATATCACCATCAAAACGCGTATTGCGCGTCAAGTGTTATTGCGGCACAAGCAACATCGCATGGCGGTGATGGTCTCGGTCACCGACAACGGGCCGGGTGTACCAGAAAGCTTAAAAGACCGCATTTTTCATCCACTCGTGACGGGTCGAGACGGTGGCACTGGCCTTGGTTTAAGCCTTGCCCAAGACTTTATTCAACAACATGGTGGTGTGATTGAATTTGAATCGCGACCCGGAAACACCGAGTTTCGTTTGCAACTACCTATGGAGCCGCTTTGATGAAACCAGTCTGGATCGTAGATGATGATCAAGCTATTCGCTGGGTCCTTGAAAAGGCGCTCAGCCGTGCCAATATCCCTACGCGCAGCTTTGTCAACGCGTCTGAGGTTTCGGCAGCGTTAAAACTTGAATCGCCCTCGGCGCTTGTGTCTGATATCAGAATGCCTGGCACAGACGGCCTAGCCTTGCTTAAAGAAGTCAAAGAAAAATACCCGACGCTACCGGTCATTATCATGACCGCCTACAGTGATCTAGATAGCACCGTGTCAGCGTTTCAGGGCGGAGCGTTTGATTACCTCGCCAAGCCATTTGATATCAATGAGGCGGTTGCGTTGATTTCGCGTGCCATGCAAGAGCCCTCGGCAGAAGAGGTCTCGGCGCAAGCTGCGTTACCCGCGGCGCTTGCAACAGATAGAGGGATGTTGACGCAGTCAGCCTCGGTTGCAATGCAAGAGGTGTTTCGTGCCATCGGCCGCTTGGCACAATCAAACGTCACGGTGTTGATTACAGGTGAGTCCGGTACCGGTAAAGAGTTGGTGGCGCGTGCTTTGCACAGCCATGGTGCACGCTCGAAAGGGCCGTTTGTTGCGCTCAATACAGCGGCCATCCCGCGCGATTTGCTTGAGGCCGAATTGTTTGGCCACGAGCGTGGCGCCTTTACGGGTGCAAACGCGTTGCGCCGCGGTCGCTTCGAAGAGGCGGGCGGTGGTACCTTGTTTTTAGACGAAATTGGCGACATGCCGTTCGAGTTACAAACGCGCTTATTACGCGTGTTATCAGAAGGCACTTTCTATCGCGTTGGGGGGGCTCAACCCGTACGTGTAGATGTCAGGATCGTGGCGGCCACCCATCAGCCACTTGAAGAGCGCGTGCA
>Ga0209768_10000731_pt1 | contig 21715 bp, 20 predicted proteins | sample LauGreSBDMM110SD_3_FD_187564 | JGI IMG/M metagenome (GOLD analysis project Ga0209768, IMG submission 187564) | Freshwater lake microbial communities from Lake Michigan, USA - Sp13.BD.MM110.SD (SPAdes) (version 2) | ecosystem: Environmental > Aquatic > Freshwater > Lake | place: Lake Michigan... | reverse complement strand
CGCAAGGCTTCAATCAAAGCTTCGGGAATACCGCAGAGGCCGAAGCCACCTACGGCCAGCAATTGGCCATCTGCCACGACGCCTTTCAGCGCCTCGGCTGCAGAAGGGAAAATCTTGTTCACAGGGCACTCCTAAGAGGGAAATTCTTAAAAGTAAGTAGTGTAATAGGTGATTAGAATCAGAAAACTGACAAGGATTGCCATGAACACGCCTGCCTCGCATGCAACAGCTAGCCCCAAAACCCAACGCTATCCGGCGCCTGAGCTGAAAGATGTGCCCGAAGACATCCGCGCCAAAATTTTGGAAGTCCAGGAAAAGGCAGGGTTTGTACCGCAAGTGTTCTTGGCTTTTGCCCGTCGCCCAGCAGAGTGGCGAGCATTTTTTGCCTACCACGACGCCCTCATGGTGCCAGAGTCCGTGGGCCGCACCAGTCACCTGACCAAAGGCGATCGGGAAATGATTGTGACCACCACCAGTGCGGCCAACCATTGTTTGTACTGTGTGGTGGCGCATGGTGCCATTTTGCGCATTTATGAAAAAAAGCCTTTGATCGCGGATCAAGTGGCCGTGAACTATCGCAAGGCCGATATTTCACCGCGTCAACGCGCCATGCTCGACTTCGCCATGAAAGTTTGCTTACACAGCGACCAAATAGAAGAAGCCGACTTTGCACCATTGCACGCACATGGTTTGGACGATGAAGATATTTGGGACATAGCCGCTATTACGGCTTTCTTTGGCTTGTCTAACCGCATGGCCAGTTTCAGCAACATGATGCCCAACCCAGAGTTTTATTTAATGGGTCGCGTGCCCAAACAAAAGTAATTGAACCCATTTATTTGAACGAATTCAGGGTGTGACCAAGGCCCTGATGTGGTCGGGCAAAGACACCGCTTTTTGAAGCGGGAAATCTACCCAGATGGTGGTGGCACCCCCTGCCGCATAAATGACACCTGGTTGATTTTCAAGCTCTAGGGTGCACCAGCTTTCAAAAGTGGTACGCGCAGGGTCACTCACATACATCTTGGCCAGCACATTGCCAGGATATTCAAGTTGTTTGTAGAAATTACAAAACGCATTCACGATGACCGGCCCTTGGCCTTGAGGGTTGGGTTCACAGCCAATCGATTGAAAATAATCGATCCGGACTGTTTCTAGATACCGAAAATAAACGGTGTTGTTCACATGCCCCATTGCATCCATGTCTCCCCAGCGAATGGGAATGATCATTTCGTGAACTTTTTTCTTGATTTCAGGTATTTCAAATTTCATGTGTCTTTGTCTCTGATTTGCCGCAAGCAAATGGCGAGAATTCACCCTCTGCCCATGTTTCGATTCTGCCTGTTCCACGCTTAAAATGGGCCACGATGCCGATATTTGGCTATTCGATCCCTAACTTAATGCGAGTCTCCCCATGACACCCGAAGAGATTTTGAACACACACGGTCCCCGCGAATCGATGGAATACGACGTGGTCGTGGTGGGCGGCGGCCCTGCAGGCTTGTCCGCGGCCATTCGCTTGAAACAGTTGGCGCTAGAAAAAGGCAATGACGTTTCTGTGGTGGTTTTAGAAAAAGGCTCAGAACCTGGTGCACACATTTTGTCGGGCGCCATCATGGACCCCATCGCCTTAACAGAACTCTTTCCAAAATGGAAAGAAATGGGTGCCCCTCTGAATCAACCCGTCACAGAAGATATTTTCTTGATGACCACCGAAACGGGCGCCACTCGCGTGCCCAATTTCACCTTGCCCCCTTGCTTTCACAACGATGGCAACTACATCATCAGCTTGGGAAATTTCACGCGCTGGCTTGGGGAGCAAGCTGAGGCTTTGGGCGTTGAAATTTTTCCAGGCTTTACAGCCGCCGAAGTTTTGTACAACGACAACGGCGCCGTCAAAGGTGTGGCTACCGGCAACATGGGCGTTGGCAAAGATGGCGAGCCCACCGAAAACTTCCAATTGGGCATGGAACTGCACGCCAAGTACACTGTGTTTGCAGAAGGTGCACGTGGCCATTTGGGTAAGCAAGTCATCTCCCGCTTCAAGCTTGACGCAGGCAAGGATCCTCAAAGCTACGGCATCGGTATCAAAGAATTGTGGGAAATCGACCCCGCCCGTCACAAAGCCGGCTTGGCTTTGCACAGCGCAGGCTGGCCGTTGGATGAAAAAACCTACGGCGGCTCCTTCCTGTACCACATGGAAGACAACAAAGTGGTCGTTGGTTTTGTGGTGGGCTTGGATTACACCAACCCTTGGCTCAGCCCTTTTGAAGAATTCCAACGCTTCAAGACACACCCCAATATTCGCTGGTACTTTGAAGGCGACGAAGCCAAAGGCATTGCACCAGCCAAGCGCATTTCCTACGGTGCACGTGCAATAACGGCTGGCGGCATTTTGTCATTGCCCAAAACAGTGTTCCCTGGCGGCGCACTCATTGGCTGCGAAGCTGGCTACCTCAATGCCAGCCGCATCAAAGGCAGCCACGCGGCCATTAAAACAGGCATGTTGGCGGCTGAGGCAGCTTACGACGCACTGCAAGCGGGTCGTCAACACGACGAACTCAGCGCTTATCCCGCGGCTTTCGAAAACAGCTGGTTGCACACCGAGTTGAACAAAGCCCGCAACTTCAAGCAATGGTTTAAAAAGGGCCGCACTGTGGGCACCCTCATGACTGGCGTAGAGCAGTTCTTGCTGCGCGGTCATGTGCCATGGACCATCCGCCGCACTGCGGCCGACCACACCTATTTAAAGCCCGCGGCTGAGTGCAAGCCCATTCAGTACCCAAAGCCCGATGGCAAGCTCACCTTTGACCGCTTGTCCAGCGTGTTCATCAGCAACACCAACCACGAAGAAAACCAGCCCGCTCACCTCACCTTGAAGGATGCCAGCGTGCCCGTGGGCATCAACTTGGCCAAGTTTGCTGGACCTGAGGCGCGTTACTGCCCTGCAGGTGTTTACGAGTATGTGAAAAACGAAGACCAATCAGATCGACTGCAAATCAATGCACAAAATTGTGTGCATTGCAAAACCTGCGACATCAAAGACCCCACGCAAAACATCGTCTGGGTAACGCCAGAGGGTGGCGGGGGCCCAAATTACTCAGGCATGTAAAAAGTGTCTACGGCCTTAAAGACCTGTTTATAATTTGAATGGTCAGGAGAGCGTGGTCTGTTTTCAAAACGGGCCGCCGCCGAAGGCGCAGGAAGCTGAAATGCTTCTGAACGCTCAGGTACAAAGGACTGATAAACGTTCGTGGTTTGGCCATGAACGCTTCCTCACTGGAGAGAGAGGGCGGGCCATCAGGTCGAACCTTCCACCGAAGGCGCAACCCGCAGTGATTCTTTCTGTTGAAGGGCTCACCCGGCGAATCGCTCAGGTAAAGCGGACAGCGAGGGCAACCCATGATTTAGATCATGGTTTTTCATTGCCCTTGGAGAAATCATTTGTCCGCTGACACCACTGCTTTGCTAAATACACCTCTCAATGCGCTGCATCTTGAATTGGGCGCGCGCATGGTGCCCTTTGCAGGCTACAGCATGCCAGTTCAATACCCTATGGGTTTGATGGCTGAACACATTCATACACGCTCTGAGGCTGGCTTGTTTGATGTTTCGCACATGGGGCAACTGCGATTGGTGGGCACCGATGCTGCATCTGCTTTTGAATCCCTGATGCCTGTTGATGTCATCGACTTGCCAGTTGGAAAACAGCGCTACGGTTTATTGCTAACGGATGAAGGCAACATCATTGACGACTTGATGTTTGTCAACCGCGGAACAGACATTTTTGTCATTGTGAATGGTGCTTGCAAAGTGAACGACATTGCACACATACAAGCGCGCATTGGCGCCAAGTGCCAAGTCATTCCCATGCCTGAACGGGCACTCTTGGCTTTGCAAGGGCCCAAGGCCGTTGATGTTTTATCGCGCATGGTGCCTGGGGTCGAAAAATTGGTCTTCATGACGGGTGCATCATTTGATTGGCAAAGTGCTGATCTGTTCATCACGCGCTCCGGCTACACCGGAGAAGATGGCTTTGAAATTTCTGTGCACAACGATCAAGCAGATTTATTTGCGCGTGCGTTGTTAGCTCAAGCAGAAGTCAAGCCAATTGGCTTAGGTGCACGCAACTCTTTGCGACTTGAAGCTGGCTTGTGTTTGTATGGCAACGACATTGACACCAGCACCACCCCCATTGAAGCGGGTCTCAATTGGGCCATTCAAAAAGTTCGTCGTACAGGGGGTGCGCGCGCAGGTGGGTTTCCCGGCGCAGACATTGTGTTGGGGCAATTGGATGGCAGCCGTTCCCTCACCCGTAAGCGTGTCGGACTCATTGCACAAGAGCGAGTGCCAGTGCGTGAACATGTGGAATTACAAAATACACAAGGCGTCAAAATTGGCGAGGTGTCTAGCGGTTTACTAGGGCCAAGCGCCAATGTGCCTGTGGCCATGGGCTATGTTGATGTTGCAAGTGCCAGCTTAGGCACCGTGGTGAATGCCATGGTCCGAGGTAAAGCCGTACCCATGACTGTCAGCGCTATGCCTTTTGTCCCTAATCGTTATTACCGCGGGTGAAACGTGGAAAAGAAATTGAAACAATTCAAAACAATTGTGATCTGACCCCAATTAAACAAGGAGAGAAAAATGAGTTTGAAGTACACGGAAGAGCATGAGTGGATTTTGGTGAATGGCGATGTGGCCACGGTGGGCATCACGCACCATGCGCAAGATGCGTTGGGTGATGTGGTGTTTGTTGAACTGCCTGAAGTGGGAAGCAGTTTTGAACAAAAGGCTGTGGCAGGTGTGGTGGAGTCTGTGAAGGCTGCTGCCGATGTTTACATGCCGATCAGTGGCGAAATTACGGAAGTGAATGAAGCATTGCGTGCAGATCCCGCTTTGGCCAATACCGACCCTCTGGGTGCTGGTTGGTTCTTCAAGGTCAAGTTGTCTGATGCATCGCAAGTGGATGCTTTGCTCGACGAAACTGCTTACTCAGCGTTTGCAGCGTCTCATTGAAATTTGTTTGAAGTTTTTTGCTTTTTAATTTTTTGACCAAACTTTGAGTCTGAAAGTCAAACCATGCTGATGTCCTCTGCCGCCCCCTTAACCCAACTCGAAAACGAGAGTGAGTTCATTGCACGCCACATTGGCATCACTGAAGCGGATGAAAAACACATGTTGTCGGTCATCGGCGAGGCTTCACGCCGCGCGCTCATTGACAGCATCGTGCCCGCCTCCATTGCACGCAGTCAGGCCATGAAGTTGCCTGCGCCCGTGACAGAAGCCGGTGCGTTGGCTGAGCTCAAAGCCATGGCGCAGCAAAACAAAATACTCAAGAGCTTCATTGGCCAAGGTTATTACGGCACTCACACACCCGGCGTGATTTTGCGTAACATCTTGGAAAACCCCGCTTGGTACACCGCCTACACACCCTACCAAGCCGAAATCAGTCAAGGCCGCATGGAAGCCTTGGTCAACTTCCAAACCATGATTTGCGATTTGACGGCCATGCCCATTGCCAACGCTTCCATGTTGGACGAAGCTACTGCTGCTGCCGAGGCCATGACCTTGGCCAAGCGCTCGGTCAAATCAAAAAGCAACAACATCATTGTGGCCAGTGACTGTCATCCGCAAACCATTGAAGTGATTCAAACGCGTGCAGCGCCTTTAGGCTTGAAGGTGATAGTGGGCATTGTCCCCGAGCTCATGCAACAACACGATTATTTTGCAGCGGTGGCGCAGTACCCTGCTACTTCAGGCATGACGCACGATTTGAAAGATGTCATTGCAAAAGCTCACGCTGCTCAAGCAGCCTTCATTGTGGCCGCAGATTTGCTAGCATTGACACTGCTCACACCCCCCGGTGAAATGGACGCCGACATTGTGGTGGGCACCACGCAACGCCTCGGTATGCCCATGGGCGCCGGCGGCCCACACGCCGCTTACTTGGCCTGCCGCGATGACTACAAGCGCTCTATGCCAGGCCGTTTGGTGGGTGTCAGTGTGGACGCCCATGGCAACCCGGCCTATCGTTTGGCTTTGCAAACCCGCGAGCAACACATTCGCCGCGAAAAAGCCACCTCCAACATCTGCACGGCGCAAGTTTTGCCCGCGGTGGTAGCCAGCATGTACACGGTCTATCACGGCCCTGTAGGTTTGAAGCGCATTGCCCAACGCGTGGCCAGCTTCACCGCCATCTTGTCAGAAGGCTTAGAACAACTCGGTTGCCAACTGGCACACAAATCGGCGTTTGACACTTTGCAAATTAGCACCGGCGCACGCACCGATGCCATCCTACAAAAAGCCGTGCTCAAAGGTTTGAACTTGCGCAAATTAAGCGCCGACAGCATTGGCGTGTCTTTGGACGAAACCACATCACGCGAGGACATCGAAGCACTCTGGTCTAGCTTTGCAGAAGGCGGCCAAGCCTTGCCCGACTGGACGCCTTTTGAAAAAGGTCGCGACACCCTCATTCCTGCTGGCCTGCGCCGTACCAGCACATTCCTCACACATCCAGTCTTCAATCGCTACCACTCCGAAACCGGCATGCTGCGTTATATCCGCCAATTGAGCGACAAAGATTTGGCGCTCGACAGAAGCATGATTCCGCTGGGCTCTTGCACCATGAAGCTCAATGCCACCAGCGAGATGATCCCCATCACCTGGCCCGAGTTTGCCAACATGCACCCCTTTGCTCCCGCTGACCAGCTCAAGGGCTATGCACTGCTCGATGAACAACTGCGCGAGTGGTTGTGCCAAGCTACGGGCTACGCAGGCATCAGCTTGCAACCCAACGCGGGCTCACAAGGTGAATACGCAGGTCTCTTGGTCATCAAGGCTTTTCACGAGGCCAAGGGCCAAGGCCATCGCAACATTTGCATCATTCCATCTAGCGCACACGGCACCAACCCTGCCAGCGCGCAAATGGTGGGCATGCAAGTGGTGGTCACCGCCTGCGATGCGCAAGGCAACGTCGACATGGTTGACCTCAAAGCCAAGTGTGAAGAGCACAGCGCCAACTTGGCCGCAGCCATGATCACCTACCCCAGCACGCATGGCGTGTTTGAAACGCAAGTCAAAGCACTGTGCGAATTGGTACATCAGCATGGCGGCCGTGTGTATGTAGACGGTGCCAACATGAATGCCTTGGTGGGCGTGGCCGCCCCCGGTGAATTTGGTGGCGATGTCAGTCACCTTAATTTGCACAAAACTTTTTGTATTCCTCATGGCGGTGGCGGCCCAGGTGTTGGCCCTGTTTGTGTGGTGGAAGACTTGGTGCCTTTCTTGCCAGGTCACGCCACAGGCGGCTTGAAGGTGAATGGTGTGGGCGCCGTGTCAGCCGCCCCTTTGGGCAATGCGGCCGTATTGCCCATCAGCTGGATGTATTGCCGCATGATGGGCGCCGAAGGGTTGAAGCACGCCACCGAAGCAGCCATTCTGGCAGCCAACTACATCAGCCATCGCTTGACCGATCACTACCCCACGCTGTACGCCAGCGCTGGTGAAAATGGCAAATCCGGCCATGTGGCCCATGAGTGCATTTTGGATTTGCGCGGCCTGAAAGAAACCAGCGGCGTGATGGCCGAAGACGTGGCCAAGCGTTTGATGGACTACGGGTTTCACGCACCTACCCTGTCTTTTCCCGTGGTCAACACCCTCATGGTGGAGCCTACTGAAAGCGAAACCCTTGAAGAGATTGACCGTTTCATTGATGCCATGATTGCCATACGTGAAGAGGTGCGCCTCATTGAAAACGGCGTTTGGCCGCAAGATAACAATCCTCTGAAGCATGCACCTCACACCGCGGCCAGCTTGATGGCCGCAGATTGGAATCGTCCTTATTCACGTGAGGTGGGCGCCGCGCAAGCGAGTCGTCCCTTAAGCAGCGTCAAATATTGGCCACAAGTCGGCCGCGTTGACAATGTGTACGGCGACCGCAACCTGTTCTGCAGCTGCGTACCCATGAGCGACTACGCATCATGAGCGCTTTGCAAATCAAGCGTGTTGACTATTTGAATGCGCAGGATGCGCAGGCTTTGGTCTTCTTGTTAGACGCCTACGCCCAAGACCCAATGGGTGGTGGAGAGGCCCTGAATCCAGAAAATGCGGCGCGCTTGTGCACCGACATGGCCCACATTGCAGGCGCTGCCAGCTTCATTGCCTGGCTTGAAGCTAAACCGGTAGGCCTGATCAACTGCTTTGAAGGCTACTCCACCTTCAAGGCCAAGCCCCTGCTCAATGTGCACGACATTGCCGTTTTGTCCGGCCATCGGGGACAAGGCATTGGACAAGCCCTGCTAAATGCAGCAGAAGATTACGCCCGAACGCGCGGATGCTGCAAGCTCACTCTCGAGGTTCTCAGTGGCAACGCTCAGGCTTTGTCCAGCTACAAACGCTTTGGGTTTACCCAATACGAACTTGCTGCTGCAGCGGGACAAGCGCAATTCATGCAAAAGTGGCTGTAAAGTCACGGGTTGAATGAAACCCAATCCGATTCGAGTCTTAAGCGTCATCCCGCCGATGACGCAACTCAACACCCCCTACCCGTCTACGGCCTACCTGACGGGCTTTTTGCGTTCCCGTGGGGTCTCTGCTGTTCAAGAAGATTTGGCACTCCAACTCGTCTTAAGTTTGTTCACAGCGCAAGGTTTAGAAGAAGTCAAGTCACGAGCACTGCTATTGCCAGAAGCTGAGCGCAGTGCCAGTGTCAATTTCTTTCTCGATTTCTTTGCGCGCTACCTTCACACCATTGAACCTACCATTGCTTTTTTACAAGGCAAGGACAGTACGCTGAGCCATCGCATTGCAGGTCGCGGTTTTTTACCAGAAGGTCCACGCTTTGCAGCATTGGATGCCTATGACGACAGTGAATCGGGCGACCCACTTTCTTGGGCTTTTGGTGCTTTAGGACAACAAGATCGTGCGCGCCACTTGGCCACTTTGTATTTGAACGATTTGGCCGATGTGCTGCGTGATGCTGTCGACTCAAGGTTTGAGTTTGTGCGCTATGGCGAATCACTGGCTGGCAGTCAAGCCACCTTTGATCCCTTGGCGGAGGCTCTCGCTGCGCCTCTCACCTTGATGGATGAAAAGCTCAAAGCTCTGACGCTTGGCGCAATTCAAAAGCACCAACCCACATTGGTTCTGCTCTCAGTACCCTTCCCCGGCGCGGTTTATGCCGCATTCAGAATTGCACAGTGCATCAAACATCACCATCCCCACATTCAGATTGCGCTGGGCGGCGGCTTTGTGAACACCGAACTGCGCGAACTGACCGAGCCCCGCGTTTTTGATTACGTTGATTACGTCACACTCGATTCAGGGGAACGGCCACTGCTGGCATTGTTGGAGCACTTAGAGGGCAAACGATCAGCATCTCGTTTGGTCAGAACCTTCATTCGCAAATCGATCGATGAAAGTCAAAGTAGCAATACAACAGACAACGCTAAGCGCGTTCAACTCATCAATTGGTCTGAGCCCGAAGTGCCTTTTGAAGAAGTGGGAACCGCCACATGGGATGGCCTGCCGTTGCAAGACTATTTGTCCTTGTTGGACATGCTCAACCCGATGCACCGCTTGTGGAGTGATGGCCGCTGGAACAAGCTCACTGTGGCACACGGTTGTTATTGGAAAAAATGCAGTTTCTGCGATGTGAGCCTTGACTACATTTCGCGCTACGAGACAGCTTCAGCGTCTTTGCTAGTCGACCGCATTGAACAGATTGTGAAAGAAACTGGGCAGACTGGTTTCCATTTTGTGGATGAAGCTGCACCGCCCAAGGCTCTCAAAGCGTTGGCTGAAGAGCTTATTCGCCGAAACGTCCACATCTCGTGGTGGGGCAATATTCGGTTTGAAAAAACCTTCACACCAGAACTGGCAGAGTTGCTGGCAGAGAGTGGTTGCATCGCCATGTCGGGTGGGCTTGAAGTGGCCTCAGACCGACTTCTCACGTTGATGAAAAAAGGAGTATCTGTTGAACAAGTAGCGCAAGTGACTAAAGGCTTTTCTGAAGCTGGCATCTTGGTACACGCCTACCTCATGTATGGCTTTCCAACTCAAACTGTGCAAGACACAGTGGACGCCCTTGAGTATGTTCGCCAACTCTTTGAAAACGGCTGCATTCAAAGTGGCTTCTTCCACCGCTTTGCTTGCACCGTTCACTCGCCAGTCGGTTTAAATCCCAAAGAATATGGCATTGAACTGATTCCTTTGCCCCCTGTGAGTTTTGGCAAAAACGACATAGGTTTCATTGACCCCACGGGCGTCGATCACGATCTCTTGGGATTGGGATTGAAAAAAGCCATCTACAACTTCATGCATGGCATTGGCCTTGAGGAAGATGTGAGAACTTGGTTTCAAGATGCTCTCAATGAACATGCTGGCGGTAAAAACCAGTCATTCAAAATTCCGAAAAGTAAAGTGCCAAGGCACACCATTGAAAAAGCACTCCAACGATAAAGGAGACTTTCATGCAATCGCAAGGTGCACCTCAGTCCGCTGCTTGGCTAAGTGTCAAAGCCGTGCAGACTGCATGCCATCAAGGACTTGGGTAAATTTTGAATGAAATCATTTTGCCGGCTGCGTTGACTTTGGCCAACACCATATCGCCAGATCCTACATTTTCACCCGTGAACGCTGCAATGTTCACATGGTGAGTGACCAGAATCAAGGCCTTGTCGCCTTTGATCTTCAACTGGTTGCCAATGAATTTTTGCAAATTCAAATTGCTTTGGGACCCTTGCCGCATGTCGTCAAAAAAAGAATTCAAAGACGGCTCCAACACAGGCAAGCCGAATGCCAAATTTTCTGCAGTCTCTTTGCAACGACACCAAGCACTCGTAAAGACGAAGGCATCGCTCACCCCCTGCGCCCTCAACCACTGACCTGTTTTTTGCGCTTGCGCACGGCCTGTGGCGTCTAGATTTCGCTGCGACTTGCAATCTTGAAGTTTGTAACCTGCAGGGTCGCCAATGCCAGGCGCAACGGCGTGCCGCATTAGCAAAACATGATCAGGTCTTTTGAGCAGTTCAGACAATTCACTGGCGCACACTTGAAAGCTGCCTACCAAGCCAAAAGCCACCCACAACAGCTTTATCAAGCTCTTCTTGAGCGTCTTCATCATTGGGTATCTGCCGATGAAGGCCCTTGCTTAGATTGAGTTACTTGACCATCATCTGGCGGGACTTCTAACTTAGGCATGGCCATTTTTTCGCCATCCCATTGCTGACCACACCAACAGAAACCCTCAGGGTCAATGATGCAAGTACCGGTGCCACAACATCTTGGATCTTCGTTCATATTTTTCCCTTCATGATTAGAGTCATCACCACGGAATAACCTGCCCAGCATGGTCGACAAACTGTGCGCGGCCGCTTGGCTTTAATTCTGACATGACAGCCATTATTTTTGAAACTGATTCTTCTGGCAGCATGGCGCTCTCTGCTGCCACGAAACTAGAAGACAATTTCGATTGAACCGTACCTGGCTGTAAAGCAGCAAAAACACACAATGGTTTTTTTCGAGAAGCCTCAATCGCTGCCGTTTGTAAAAACATATTTCTAGCGGCCTTGGCGGCTCGGTATCCATACCATCCGCCTTTGTGATTGTCTTCAATGCTTCCTACGCGCGCCGATAAAGTGGCATAACAAGATGGCTCTTGACCCAGGAGCAACGGAAAGAAATGCTTCATGAGCAAAGCTGGCCCTACGGCATTCACTTCAAACTGTTTTAAAAGTTGCTTGGCATTCAAGGCCTCCAGGCGCTTTTCAGGACCTTGCCCCTCAATGGTCAAAGCACCCGTTGCATCAATGATCCATTTGAATTGGCATGCGCCAAAGGGGCCCGTCGCATTTTTCAATTGAGCAGCGCAATGCGCCATGCCGTCTTCATTTTCCAAATCAAAATGCAAATCGCTTTGGCGCGACAAACTAACAACCAGCGAGCAGGCCGCATCATTTTGAAAGTGTGAAACGAAGGCGCTTCCGATGGCGCCACTTGCACCCAACACCAAAGCTTGATATTGGCTCATGAATGACGCGCATCCCATTTGAGCAAATACTTTTGCACAGTGGGCCGAATGGGCAAGAACATTTTGTAACCCACGTTAATGGCCCAACTGAATGGCCACACCGAAAAAACTCGACCTGCCAAGCGCCATCCTCGCAACTCCAACCACAAACGAGCAAATGCAGCACCGCCTTCAAACAAATTGCCCTGCGCATCACGCACATGGAAGAAGGCCATGGCTCGCTGGCAACTCAGTCCATCGCCCAGACTTGAATCATCGTTAGCCTGAAAATTAACGCTCACATCGTGCCAAACCAATTGAGCCGCATCTGGATTGCCTTTGTAAAAGGCAATTTCACGTCGGCACAGCGGACAACTGCCATCAAAGTAAATGGTCAATGCAGGCATGGCTCAAACTTCACCAGCCGCAATTCTTCTGAGCGCTTGCTCAAAGACTTCTGCAGGTTGACCTCCCGAAATCAGATGCTTGTCATTGATGATGACGGCAGGCACAGAATGAATGCCTGCTTGTTGGTAATGCTGCTCTATCTGCCGTACTTCTTGCGCATAAGTGTCAGAAGCCAAAATACCTTTCGCCTCAGCAACATCCAAGCCTACTGAGGCTACAACTGCCAACAAAACTTCATCAGATTCGACACGTTCAGCCCGGCCCTGATACGCCTCAAGCAATGCGCGCTTTAGAGCATGCTGACTGCCTTCAGACCCTTTGACGCCAGCCCAATGCAGCAAACGGTGCGCATTGAAGGTGTTGTAAACACGCCCTCTACCGCCTGGATTGAATTGAAAGCCCACCTCTTCGCCTCGGGCCGCAATATTGGCTCGAATCTGCGCTTGCTGCTCTGGGGTTGAACCGTACTTGGCAGTCAGGTGCTCACCCAAATCCTGCCCCCCTGGCGCCATATTGGGGTTCAACTCAAAGGGCTGAAAATGCAAGTCTGCTGCGACTTCACCCTGAAGTCTGCCTAAGGCTTGCTCCAGCGCACCCAAGCCCACCGCACACCAAGGACAGGCAATGTCAGAAACGAAATCGATTTTCAATGTAGCGGCCATGGTAAAAGTTTTTAGAATAAAAGCGCGATATTGCCTCAAATATTGGAAAATCGGTGCCTAGGGCTCAGATTCCATGTTTTCACAAGGGATCTTTGTCAGCCCCACCTCAGAGGACGATCATGAAGATTTTGTGTTTGAACGGCATCAACTTGAACATGTTTGGCAAGCGTGACCCAGCCCAATACGGCACTGTGACCTTGGCCGAAATAGATGCGCAAGTGAAAAAGCTTGGCCAAGAATTGGGCGCCAGCGTGGAGTGCTTTCAAACCAACTTTGAAGGCGCAATGGTTGAAAAAATTCACCAAGCTCATACCGATGGAGCAGACGCCGTCCTGATCAACGCAGGCGCATGGACACACTACAGCTATGGCATTCGCGATGCCTTGGCCATTTTGAAGTGCCCCATCATCGAAGTGCACATGTCAAACATCCATGCGCGCGAAGCATTCCGGCACCATTCGGTCATTGCAGAAATTGCCAAAGGCCAAATTGCAGGCTTTGGTGTCGACAGTTATTTAATGGGACTAAGGGCTGCAGTGTCTGCAGCCCAAGACAAGGCCTGAGCTCAGCCCCCTACAAGGTCTTTTTCAAAGCAAGGTGAAAAGCCTCTGGTGCTTCAAACTGCACCCAATGCCCAGAGCCTGAAACCAACTGCCACGAGGCCAGGTGGGGCGTGACTTTTTTGATGATTTTCTCCACTTCAGACATGCACCCTTTGTAAAGCGCATCCCACTCCCCATAAATGACATGCACAGGACAAGCAATGTGCGGCAGAGCGTCCGCCACGATGGGTGTGCCCGATAGACGCCTGCGCGGCATTCGGTCGCGTGCCACATTCAAGCGGTGCACTGTCATGGCCAATTCATCAAGATTGCGCTCTTCGTGAAGCATCAAGCCCAACAAGTTATGCCTGTGAGCTTCAATTTGCATGTCTTCTGTTGGCAAGTGCCGCCAGCCCTTCAATGGGACTCTGTGGGGCGATTTAATCCCTAAGCCAGGCGATCCCACCAAGATCAGGTTTTTCGCATCCTGAGGATATGCAGCCAGCCACAGTGCTGCAGTCATGCCGCCAAAAGAGAAGCCAATGAAACTGACATTGTCAGAAGCACGCAGCATTTGCCAAGCCGCATGCAATGGTTCAATCAATGCATCTACATCGCCACCATTTTCAGGCAAAGCCGAGTCTCCAAAGCCCGGTAAATCGACAGCCAGAACATGAAAGCCATCTGCCACAAGTGGCGCCACACTGCGAATCCAATGCGTCCAACTGCCACTGCCCCCATGAAGCAACACCAGGGTTGAAGCGCCTTTGTCTAATGATTCATGACCCCACTCATGCCAAACCATGGGTCCTGGCAACTGAATTTGACGCCCCTTCAGCAAAGAAGTCGCAACTTGAGGTGGCAAGCATCGCAAGAGTTCGGGCGCTATGTGAATGGGTTGTTGTAGCAGAGTCATGACAAACTTTGAGTAGACCTTTTCAGGAATGGCTTCAATGGGACAGTTGCCCAGAACCTGTTGGATGCTGCAAACGCCAAACGCGATAGGCCGCGGCCGTGGCAATCAGTGCTGCAATCAAGGAAAGCCAATAGACACTTTGTAAACCAAATCGGTCACTTAACAAGCCACCCGCCAAGCCACCCAGTACACCAGGAAAGCCATAAGCAACGACGGTGTAAAGCGCTTGACCGCGGCCCCTCAAGCGACCTGGAAAATGATGCGACAAAAGGGCAATGCACGCGGTATGGTGAGCAGCAAATGTGAGCGCATGAATGGCTTGCGCAAGCAGCAATACCCACAGCACATTGGCCCACTGCGCAGTCATGCCCATGCGCAAGACCATGGCCACCGAACAAACCACCAGCCAGGCGGTCAAGGGCAGCTTAGGCATCCATTTGGCTTGTGTGAAAAACCAGCCAATTTCAACAATGACTGACACTGCCCACAGCATGCCAATCCAAACTTTGCTGTAACCCAACGAGTCTAAATACAAGGAGAAAAACACATACACACCCATGTGCGACAACACATGAAAAAACGCCGCAATGAAAAACCACATAACAGGTTTTTGACGCAGTACGGGCCAGACAGCCACCTTGGTATCGTTCAATGGCACAGCCTCTTTCAAATTAGGCAGCATCCAAACACTGGCCGCGACAGCCGCCAAACTCAGGACGGTCCAACCCGGAAAATGGTGCATGCCGAAATATTCAAACCAGGCACCCGCCAAAAATACCGTGAACAAAAATCCAATCGATCCAAACAAACGCACACGACCATATCTTTTGGCATCAAAGGCACCGCCCTGACTGACCAAATGAGCCATGGCTGCTTCGCTCATGGGCATCATGGCACTGGTGTGGGTGAACATGACCAACAGCACCAAGCCTAAACCGATGGGGCCTAGTTCAAAAAACAAAATGCATGCGCTCAGCATGGCAGCGGTGGCACCATAGCGAAGCAAACTGACCCGCTCGCCTGTGTGGTCGCTGAGCCAACCCCACGCATAGGGGGCAAACAAGCGAGTAGCCGCCTGCACAGAGGTCAGAATGCTGATGGCCACCAAACCAAAACCCAATTCTTTCAACCAGAGTGGCAAGTAGGGATTGAAAAATCCGATGTGCGCAAAGTAGCTGGCCGAAACAGCCGCAAACGGAATCAATTGGCGGCGTTGGACCGCTGAGGTGTTGGGCATCTCAGCCCTTTAAGTATTGGCAGGCTGAACAACGTCGCCGCACTGGGCTCTGTGTTGCAACACATGGTCAATGACCACCAAGGCCAACATCGCTTCGGCAATGGGCGTTGCGCGAATGCCCACGCAGGGGTCATGTCGGCCCTTGGTGAGCACCTCAACAGCGTTGCCTTGAATGTCGATGGAAGGACGGGGAATCAGAATAGAGCTGGTGGGCTTGACGGCAATAGACACCTCAAGGTCTTGACCCGTACTGATACCACCCAACACACCGCCCGAATTGTTACCCATGAAGCCATTGTGAGTGATGGGGTCGCCATGCTCACTGCCTTTTTGAGTGGTAGACGCAAAGCCAGCTCCAATTTCAACACCCTTGACAGCATTGATGCCCATCATGGCATAGGCAATATCGGCATCAAGTTTGTCAAACAAAGGTTGGCCCAAACCGATGGGCATGCCCTGAGCAACAACACGCAAACGTGCGCCACATGAATCGCCCGACTTGCGCAAAACATTCATGTAATCCTCAAGGGCAGTGACGTCGGCTATGGGTGCGAAAAAGGGATTGTGATGAACGTGTTCCCAACTTTCAAAACCAATGGGCAGCTCGCCTATTTGCGTCATGCAGCCTTTGAATGTGGTGCCGTGCTTGATGGCCAGCCATTTTTTGGCAACAGCACCTGCCGCCACCATGGGGGCTGTTAAACGTGCGGATGAACGGCCGCCACCTCGGGGATCACGCAGGCCGTATTTGCGCCAATACGTATAGTCGGCATGGCCAGGACGAAATGTTTGGACAATGTCGCCGTAATCTTTGCTGCGCTGGTCGGTGTTTTGAATGAGCAGTGCAATGGGCGTACCCGTTGTGAGACCTTGGTACACGCCCGACAAAATTTGAACCGTGTCGGGTTCGTTGCGCTGAGTGACAAATTTAGAAGTACCCGGCCGGCGGCGATCAAGATCGGGCTGGATGTCCGCCTCAGACAGCGGCATGCCGGGTGGACAACCGTCGATCACGCAGCCAATGGCTGGGCCGTGGGATTCACCAAAATTGGTGACCGAAAATAGGGTGCCGAAGGTATTGCCGCTCATAGGCCTCTATTATCTCAGAGGGTGGGCGCCTCTTTCTGATCTTTCTCTTCGCCCTCTGGCCAATCGCGAATATAGGCTTTGAGCATTTTGTTTTCAAAATTCTGACTGTCAACCACTGCTTTGGCGACGTCGTAGAAGCTAATGACGCCCATCAACATGCGTTTGTCTATGACGGGCATGTAGCGCGCATGGTTGTTGAGCATCATGCGCCGCACCTCGTCCATGTCGGTTTCACTGGTGCAAGTGATGGGCGCATCGTCCATGGCTTTGCGAACGGAGATATTGCCAATAGAGCCGCCGTTTTTCGCCAAGGCTTGCATCACCTCACGAAATGTGAGCATGCCCACCAGATCGCCGTGTTCCATGACCACCAAGGAGCCAATGTCTTTTTCGGACATGATTTGAATGCTTGTTGCCAGAGTCTCGTCTGGCGTGACGGTGATCAAGCTGTGGCCCTTGACGCGAAGGATGTCACTGACTTTCATGGCTGTCTCCTATTGAAGGTGAAATATAGCCCACAATGTTGGCAAAGAACAGTCAAAGCTTACCCTTAGCCACTTGCCTGAAACTTGCTAATCATTCGTTGGAGACTCTTTATGCCAGGTTACTCAGACCCCGGATTTGACACCCTTGCGTTGCACGCAGGTGCCGCACCCGACCCCAGCACCGGAGCGCGGGCCGTCCCTATTCATCTCACCACCTCTTTTGTTTTTGAATCAAGCGATCAAGCAGCATCACTCTTCAATCTCGAACGCGCGGGCCATGTATATAGCCGCATCAGCAATCCCACCAATGCAGTGCTCGAACAACGAATTTCTGCCTTAGAAGGCGGTATTGGCGCGATTGCCACTGCCAGTGGGCAAGCAGCCCTTCATTTGGCAGTCACCACCATCATGGGGGCAGGCTCACACATTGTGGCATCCTCCGCCCTCTACGGCGGCTCGCACAATTTACTGCACTACACCCTGAGTCGGTTCGGCATTGAAACCACCTTTGTCAAACCCGGTGATTTACAAGCATGGCAAGCGGCCGTCAAACCCAATACCAAATTGTTTTTTGGTGAAACTGTGGGCAACCCAGGTATGGACGTTCTGGACCTGCCTGCGGTCAGTCAAATTGCGCACGCCGCCGGCGTACCTTTGTTGGTCGATGCCACCCTCACCTCGCCCTGGTTGATGAAGCCCTTTGAACATGGCGCAGACTTGATCGTGCACTCAGCCACCAAATTTTTATCGGGCCATGGCACCGTGATTGGCGGCTTGGTCGTTGATGGCGGCAGCTTTGATTGGTCAGGCCCTCACACACAAGGAAAATTTGCTGAACTCACGCAAGCCTACGAAGGCTTTCACAACATGGTGTTCGACGAAGAAAGCACGGTGGGGGCATTTTTATTGCGCGCCCGCCGGGAGGGTCTGCGCGACTTTGGCGCTTGCATGAGCCCCCATACCGCATGGCTCATTTTGCAAGGTATCGAAACACTGCCACTTCGCATGGCTCGTCATGTGAGCAACACCGAAAAGGTGGTGAACTTCTTGGCGGCACACCCCATGGTGAGCCGTGTGGGCCACCCCACGCTAGAGACACATCCCAGCCACGCACTGGCCCAAAAATTATTGCCACGCGGGGCAGGCTCTGTGTTCAGTTTTGACATCCAAGGCACGCGCGAGCAAGGCAAGGCCTTCATCGAAGCGTTGCAAGTTTTCAGTCACTTGGCCAATGTGGGCGATTGCCGTTCTTTGGTCATTCATCCCGCTAGCACGACGCACTTCAGGGTTGACGATGAAACTCTCAAGGCTTCTGGCATTGGCCCCGGTACGGTGCGTTTGTCCATTGGCTTAGAAGATCCCGATGATTTGATTGACGATTTAAAACGCGCGCTCAAGGCCGCCGAAAAAGCGGCCCTTCAAAGTGGAGGTGCCGTATGATTTACAACGTGCAAGCTGCGCCACTTTATGTTTATACGGGTGGCAAGTTGTTTGATCCCGCCAAGCCCACAGCTGTGTTCATCCATGGCGTACTCAACGATCACAGCGTTTGGATTTTGCAAACGCGTTACTTTGCCAACCATGGCTGGAACGTGCTGGCTGTGGACTTGCCAGGTCACGGCAGAAGCGGAGGCAAAGCGCCTGCGTCTGTGCAAGAGGCTGCGCAAAGCATCATCGCGCTGCTTGATGCCGCTGGTGTTTCAAAAGCCCTATTGATCGGGCACAGTTTTGGCTCGCTCATTGCACTTCATGCCACTGCCGAAAATCCAAGCCGGGTTTCTCAATTGATGATGGTGGGTACCGCCTACCCGATGCGGGTCTCACCCGCCTTGCTCGACAGCTCCTTGAACGATGCGCAAAAAGCCATTCAGATGGTCAATGTGTTTTCTCACTCTACATTGGCGCCTCCACCCAGCGCACTGGGCCCAGGCACATGGCTGCTAGGCGGCAGCAAAGCCCTGATGCGCAGAGTCTTGGCCAGCAACTCTCATGAGAATATTTTCAACAAGGGCTTCAAGGCTTGCGACAGCTATGACCAAGGCGAAGTTTCAATGCGCAAAGTCACCTGCCCCACCTTGTTCTTGTTGGGCAAAAAAGATCAAATGACACAACCCAAAGCTGCACAGAGCTTGATCAAATTGGCGCATGACGGCCACGTGGCCATGGTCAATGCAGGGCATCAACTCATGGTTGAAGCGCCCGAAGAAACATTGAGCGCCATGATTGCTTTTTGTAAAAAGTGATGAGCACTTTGCGCATCGCGTCTTCACTCATCACACCTGTGCTCTCAACGCAGCGTGTGCAAGAGATTTGCAGCTTGTTTGATTTGCGAAATTTGCCCGCAGATTTTTTGGCCAATCCCTATCCTGTCTATGCTTACCTGCGCCAGCACGAGCCCATCAAACACATGCCCGATGGCTCTTACTTTTTAACCCGGCATGAAGATCTGGTCGCGGTTTACCGAGATGCGTCAACCTTCAGCTCTGACAAGCGCGTTGAGTTTTCACCCAAATACAACCACGCCCCATTTAACCAAGCACCCTACGCATTACTTGGACAAGACGCGCCCCTTTACGAACATCACACCAACAGCTTGGTGTTCAACGATGCACCTAGGCACACGCGCGTGCGCAAACTCATCATGGGGGCACTGACGCGCCGCGCTATTGATGCCATGGAAACTGGTTTGATCCAATTGGTGGACAGCCTTCTAGACAAAATAGAAGACCAAAAAAAAGGCGATTTGATTGAAGATTTTGCCTCCGCCATTCCAGTCGAAGTCATTGGCAACTTGCTCAATGTGCCGCATGCAGATCGAGGCCCATTGAGGGGCTGGTCATTGGCCATCCTGGGAGCCTTAGAACCTCGTCTCACACCTGCTCAAGAAGAACTCGGACATCGCAGCGTCAATGAGTTTCTGAGCTATTTGCGCGACCTGGTGGCCGATCGCCGCAAACACCCCGGCAATCCTGATCAAGACGTTTTAACGCGCTTGATTTTGGGCGACAAAGACATGCCCTCAAGATTACAAAACTCCGATAGCTTGAGTGAAATTGAGCTGCTCCAAAACTGTATTTTCCTTTTAAATGCAGGTCATGAGACGACGACCAATTTAATTGGCAATTCATTGATCAGTTTGATCGAACATCCTGCGCAACATGCTCAATTAAGGTCCGACCTCATGAGCGTGCAAGCAAGTTCGCAAACTGAGCAAACTGCGCATATCCTCAATGTGGCCATCGATGAATTTTTGCGCTTTGAAGCATCCAATCAACTGAGCAATCGACGTGCCGTCAAAGCAACTCAAATTGGCAACGTCAAGTTGCCCGAAGGTGCGCTGGTCACGCTGTGCATTGGCGCAGCCAACCGCGACCCTCTTCAATTTAACGATCCCGAAAAACTTGATTTAAGGCGTGTGCAAAATAAGCATCTCTCTTTTGGATTTGGCGTACACCAATGTGCAGGCTTGAGTTTGGCTCGACTTGAAGGCAGGATTGCGATCGGTCGATTTTTGAATCGGTTCCCGAACTATTCACTCAGCGAATTGCCAACCAGAGGCGGCCGAGCCAGGTTTAGGGGATTTTTAAAAGCCCCGTTTCAAACCAACTCGCATTGATTCGTTTTTTTAAGGAGCCACATGCACAAAGACATGTGGACGGGCAAGATCAAGTTTTGATCACATCGACCAGCATGAGGCGGGTCAATTGGGTTTTTTGCCAAAGCAACTCGGTGGCCTCAGAGGGATGCAAACAAAGTTTTTGCACCAATGGCTCAAGCTGAGTGCTTGACATGTCCACCAACAGCACCCACGCACTTTCTGAGTTGCTGTTGGACTGCTCCAAGCGGCCTACCCACTTGAGTTCTTCCAAAGTATCCAAGACGATCTGTGCATGGCGCTGCTCAATGTGGAGTTCATCGGCCAACTGCGACATGCGAAGACCTTCAGGCGAGCTGGATCGAGCAAGCGACAAGCACCTCAAGACTTCCAAGGCCAACCTGAAAGACCAGCCCGGGCCATCTGCGTGTCGTTTGGCTTGTCGACCAATTTCAGGCAAGCTGGCCGTGACCACTGCACCCAACAACACCACCACCCAGGCCACATAAATCCAGACCAATAAAATGGGCACGGCAGAAAAAGCGCCATAGATGGCCGAGTAAGTAGGTATTTGCGCCAAATAAAGAGCCAACACTTTTTTGGCCAACTCTAAGCCCACCGCAACCGCTACGCCACCAATCAAAGCATGACGCCAATCCACGCGAGTGTTGGGCAAGTAGTAGTACAAGCCTGTCACGCAGGCCACCAGCAAACAAAACTCAACCAGGTCCAATAAATTTCGAACTGATACAGGCAACCAATCTCCCAAACCTG
>Ga0209768_10000730_pt1 | contig 21726 bp, 11 predicted proteins | sample LauGreSBDMM110SD_3_FD_187564 | JGI IMG/M metagenome (GOLD analysis project Ga0209768, IMG submission 187564) | Freshwater lake microbial communities from Lake Michigan, USA - Sp13.BD.MM110.SD (SPAdes) (version 2) | ecosystem: Environmental > Aquatic > Freshwater > Lake | place: Lake Michigan... | reverse complement strand
AACGAGCACAATAAACTGATTTTAAACCACTTGAATCGAATTAAATAATCCAATATTATTTAATTATAAAGTTTTTGGTTTCGTACTGATCTGAATGAGATCCAATAGTGAACTGAAAGAGTCGGCTAGTGGGACCACCAGAATCCACCTCAAAAGGGTGGATTCTTTTATTTTACGGGAGTGGTAGCAAAACAGGTAGCACGAGTGGGGTTTTCAATAGAAATGTGGGTTTGTTTAAATTTAAACAATTTCTAATTCTCTTATAAATTTCTTAAATTTCAAATCTTTTCTTACCACAAAAATCACACCATGGAAGTACATCACCCTCATCACCCAACGCATAAAAAGAAATGGTCTGAATACATTATTGAATTTTTGATGTTATTTGCTGCTGTAACTCTTGGATTTTTTGCCGAAAATATACGTGAGCATCAAATAGTTTTACATCAAACAGAAAGTGTTATTGCACAGTTATATCATGAATTGCAAAAAGACACGGCTAATCTGCATAAAATCGGTTTAGTCCACAAAAAGCAAGATACTGCCACTATCGTATTAGAAAACTATATTTTAAATACAGATCTAGAAGCCAATAAAGTCAACTTTTTTTATTTACATAATAATTTATGTCTTAGAGAGGGCATGTTTGAAACAAATTGTATTGCACTAGATCAATTAAAGTTTGGCGGTATTTTAAAAAATGTAAAAGACAACAAATTACGCGATTGTATTGAAAAATATAATTTGAGTCTCTTGCGAATTAAAGACCGCTCAGAAAGACAAGAAGACTTTATGAACCGCTATATTGATGATATTCGTATTGCTCCTTTTGATTATTATTTTCGAACAGCTAGGGGTAGTTCAGATTCCTTTATTAACGTTAAAGGCGACATTAAGAGTTCGGCATTAATAACGTATCGAAACAAAACTTGGGACTTTGTCATGAACAAAACTTTTATTCCCGATAAATTTACTTTAAAAGTTTTTGATAAATCTATCTATTTAAACAGAATGTTACAGCTCAATGGTATTAGAATGTACAAATATATGTTCGAAGAAAATGAAGTTTATAAAGCCGGCATTGAACTTTTACAAAATATAAAGCGTGTCTATCCTGATATCAATGAGGCGCATTAAAACTCTTTCTCAGCAATTTCATTAGATAAAAAGCCTTATTTTTCTATTCTTTTTTCCAAGATTGTAGCTACATGAAAATCAAGGTATACGTTAAATCGTGGGTACTTTGTTGTTTTTGCGTAAGGTTTGCATGAGGTTTTTGTCATTTTTTACCGAAAACACGAACCTTTAATGCTGATATTTCCATCACAACTTTTTCAGAGAAGATGCAACCATACACCCATTTCAACTTTGTAAGTACCAAGATTAAATAATTGTTAATATGGAATATATGTAACAAAATTAATTATAAATGTTATTTTTTATGGTTAATTTTAATTAGTGGAGGCCAGACCCCACTTTAAAAAACGGGGCGTATCCGAAAAGCCTTATGAGTAGGAAAACAATTTAAATTTTTAAAAATGATATTTAAAATGAAAAAAATACTTTTATTGAGCGCATTCGTTGCCGCTTCGTTCATTACAAATGCCCAAAAGGCTGGTAAAATTTTAGTCCAAGAAGACAAAGGAAAAAGCTTCCAATTAGGTTCTGAAAAAAGTGTCCAAACAGTTTTGAAAGCGGTGGATGCTTTTAATGCTATTGACCATGATGCAGAAGTTAAACTTTGGTCAGATGAGTATGTGAAAAGAAGTGGTGAAAGTCATAAGAAAGCTGTGGCAACATTAAAGTCGGTGAGCAACAAACCAATGACCATAGTGCCTATCAAGGTGGAAGGTTCGAACAGGGAAATCGTGATGGTTCAATCGACGGAAGACCGTGTTTTCAAAAATGGCTCGAAACAAAACTTGAATTTATTGGAGATGTTTTTCATTGATAAAGCTGGAAAAATCGAAAATGTCGTACAATATTCATCGATTCCTGCTAACAATGAATTCGGTAAAACATCCGGAGGAAAATACATCGCAGAGAAGCCCGGATCTGATGGAGATGGGAGATCATTCCAATTTTCAAACCGCGGGGAAGTCGTAGCCATTGAAAATTTTGCGAAAGCTTATAATGCGATGGACGCCCAAGGAGTAGCTGCTATATTGGCAGATGTAGTAACTATTAATGGTTTGGATGGTTCAGTCAATAAATTGACCAAAGAAAACATTCCTACCTTATTCACCAATTACAAGTCATTAGATTGGAAACCCACTTACATTCTTCCTTTTAAATTAAAAGATACCGATCCTGTTTCAGGAATTATGGTATACTCCACGGAGAAACGTGTATCCAAAGATGGCACCGTTTGGGACAAAAATCTAATGGAGCTTTTTAGCTTCAACTTGGACGGCAAAATCGATTCCGTTACTCAGTTTTCAAGAGAAAAATCTAAATAATCAAATTTGCCACCAGAATCCACCTCAAAAGGGTGGATTCTTTTATTTTACGGGAGTGGTAGCAAAACAGGTAGCACGAGAGGGGTTTTCAGGTGAAATAAACTTTGTTTAAATTTAAACGAAGTCTAGAATTAACCTTTATCGGTCTGATTTTACTGACGATTTACAAAAAAAGAGACCCCTATTACTAGAGGTCTCCATTTGATTTTTTATAGCCAAATTATTTAGTTGCTGGAGCAGCCGATGCCGCAGGAGCTGCCGCGGCTTCGTCAAAAATCTTTTTCATATCCAACATATCCATTTGTGAGGTTATTTTGTTCCCCTCCCATTTGTCCCAAATTTGGATAGGTGACGTAAAGGTTTTATTTGTCATTTTTCCAGTAGATGTTATCTCGCCGAAGTAAGCTGAATACACCTCCCCGTTATTTAAGTAAAATGTATGCACTCGCCCCTCTGAAAATGAAATATCCTTAAATAAAGTATGTAATTGTTGCCAATAAGCTATAACTCCCTCGTGGCCCTTAGCGGCAACCGCCGTGTCTCCTGAATTTTTAATTGTAAATTCAGGGGAAAGGGTTTCTTTGACGTAAGAAAAATCTGCTTTAGCAAACAGAGTCAAATTATTATACATTGTTTTAGCCTTATCATCTCTCTCGGTGAAAGTTCCACTTAAAGGATTTTGATCGGCTGATTTACTAGAATCTGCAGCGTCTTTGCATGAAAGTAAAGAGGCTGAAACAAGAATGGTTAAAATGATTTTTTTCATGTGTTTTTTCATTATTTTAAATTTAGATTTTTTCAAAATTATAAATTTCTTTAAGAAACCAAAAAGAAATTTAAAACTTTAATGCATATTTAACACACTTAAAAAAGAGCTATTATATTTAAATCAAAATAGCAAACAAGTGAGCACAAGGAACTGATTTTAACCCGCTTGAAAGGAATTGAATAAGTCAACTAAATTGGAATAGATTAAACTTTTTGAGACTCTGATAAGATTAAAATTTTATTGTAAATCAGTCGACTTGGCCTTTGGGTACACTAGAATCCACCTCAAAAGGGTGGATTCTTTTATTTTACGGAAGTGATAGCAAAACAGGTAGCACGACAGGGGTTTTCAGGTGAAATTTGACTTTGTTTAAATTTAAACGAAGTCTAGAAACACTCATTAAGGGAATAACAATTAGTTTGACTACGTACAATTAAAATGGAAACCTTAAAAACAAAGAAGATTAAACTATGAGAAAATAAAAACAGCCAAAGATTGCACAGAAAAAAAAGAATATTTAAATTCAAATCAAGATCAAACACTCATTAAGGGAATACCGCTTTAGTTTGACGACGTATAGTTCAATAAAAGATTTCATAATGAATCCGTCCTTTATTTTTTCATTTTTATTCTTTTTTTTAACCTCTCACAAAGTTATTTTTGGACAACCGATTAATTTAAAACCGCCGTTATTACTTCAAAAGGCAATTACTGATAAAAAAAAGGATACCTGCCGAATTGTTTTTGGATGGCGTCCATCGGAAGCAGATTCGCCATTGCTAGATTGGATAATTAAAGGGGGTTATACTTGGGGTGTTGAATTATTACATGATGTTCCAGTAGCTACTATTTCAGAATTACAAGCTAAAGGATTAAATATCATTCTTTATCAACTTTCACATCCTGAAACCGTAAAAAGATATTACACTCAAAAAAATAGAGTAATACCTGATGTCGATTTAACTGTAAATCAATTCAAAAAAGCAACAAATGGAAAATTTGTTTGGCAACATATTCTTGAGGACGAATCCTGCGGAGTGGGTCTGGCGCAGGATTTTTTATCTATGAAGCCTGCTACACATAGGGAAGCTTATGAAATGACTGAGAAATACTTTCGAAAATCCATTCAGGCCAGTCAAAATCATAATAAAATTCCACATTGGGCCGTAGCTGGTTTTGCCAACACTGCACATATATTAGCTAAACAACCCGAGATTGCTCTTTTATCTATTGAACGTGCCAATGATGATGTGGATGATTTACAAACCGGGGTATCATTTTTTAGAGGTGCGGCTCGGCAATATGGAAAAATGTGGGGTGTTGATTTATCACTATGGTGGGGCGCCATCAATGGTTGTATTCAAAATCTTCCGCATCTTTATCACAAACGTCATTTATATGTTTCGTGGTTCTCGGGGGCCGAACATTTTCGAATAGAGGGAAGTGAACTTTTTTTTGATAAATCAAATGCCCAACCAACCGAATTTGTTAAATGCATGGATGATTTTGGAAAATTTATTAAAACACATGAAAGGGGAGTACCTGATGTACCTGTTGCAATTATTCTTCCGGAGGACCATGGCTGGATTACACCTCCTTACTGGCAAACTAAAAATACTGTTTGGAATTATGCAAATATACCCTATCGACAAGGTCAGAAAGCCTTAGATGGATTTTTTTCGTTAGCCTTTCCTGGTAGCAATTTTTATATGGATCCTTTTCCTTTCGGTAAATATAAATCGGAAAATCCGCCCATTTCTTCCTTTGCTTTATCAAGTATTTCTAAGGAGTTCGCTCCTTCAGCTGAAAATGTATATCATGCAGAATATCCTGTAAATTTCGGACAATATGATTATAAAAATCATGCCCAAAAAATACTAGAAATGAATCAAATTGAAACATCCAACCATCGCCCAATGGGGAATTCGCGTTGGGGGGATATCTTTGATATTTTTACCACGGAGGTAGATAAAAGCACTTTAGATGCTTATAAAGTAATTATTTTATTTGATCAAATAAAACTGGATGGATCCATGATGCAAAAACTACAACATGCGATGGAAAACGGAGCCACCGTCATTTGTGCCGCTGGTGTTTTGACGCCTGAGCATACTAACTTTATTGGCGCAGAAATTGAACCTGTCTTGCGTGTAGGGGAAGCTTGGTCGGTGAATAATAATAAAATGGTCAATGAACCTTTTCGCTACTTTCGTTCAAGGCTTACAAAAAATGCAAAGTCTTTAGCAACTACTTCGAGTGGGCACCCGTTGATAATTGAAAAAAAATATGGGAAAGGCAAACTCATTTCATTTATGGTTCCATGGTTTGAAGGGGCAACTCTGGATATTAGTAATGCTGCATTACAATTATTCGATAAAGTGATTTCTGACATCCAACCAGTAAAAATTAAAGGATTGCCCGTTGAATTTCTTATTACGAAAAGCGATCAATTTTTTAATGTCGTTATCTCTAATAATAGTGACCAAGTTTGGAATGGTAAAATTATGGCGCGCTCTGTACCTGGCCAATTCTCAAAATGCAAGGAACTAATTACTTCAAAAAAATTAAATTTTATAAGAAAAAAAGATGGTTTTTCTGAAGTTGAAGTGATAGTTCCTCCTTTTGAGATAAGCGTCATTTCATGGTCAAAATAGTATTACTCCAATGTCCACTTTTTGCTGACGATTTACAGACGACGTACATACGGGAGCGGTAGCAAAATAGGTAGAACGAGAGGGGTTTATCTTTACCCAATTTCTAATGGAGCACGATGTGAACCTTTAAGCTTATCTACAGAAATTAATTTTGGCACTTTGATTAGGTACGATTCGATAAATCGTACGGAAAATTAAGACAAATTCTATAAATTGCCTTCAAAACTAACGTTTCATTGTTATGCGATTTTTAAAAATTTTTATCCTTTTTTTACTTGTGCTAATAGCTTGTAAATCCGAAGAGCCAAATAGTGTAATGACTAACCCAACAAAAAATTTGGCTCAAAATTCATTAAAAGATAATATCACTAAAGTAGTGGAAGTTAAATCGAAAACAGGGAGGATTTGGATGGATCGAAACCTTGGCGCAACAAGGGCCGCAACTATGAGTACTGATACAAGCGCCTACGGGGATTTATACCAATGGGGAAGAGGAGCGGATCAACACCAATTAAGAAAATCGCTAAACACCACAACACAGACTACTACGGATATTCCAGATAACGCAAACTTTATTTTACCTTCGAGTCCACTAACTGATTGGAGGAATCCTCAAAATATAAATTTATGGCAGGGCGTTAATGGGATAAATAATCCATGTCCTACCGGCTATCGTTTACCCACAGAAACAGAGTGGAATATTGAGGTATCGAGTTGGCCTTCAGTAAATGCTGATGGGGCATTTGCATCCCCTCTTAAATTTACAGTAGCTGGAAGTCGTGAAATACTGATCAATAATGTAGGTATAAGTGGAAGTTATTGGAGCAGTACGGTAAGTGGAGAAGGATCCCGGTATCTCAACTTTAGTAAAGCGGGTTCATTCACATTAACGCATAATAGAGTTTACGGAGGCAGTATTAGGTGCATTAAAGATTAATTCAAACCAACTGAATTAATCTGATTAATACATAGTGCCAATCAGGATCAAACACTTCTCCATTAAATTCCCATTTATTATCGACGTATAGTTTGACAGCGTAAAACCTAACTCTATTTAGGTGTGAACAAATAAATTCATTCACTATATTTGACTTTAAAATATCTAATTTGATGCCTTAAAAGGTAAATTAAAGATTAACAAAGAAAAGCATAAAACAGAGTAAAATTTTTGATAAACAATTTATTGCATCCCCATCATGAAAACTCTTCTTGTTTCAACCATTAAGCCACGTCTAAAGGCTTAAAAGATAAAAAATGGATTTATTAAACCCCAAAATTTGTTGAAAAAAAATAAATTGGGTCTTAATGGGTCAAAATTTGAAAAATTAAGACCACATAAATATGATTCAAATACCTATAAACAAAAACACCTTTCGATCGAAAGGTGTTTTTGTTAGATAGTGAAAAGGTTTTTTTAAACGTTAGCTTGTTTAAAAGTTTGACTTAACACCTGTGTCAAAATACAAGCGAGTCGCTATATCATCTTTACCACCAGGTCCCATTTTAGATACAGCGTCAGCTACACCAGCCGTGTTACCTGTTCTTTCAGCATTGATGAACGGCATTCTCTTAATGAACTCACCTACAGGAATAATCCCCCAATCAGGGCTTGAATCATTTTTAGCTACAGGAGGAATCTTTGGATAGCCCGTTCTTCTAAAATCGACCCAAGCCTCTAAGGTATTGGTAAATGTATTAAGGTACTTTTGAGTAATGATTTTTTCTAACTTCAATTCACGATTGTCTGTTTCGTTCCATGCAACTGTAATAGTCGAGGCAGCTTTATTGCTGTTGCGTGCATCCTTTGGATCAACGTAATCAATTGGCTTGCTCGTTGCGTCTGCTAAATAAGCGTCAACACCTCCAGCACCCCAATCTTCAAAAGATAATTTAACCCCATTTCTATAGTTTGTTTCAGCAGAACCCGAACCAGCCCAACCTCTTAGAGCGGCCTCAGCTTTTAAGAATGCAACTTCAGACGCCGTAAATCCACGTCTTGTTTGTGCACTATTAAAATCATTTGATACTTTAGAATAAGGTACCTTATCCGCTTTTGCCACATTGTATGCACCGTTACGAATTCCTTTATAAGGATAGGCAGGATGATCAGCAGCCAATGACACATCAGAAACTGGCGTGAAATATTTTGAAATACGATTATCTTTCAAGCCAACTAAAAAAGATTCAATTGGACCACCCATACGCGTATCATCCCATTGCCAGCAAATTTGTGCCACTGGCATGATGTTTCCATTCAAAGAAACTAAAAAGTTTTCTGAATTCGTATTTATTAATCCAGCAGGATCTGCCATCGCTTTTTCACCTTGTATTTTAGCCAGTGCAGGGTTTACCTTCGACAAACGCATGGCCAATCTTAAACGCATCGAGTTAACTAATTTCATCCAAGCAGGGATGCTTCCTTTGTAACTAGGATCAAACTTAGTAAAACCTGTATAAGTTTTATTAGAAGCAAAATCCGTTTGAATTTCATCCAATTGTTTGAAAAACTGATCATATAAATCTGACTCCTTATCATAGTTGATTTGAGGAGTAGTTGCGCCATAATTTGAATAAATCACAGGGCCATGGTAAGCAGACAATTTAGAAATTGACATAATCCGAATTAATTTTGCCCAAGTAGCAAACAAGGGTAATTTATTTTCATCTGCCAATCGAATGACCTGCTTTGAGGGAGACATTACATTATTATACGTACGACCCCAGAAAGAGTTCCAACGAATATAATAAGTCGTGTTATTTACATTACCTACGAAGTCAGTAGGTGTATTCATATAGCCCATCCAAGAATCGTGCAAAAGATCCTCTTCAACTTGACCACCAAAAAGGTTCAACAACATCCCTGAGAAAGGAGAACCTACCAGGTTAAAATCTTGTTTTAATAACTGATCCGAAATTTGATTTGGATTCTGGTTTATTTTCTCAAATTCTTCAGTACAAGATACTAGCGCAATCAAAAATAGTGATGCAAATAATATTTTTTTCATAATAACGTGATTTTAATATTTTTTAAAAAGTTAGTTTGACATTAAAGCCAATTGATCTAGTAGAAGGCATGCTAAATACATCATTTGACTGCATTCCATTGGCAGTACTCATGGATTGTTCAGGATCAAATGGTGCTTCTTTATAGAAGAAAAATAGGTTTCTAGCTACTAAAGAGAAAGAAGCATCTTTGATTGGGAAAGAAGTCTTATTAATTTTTAAGTTATACCCAAAAGCTAATTGACCTAAACGTACATTGGTTCTAGAAAAAACATACGGTTCCATGATTTTGTTTCGATCACCGATCGCTGAGTAATACAGCACTGGATCGATGGAAGTAACCGCCGTTCCGGTGCTTGATACTGCGTTAATGGGAATCGTTGCGTTTAATCGTGCATCTGCAGATCGTTGGCTCGCACCATAAGAATCTAAAAACGCTTCAGTTTTAGAAAAAGCCACACCTCCAAATTTTGCATTAATAAGCGCACTAACAAAGAAATCTTTATAAGTAAGGTTATGATTCCAACCTGCAATTAAATCAGGATTAACGTTACCTACTTTTACTTGCGTAGCCGCTTTTGTTGGAACACCCGCAGGACTTAAAATAATTTGACCCGCACTATTTCTGTTGAATTTAAATATGTACAAATCTTGAAATGATCCCCCTGCTTTAATAATGGAAGCAAATCCCTCATCATCTCCACCTACTTGATAGTTTGGATTGGCAGCAATTAACTCAACAATTTCGTTTTGGTTTCTTGATAAGTTAATGTTCGTGTTCCAAGCAAAATTTTCAGTTCTAAAAGGCTGCGCGTCAATAGTTAATTCAAATCCACTGTTCACAATTTTACCAGCGTTGACAAAATAGGAGGAATATCCTGATCCAGAAGGTGCTGCTAAAGAGAGGAATTGATTTGTACTCACAGAATTATAATAAGTGAAATCTAATCCTAATCGACCATTTAAGAATTTAATATCTGTACCTACCTCATTACTCGTAATAATCTCAGGATTTAAATTTGTAAAAGGAACCTGACTATTTCGGTTTATACCCCCAATTCCACTTGGACCACCAGCGCCACCAATCGAGTTCCACGGATTAACCACATTAAATGGAACCTCATTGCCCGTCATGGAATTAGATGCTCGTACCTTTAGATATGATATAGCTTCTGGCAATTGAATCATTTGGCTGATAACCGCAGATAAACCAAAGGCCGGATATAAATACGATTGGTTTCCTGTTAATGCCAACGTAGAAGCCCAGTCATTACGCGCTGAAACATCTAAAAATAAAACTTCTTTATAACCAATGTTAGCGCTTGCAAATACACCTTGCTTGACCGTTTTATTGATGGTCGAGTTAAAAATGACATTATAAGGCATGTTTGAGAAAGAGAAGAAATTAGGGTATTGTAATGGAATTGTACCATTGGCCACATTCATTCCTTCACCAAAAGTATTATTTTGATAACTAGCTCCTAGCAAACCCGTTAAACTAAAATTACCAAAATTGTTATTGTAAGTTAAGATCGCATCCGCATACAAAGATTGGTCCTTGTATTTGGAATATGACCAAGATCCATTGGGACTCACACTAACTGAGTTACCACCAGCAACATACCTATTATCATACAATACATCATTGTAATCAATATTTGCCCTTGTTTCAAACTTGACATGATTCATCACATCATAGGCTAATTTCATATTTGCAATAACACGGTTATTCGTTGCCAATTTTGAGTTATTATTCAACTCAAAATAAGGGTTATTTTGAAACTCATACGTTGAATACCAAGATTGTTTGTAGAGATTTCTTGCTACATCGAAAACCTGGTAATTTTCTTTATAAGAAGCAAAATCCTTATCTCGGGCAAACGTATACAAACCAGTCAATGGGTTGTTGTAATAACCTGCACCTGGTCGATTGTATGACTTTTCGTTCGCAAAAATAACATTCGAACTTAATGTAATTTTATCATTAAATAATTTGGTAGATTGATTTAACGTGATCGTGTTTTTATCGTAGGTATTCGTTGGCATTGATCCTTTTGAAGTAATGTTAGAATACGAAAAATATGCGGTTGTCTGATTATTTCCTCCACTCACATTGATTGAATTCGTTGCAATCGAACCTGTTTGGAAGAAATCCTTCACATAATCCTTTTTATAATTTCCTTTTACTTTTGACCAATTCAAATCTCCACCTACCGTACCGTAATCGAATTGAAGATCAGGAAGCCCAGTTACTTGTTCAAAAACCGTGCTAGAATTAAAATCTACGACTGTTTTACCTACTTTACCCTTTTTTGTGGTAATCAAAATCACACCGTTCGCTCCTTGGCTACCGTATAAGATGGAAGCATTGGCTCCTCTAAGTACGTTAACCGTTTCAATATCAGCTGGATTTATAGAGGAAAGACCATCCCCACGGTCATTGCCACCGTAAGAACCTGGTTGCCCCCCCTTGTTGTTCACCATGGGCACACCGTCAATCACATAAAGTGCCTCACTTGTTCCAGAGAGTGATCTAGCACCTCTTAATACTGCCTTCGTAGAGCCTCCTACTCCTGAAGCACTTACTTTAATGTCTATTCCAGCAACTTTACCACTCAAGGCCTCCATGAAGTTTGGACCAGCCGCTCTTCTGATTTCCTCCCCTGCAAGTTGTTGAGATGCATAAGTCAATGACTTCTTTTCGCGCTTAATACCTAGCGCAGTTACAACGACTTCATTTAAATCCGTTGATTGTTCCATCAAAGAAATATTGACAATAGCTTGAGATGCGCTGACGGCCACTTCTTTGGATGCAAATCCAACCGAAGAGACTTGTAGCACAAAGCTTCCATTGGGAGCTTTCAAACTAAATGTTCCATCAGCACCCGTGATTGTAGCTGCATTACTCGCCTTAATCTTGATCGTTGCAGATACGACAACCTGATTGTCAGTACCAGTTACCTTTCCGGTAATCTGTCTTGTTTGCGCAAATGTGGCAGAGAAAATGCACATTGCACAAAAAAATAATAGCATTCTTTTCATAAAAGTTTTGTTTGTTTGTATTAATTGGTTAAACATTTTTGAAAAAATTAATCTTCAAAAAATGTATTTAAAAAATTAAAAATTGAAAAATTTGATTAAAATAAACTGGTTTTTTAAAATGGTAATTTTGTATTTTTTATTAGGAACTAAAATTTAAATCAACCTGATTTTTTATAAAAATCACTCACATAAATACTAAAAAAAAATAAGTATCCCAAAAAAATAAAATTTATTTAAACCTTTCTAGACTAAAAAATTTAATCTGCATGTAGTTTTGAGTCCATTAAAATTAGTTAATATTAAAAGTGAGTGGAATTTTATTTTACGGGAGTGGTAGCAAAACAGGTAGCACGAGAGGGGTTTTCAGGTGAAATAAAACTTTGTTTAAATTTAAACGAAGTTGGAAATAAACTTTATCAGTCTGATTTTTTCTGAGGATTTACAGTTTTATACTAACACTTTTTCCTGCATATACGCCTTGAGGTAAGTCTATAATCAACATCGTATTTTTACTTGTTGCATTTGGAATCGATAATACCCCTTCACCTTTTAAGCTATAAATTCCTGGCAAAGTAATCATGATTTTATTCAAATTTCTAGACGGGTCGGAAAGGATCAATTCTGTTATTTTCCCATTTACGTTTTTTAGAAGTGCCATGCCGTGGCTTTCCATTTTTACTTTTTGGCCTTTCCCTATTTCTATTTCACCAGCTTTGTAAAAGGCTAAATGAACTTGCCCCAACAGGTTATGCTTCACCGCTTGAAGCTCTTCCGTATTCGATAAAATTTCTATTCCTCTATTGTTTTGGCTAGATACTTCCAAACCTTCAATACTCACATTGGGTACCACAATGTACGCATAGCCAGGACTTTTCTTCAGGATTCTATTTCCATGAATATCTGTTTCATTTATTTTATCGCCATGATTAAACCAAAGTTTGAAAATATCAGTACTGACTGGTTCTTTACTAATATTTTTTTGATCGGTGAGATCCGACCAACGGCCCGTTTCTGATTGGTTGGACACGTTTATCGTGATGGTGTTTGGAAAAATATAACCCACTTTATCTTGATGGACCCAGTTTACATTTTCAGCTACTCTGTTGCCATTTGGCAGTATTTTTATTACTCCATTTTGTTTTATGTTTACATCACTTTTTAGTAAAACTTGATTAATTGTGGTAGCTACTGGTAGGTTTGCTTTTGGTTTTATCCCTGCTCCGAGGCAAACATATTCCTTATCAAAAAAGAACCAAGATTTTTTGACCTCTAGCATATCGTGTGGGCTTTTGAAGTCAAATGCCACCGCTCCATAGAGGCCGTCTGTTACGGCTCCAACAAAATTAGTCAGCCCGTCTTTCTGAATTTCAGTGGAAGCCGGGAGTGAAGGTTTTTGCATAATGGTAGTACCAGAAATTTTTTGCCAATCATAAGCCGCCCAAATATTGAGGTATTCGTCGCCTTTTAAAACCAAATAATTTGTGCCATCGGCTCTATGATGGGTGGTTATTCCTGGACCATTATAGGGTTCTTCCATGTTTCGATTTCTCGTTGAAAACATTCGCACGGATGTGTAGAAATCCGGCCTTTGAAAAACAAAATGCTCAGTTTGCCAAAAAAACTTAGCGAAGGATTGAGCGGGAATAGCATCCCCTTTTCTTAATTTTATTATTTCTTCTAGCTCTTTTATTCGGTAATTCGTACTTAACAACAACCTTTCAATCTCACGGGTATCTTTGGGTTTAAATGTAGTTTTGCCTGCAATACTCCTATTTTTAACCGAAACATCGTCATAAACACCATATACTTGTTGTTTGTAAATACCATCTAGGTAGTAGTCAACGAGCATATTTATTTTTTCAATGGGAAATTTATATTTTGTTTCGGCTACATATTGTGACCATTCGCCATAGGCATTGGCAAATTTACCGTACCCATAAGAGTCCGTATTATTGACACGGTCTGGCCTATGGTGAAAACTATAATCGTGCTGAATGCCCCTTTGGCCAGTAGAAAATTTCATTTCTTCCGCTATTATTTTAATGATGTCATCAAATGCTGCATCCTTTCCCAAAAAGAGACAATTTTTTGCCACTAAGCCTGCTATCACAATTCTATCGCCACTAGGTCGGGCGCCGGAAGCCTCCATATTTGCCCTGTTAATCATAGGCTGTGCTTTACTGACTAAATCTTTAGGTAAATCATTTCCCATGGCAAGCATTAGATTTACGAGATTCGTTGGCGTAGTTATTTGATTATCATGCCAATTATCTCCAACAAAATCATTTTTTACCCAAAACCCTAAGCCTTTTATGACACTACTTTTTACTTTTTCACTTTGGTAAAATACCGAGGATTTGGTGTTGAAAGCCTTGCCCATACTAGCTAAATTGCTGGTATGTTGTCCATGTGGGAAACTGGCTGTTCGGCTTAAGTCGGCATAATTAATGTCATTAAAGCTGCCGTCGTCATTAAGTTTTGACAATATTACTTCAATAGCTTTATCATCAGGTTTGATTAAAAACAACTCTTCAATGACCCTTTTTTTGATGGCAACAAGGTCGTAGGTTTGGGAAATTCCCATTTGTTGAATAAAAAGAAGCAGTAAAATTATAATTTTATAGTTTTTCATTTTTTTTAAAATTAATAGAGCCGTTTTGGCCTAATGAAAGTAAGCTTTAAAAACAAAAAAGGTTTTATTTCCATTGAATTAAAGGTTTTACCTTCACTGTTTTATTATTTGATGATAAAAGAACAGTAAAATCGCATTTTTGACTAGCAGCCAAATTGGCCAAAAAACCAATTCTAATCGTACCTGGATTAGGTGCATCAAAAGAATTTACAGCATCAGTGTTCCAGGTTTTTAGTTCAATTTTTGTATTTGAAAGTACTTTCAAATACATTTTTTTGCCATTCTGGGTTAATTGAAAAGTATTAGCATTTAAGATTTTCACGTCGGCTTGTGTAACCATTAGCCATTTCATTTGAGTAGGCTTTTCATTATTAGTAATTTCATCTTTAATTACCACAATATCATTATCTAGTATCGCTAGCCCTCTTTTTGCTTCTTTTATTTTGTTTTCATAAATAGAGCTGAGGTCTGTTACAGCGCTCATAAAATTGGGTGTTGTGGTATTTTGAATTACATGGGCTTTTTTCTCAACTAGCTGTAGCTCATTGTCGAAACTTAAGGTGTTATGATAATGATTGTTGTATCTCATAATTTCCCAGCGCTGCCCAGTTTGGGTTTTGTCCCATAACTTTACGCCTTTCGACTCCAACGATTCATATTCTTGCATACCCAAATCCATGGCCCAACGCTCGCCATTAGCATCCATTACGAAAGAGCCAATATCCATGTGTGCATGATTTACAGCCGCTGAGCCAGTTTTTAAACCCACATAAATGGCATTTTTATCTGTCCAAGAGGTGCGCATCATGGCCACGGGACTTTTGCCTTGGCCTATCCATGTTTTTTGAGTTGGGGTATCTACGTTATCTAATTTTAGGTCTTTCCCCCAAATCATCGCAGCTGGTAAAATTCTATTTCCACCCATTTTTGAGGCATCGTCCAAATAATTTTTTTCGTTGAAAAGCAGGCTATTATTTTTTGATTGATAAGCAAACCAAAACATGGCCGCGTTAAGGCCAGCACCATTGCCAGCATCTGAATAATTAAAGCTTTTACCAGAGGTACCGAGCATGTTTTGAAAGTATGAAGCAGTTTTAATTAATCCGGTATCTATTTGGTTATCCATTAATTGTATGGTTTGAAGAGCACTCAAAAACAGTATATGAAAGCTGGTACCGTAGCCCCAATACCCGTAACCTTCGGGGTAAGCTCCATCAGGATTATAGTCTTCTAATGGTAATTTGATTGATTCCTTGGCTCGGTCAATAATTTGTTTTGAAAGTGTTGGGTTTTCCTCATAAATAGCCAAAGCTCCATATGTCATCCCAGCATTACAAACCTGATTCCAATTGTGGCTTACGCTGAGCCACGAATTGTATTTTGGATCAAGTGAAGGCTCAATTCCTTTTTTTAATATAGCTTGTTTAATAATATTTCGAGAATTTTCTGATAAATCATCATAAAGCCAATCATAGCCTATTGATACGCCCAAAGTCATTTCGGCAACATCCAGAAAATGACTAGGATTCCAGTCTGAAAATTGGCAAACTTTCAATAATTCGGCTTCACATCGGTCAAAATATTTTTTTTCTTTTGATATACGATATGCGTATGAAAGAAAAAATACCCTCCGCAAACACTCTCTAGATTTATCTAATAAACGACGTCCAATTTGGATACGCTCTAAAGTGGGTAAAACAATAATTTTATCGCTTTCGGCCAAAATAGTTTGGTGTATTTTTGCCCAATTTTTATCATTTTTTATGTTGGCGGCAATGATATTTTCTTCATTTTTTAGCAATATTATTCTTGGATGGCTAGGCAAATTTTGTGAATTTGCCTTGAAAAACGAGAAAACCAATAAGAAAAAAAGTATTTTTTTCATGACTTTTAGAGTGTTTTGTTTGATGTTGAAAACAATTTATTTGTTTTCATATTTTAGAAATTACAATTATTGAAAATAGGAATATTAGTTATCTAATCCATTTTCAGTAAGGAAATTAATAATCCTACAACCTTCAACATTATTAATGAAAAATTACTTATAATTCATGAAACTTGCTATAAACAACCATGCCACACTTTTTTAATTGTGTGGCATGGTTGTTGGTTTTGAATTTATTTTTCGAAAAAAATTATTGCCAACCTAAGTTTTGTTTAATTGCTGGATTTTGAGCCAAATTATTCAATGGTATCGGCCAAAGATAGTGCTTGGCTTCATCAAAAACTGGTTCAGCGAAATCTGAGCCTGCATAAGGTTCCAAATATTCTTTGCCATTAACGGGATCTTTATAAAGTTTAACAACAAATCCTTTATATCTTTCCTTCTGAGCGGCATTCATAGCCAAACCTAGTGATTTTTTCTTTAGTTTTGCGCCTTGCTTCCAACGCCTCAAATCGTCATATCGGAATCCTTCGTTAAACAATTCGATTCTCCTTTCTCGTCTGATTTCTGCTAAAACTGGTGAAATACCATCAGCAGCATACCGTTTATCAACCGGTATATCATTCAATTTCAAATGGGGCATTTTTACCCTATCTCGAAGTTTATTAATACTCATATCTAAATCACCTTGAGAAATTTTACCTAATTCGGCTTGGGCTTCGGCATAAATTAATAAGCCTTCGGCCAATCTTAGCGTAATGGCTGGCGACTCCGCAGTATTGAAAGCTTTTCCGATCATATCATCGGCATTATAATTTTTGATTACATGATAGCCTGTATTTGATATTCTTCCGCCGGCCATTCCATTTATTCGTGGATAAGCACGCCCATCACTCATATGGAACTTATATACTGCTACATCACTTGGGTGAAGTACAGTCTGACGCATACGTGGGTCTCTGTTTTCGAAAGAATCCTCTATTTTATCATCGCCTTTATAAAGTGGAGATAATGTAATAGGTAGACCATCAGTACACAAGTAATCCTCAACAAAATCTCTTGTGGCTCCTCCATGATATTCAAAGTAACTTTGAACGTGATTTGTGATTACTCCAAGCGTGTATTTCCTCCAAAACATAACTTCAGGATTTCCAGAAAGATTTAATACTCGCATGTATGAATTGTAATCTGTATTTGGATTTCCAGTATTATAAACTTTATATGGACCTTTTTCAATCAATTCTTTTGATGCGGCTGCAGCGGTTAAAAGGAATTTTTCACCGCCCGCTATACCATGATATTTGCGCCAAGTACCTTCGAAAAGGCAAACTCTAGCTTGTACTAACAGCGCACACCAACGATTGAGTCTGCCTGGAGCACCACCATCGCCCCAATTATCAGGAAGGTTTTTAGCCGCAAATGCTAGGTCATCAAAAATTTTATCCATTGCCTGAACCCGTGGCACTCTCTCTGCAAACAGCTCTTTTGAATCCGTTTTAAGCTCTGTTTCAATATAAGGCACATCTCCATATTTACTTACTTTATCGGCATAAAACCAGCCTCTAAAAAGTCTCGCTTCACCAATATATTTGTTTCGTGTAGCATCCGTAATTTTTGCCTTATTATAGTTTGCCAAGCCAATATTAATAGCTCGAACAAAATTCCATCCACTATATCCATAATTGTCAGGAGTAACCGTAGCAATGTGTTTTCCTGCTCGTATTTGTGCATAGAAATTATGGCGAGGATGTACGCTTGTGGCATTGTCACTCATTTCATCCAAATACCAAATACTTAAAAAATTGCTATTAAAACCCTCATCGTGTCCCATCATAATGGGTACAGTTTGGTCGTTTCTTGCGATATTATATAAACTATTATTATATACAACTAAGTCACTTTCCGTATTCCAAAAAGTTTCTTTAGTAATAGAATCTAAAGGATATCGCTCCAAAAAGCTATCGTTACAACTTGTGCTAACAACAAGTAGAACAATAAATATTATTAGTATATTTTTCATTGATAATTTCGTTTTAAAGATTATAAAGATAGGTTAATACCGAAAGTAAATATCCTTTGCATTGGATACTCTATTGCACCACTTTGAATAGCTTCCGGGTCAAGTGGCTTTCTAAGGGTGGTAAACTCCCAAAGATTTGCTCCCACCACAAAAAACTGTACATTGTTCATTGCAATTTTTTTAGAGACAGCTGCTGGCAAATCGTAGCCAAGTCGTATGTTTTTCAAACGCATATAACCTGCATTTTGTAAAAATCGAGACTGTAAGATTTTGTTTTTACCATCATTGGTAGAAATGTGAGCTGCTGGAAAATAAGCATCACGATTTTCTTCTGTCCAAGTGTCGGTAATATAATAACGTTCCACATGACCAGCATTGAATGGAAAAAACCAAGTCCAGTTTCCATCTGATGGCCAAAAGTCCTGACTTCCAATTCCTTGTAAAAAGATATTTGCATTAAAATTTTTCCACCTAACACTGCTATTTATTCCAAAAGAATAACGTGGTGTGGAATTTCCAATAATTTTACGATCGCCTGGGTTTTCTATAGTATTTGCTCCATAACTTATTATTTTATCTCCATTTAAATCCGCATATTGTATATCTCCTGCTCTCCAATTGTTTCCCAATCTTGACTGATTGGCTGCGGCTGTTACTTCGCCGGCAGTTTGAAAAATTCCTACAGTTTCAAATCCCCATATTTCACCTAGTTTTTGGCCTACTCTATAGGTATTATTAATGGCCCCTGTCGGATTTTGAAATTTAGTAATTTCAGCAGTAGCATCGGCTAAAGCAAGTGTTATATCATAACTTAAGTCTTTGCCATTACTATTTTTATAAGTTAAACTTGCTTCCCATCCTTGTGTACGTAAATCAGCTGCATTTTCCTTTGGTGCATTTGTACCCAATAGATCAGGATATAATACATTCATTAGCATATTTTGGGTGTCTCTTGTGTAAACATCAAAAGAAGCATCCAATTTATTATTCCATAGTGAAATATCTATACCTAAGTTTTTTGAGATAACTGTTTCCCAAGTAAGCCCAGGGCTTACAAGGCCTGGTGCCGAAATAAAAGGAACCATACCAGATCCAAATTGGTATGGAGCACGCCCAGCCCCATAAGTAGCTAAATAAGGGTAATATTCTTCAATTCCGTTATTTCTAAGCGTTTGATTTCCTAATGTTCCGTAAGATGCTCTCAGTTTTAAATTTGATACCCAAGAAAGATCTTTCATAAAAGCTTCTTCGCTAATTCTCCAACCTGCTGATACTGAAGGGAAAAAACCAAATCTTGTGTCTTTTGGAAAACGGGAAGAGCCGTCATATCGCCCATTTAATTCTAACAAATATCGCTCATCAAAATTATATCCTAAACGATAAAAAACGCCTCTAAGTGAAAAATGCTGTTCTGCGCCAAAGGTTTCCTGATTACCAATTGTTGCTCCAATATTTGGAATAAGGGGAGTAACTAAACCTCGGGCACGTGCACCTACATATCTAAAATTGGCAGCTTCTTGGTTAAAACCCGCTAAAAGATTTAAGGCGTGTTTCTTTGGTAAAAAAGGAAAAGAATAATCACCATAAATATTTATCACATCATACCGATTTATCCTAGTTTCATTTCTTACCCAATCGTCGCCACTGAATCCATTACTAATTGGATTTGGGGTTCTTAAATCCGTAGAAACCACATCTATCTTACTTTGAACGTCTTTATATTCTCTGTTAGATGTGTTATGAGAATAAGAGCCAATGATTTTTAATCCATTTGCTGGTGTCAAAGTCAAACCTTGGGTTAACCATAGATCATTATTTGTAAAAGTTTCACGACCACCGCCTAAAAGATATGGAAACCAGTTGGTTCCATCGAAATACTTACCTACACGTGGAGCAAATTTCTCTCTATCACCTTGTACTTCATAAAAGGGTAAATCAGGAAACTGGATGGGCTGAATAGGGTTTACTCGTGCCATTGTATTTATATTTACGTCCCAATTATAAAAGTGAGGTTTATCACTATTTTGCTGATTAAATATTACCTTTTCGTTTAATGTAATCCATTTATTTATTTTAAAATCTGCCTTCATCATTAAATTGTAACGATTAAACTTCTCATTATTTGCAGGTTTAATATAACCATCTTTATTCATATAGCCCAAAGATAGATAGTAGGTACTTTTTTCAGAACCTCCTGACACTGAAACATCATGTTGGTCGGTAGGAGCAAAATCAGTCATAATTTGATTCTGATAGTTATTAAAACCATAGTAGCGCAATTGGCCATTTACTACGCCCCATTCGTTTTCTTTGGTGGGGTTTTGAGAATATCTTTTTGTTTTCTCCAAATAATCTGCATCATATGCGGGCACACCACTGGTACGAATGTTTGCCTTGTTGCGAGCGAGTATAAATTCATAAGGATCTGTAACTACATCCATATTAAAAATAGGCTTTGCCATTGAAAATTGGGAGCTAACATTTACTTGAACTTTACCTGCGGAACCAGACTTGGTTTCAATTAAAATAACACCGAATGCAGCTCTTGCTCCATACACTGCTGCAGCTGATGCGTCTTTTAGCACTGATACACTTTTGATATCATTGGGATTGATACGGTTTACATCCATCGGTACGTTATCAACCAAAATAAGTGGTGAACCGCCGTTAATAGATTGAAAGCCCCTAATGTTAAAAGTTGGTGACTGTGAAGGGTCACCATTTCTTACGTTTACATTAAGGTTAGGAATTACACCTTGTAAGCCTTCACCCACATTGGCAATTGGCCGGTTTTGAATCCTTTCTGAGGTGGCTACACCTACTGCACCAGTAAGGTTTACTTTTTGCTGTGTACCATAACCCACTACAACTACTTCAGAAAGTTGGGTATTATCAACCGTCAACTTTACATCAACAACCGAGCGGTTACCCACCGTAATGGATTGGGAATTGTAGCCAACAAAGCTAAAAACCAATGATGCTCCATCGCCCACGGGTATGGAATAGGATCCATCAGCGCTGGAAGTCGTTCCTTTACTGGAACCCTTTGTGCTGATACTGACACCAGGTAAGCCGATGCCATCTTCAGAAGAAATGACCTTCCCTGTTACTGTTCTGTTTTGAGCGAATAACGAACTAACACTAGCCGCTACCAAAACCCAAATTATTAAGAGTTTTTTCATGTTTATTTATTTATTTATTTATTTAAATGAATGTTAATCATGAAATTATTAAATAATATCTTCTTAAAAAACAATTTTTG
>Ga0209768_10000728_pt1 | contig 21786 bp, 18 predicted proteins | sample LauGreSBDMM110SD_3_FD_187564 | JGI IMG/M metagenome (GOLD analysis project Ga0209768, IMG submission 187564) | Freshwater lake microbial communities from Lake Michigan, USA - Sp13.BD.MM110.SD (SPAdes) (version 2) | ecosystem: Environmental > Aquatic > Freshwater > Lake | place: Lake Michigan... | reverse complement strand
TGCGAGTTGTAGCATGCCTGTGATTGCTGGCATAGGTCACGAAACGGATTTCACCATTGCTGATTTCGTTGCTGATTGTCGTGCTCCCACTCCCACCGCAGCGGCAGAACTCGCAGCCACACCACGTGCTGATTGGCTTGCTGCCTTGTTTGATCATGCTGACTCACTGTCTACTGCACTCAGACGACAACTCGATAAACTGACACAAACGCTAGACTGGTACGCACATAGACTGCAAAGCCCTGCGCAAGCGATTAAGCACCAACAATTACGCTTAAGCGCAATCCAATCGCGCTTACATCATGCATTGCACACACCGCTGAATGAATCCCGTCATGCGTTACTGCAGTTGCAAGAACGATTGAAAAGCCAATTACCGGATACGCGTTTACAAAAAGCAGATTTAAGTCAACTAAGTCGTCGCTTATCTTCAGCGCACAACACACACACCGCCCAACTACGACAGCAACTAATGGGGCTAGCAAGTCAGTTGAATTTGCTTGCACCGCAACGCACGCTAGAGCGCGGCTATGCGATTTTGCAAGATCACGCAGGAAATATTCTGCGCCATCCACAACACATCACACCTCCCCAAAGCTTTACTTTAAGGCTGGCAGAAGGTAGTACTGAAATTGATATCAGTTCAGTCCGCAATCTGCCACATGACTCTTGATTACAATTTAAGCTATACTTCGCGCGGTTTTCGCATCGTTAAGGCACCGTGATTTTATTTCACAGACAAGTGTCCTTTTTATAAATAACAACCTTTATAAGAATTTTTCGGGAGAATTTATGGCTGCGATTTTGCAATCTCTTGGACGTACCATTATTGCTGGCGTTGTATTGCTGATTTTATTGGTGCTCATCGTTGGTGGTATCACAGGTGCTAGCCCTGAGATGGGACACGCATGGGGCGCATTCATATTGCGTTGGTTGCATGTAGTGTGCGGCACTATGTGGATAGGTTTGCTGTGGTACTTTAATTTCGTACAAATTCCTTCTATGCCAAAAATTCCGGATGAACAAAAACCGGCAATTGGTAAAGTCATTGCACCAACCGCTTTGTTCTGGTTCCGTTGGGCTGCATTAGCGACTGTAGTCACAGGTATCTTGGTTGCTGCTGCAAATGGTTATCTTGCACAAGCACTGACATTCACTCCGCCTTTCCATGCAATCGGAATTGGTATGTGGATTGCACTCGTGATGGCATTTAATGTCTGGTTCATCATTTGGCCTAATCAGAAAAAAGCATTAGGTATGGTGACTGTTGAACCAGAAGCAAAGGCAGCTGCTGCTCGTTTAGCTATGTTAACTTCACGTGTTAACACTATGCTCTCCATCCCTATGTTGTACATGATGGTGGCACAACAAAACGGCGGTTTGTAATCTAATAGCAGCAATAAAAAAGCCTGTGTAGCGCGAGCTACACAGGCTTTTTTTATGACATATACAATTACAGTAAATTCATTGGTATCTTTAAATACACTACACCATTCGCCTCTGCAGGCGGCATCTCACCAGCACGTATATTTACTTGCACTGACGGTAAAATTAACACCGGCATTTCTAAGGTAGCGTCACGCTTGCTACGCATAGCAACAAACTCTGCTTCACTCACACCATCATGTACATGAATATTTTTTTCACGTTGTTCAGCAACCGTAGTTTCAAAACAAATCGCTCTGTCAGTAGGCGGATAGTCATGACACATGAATAAACGTGTTTCATTAGGCAGACTTAAGAGTTTGCGCACTGATTGATATAAGACTTTCGCATCACCACCAGGAAAATCACAACGCGCAGTACCTACATCTGGCATAAACATAGTGTCACCCACAAATACTGCATCACCAATTTGATAGGCCACGCAGGCGGGAGTGTGACCTGGCACAAACAATGTTTTAGCAGTTAGCTCACCGATTTTAAATTCTTCGTCTGCTTTTAGGAGATGACCAAATTGTGAACCATCTGTTTTAAAACTAGATTCCAAATTAAACACACCCTGAAAAACTTTTTGTACTTGCTGGATGTGATCACCAATCGCTGTTACACCACCTAGCTTTTCCTTTAAATACGGTGCAGCAGTGACGTGGTCAGCATGGGCATGGGTTTCTAAAATCCATTCCACCTTGAGATTTTTTTCCTTAACAAAGGCAATCACTTTGTCCGCAGAGGTCGTGTGAGTGCGACCTGACTTAGGGTCGTAGTCGAGTACAGAGTCAATAATTGCGCAGGCGCCGCCTTCTTTGGCGAACACCACGTAGGTGACAGTCCAGGTCGCAGGATCAAAAATACCGTGTACCTGAGGGGTGTTGGATATCGACATAGCAAGACTCCGTTTAATTAATCTGTAAACATTATATTGATTTACAGTTTATTTGTAAATATAATGTTTTCATCTTAATTAAATAATCTCACCCAACTAATAGGCGAAGTGCACTAAAGTAGGGTGATCAATAGTTAACCCAAGCTTTTTTAAAGTCCAGAATCAGGAGTAGCTATGCCAGTTTCCATCACACGCCATAACCCCAATTTCGGCACGGCACCGCAATTTTCACCTGAGGACATGCAGGAAATTGCAGAGCAAGGTTTTAAATCTGTCATTAACAATCGACCTGATGGTGAAGGCGGCGCATCACAACCTACCAGTTCGCAAATGGAAAAAGCCGCACACGCAGCGGGTATGCAATATAGCTATTTGCCTGTTGTTAGCGGTCAAATCACACCAGCACAAACGGCAGAATTTGCTGCCTTACTGCAGAGTCAACCTAGTCCCATTCTGGCTTTTTGTCGCAGTGGTGCTCGCTCAACAAATTTATTTCAAATGGCAAGTGCCTTAAGCTCACAATCAATTTCAACCAGTTCGAAAGCTGCGCCTTCTTGTAACTGGAATGCACAGCAAGATATCGTCATCATTGGTGGTGGTAGTGCAGGCATTGGACTAGCAGCGAGTTTACTCAAGCGCCAACCTAATTTACAAATCAGTATTGTTGAACCTAAAGATAAACACTATTACCAGCCTGCTTGGACTTTAGTCGGTGCGGGTGAATTTAATGCCCGTGATACAGAACGCGATATGGCCGATGTCATGCCACAAGGCGTGACGTGGATACGAGCTGGGGCTACAGCATTTGATCCAGAAAACAAACAAGTACATTTAGATTCTGGTAATCCTATTAGCTATCAATATTTAATCGTTGCACCTGGCTTGCAATTAAATTGGAAAGCGATTGAAGGCCTAGAGCAAACACTGGGTAAAAATGGTGTCACTTCTAACTATCGTTATGATCTCGCTCCTTACACATGGTCGTTGGTGCAATCACTACAATCAGGCAAAGCCATCTTCACGCAACCTCCTATGCCAATTAAATGCGCAGGCGCACCACAAAAAGCCATGTACTTATCTTGCTCAGAGTGGGAACAACAAGGGCGACTAAAAAATATACAAGTTGAATTTGATAATGCAGGTGCTGTGTTATTTGGCGTGGCTGATTTTGTGCCACCACTGATGGAATATGTGAAGCGTTATAAAGTTGATTTGCAATTCAACTCACAATTAGTTGCTGTCGATGGTCCTGCTAAAAAAGCGTGGTTTAACGTAAAAGATGCTGAAGGTAATGTACAACGTGTAGAAAAACAATTTGATATGTTGCATGTGGTCCCACCGCAAAGCGCACCAGATTTTATTAAACAAAGTCCACTTGCGAATGCAGATGGTTGGGTAGAGGTAGATCAGACCACCTTACAACATATGCGCTATCCAAATATTTTTAGCTTAGGGGATGCTTGCTCTTCACCAAATGCAAAAACAGCTGCCGCAGCACGTAAACAAATTGTCGTCGTTGCAGAAAATTTACTCGCACTACGAGCAGGGAAATCTTTACCCACACGTTACGACGGTTATGGCTCTTGCCCTCTGACTGTAGAAAAAGGACGCATCGTATTAGCGGAATTTGGTTTTGGCGGAAAATTACTGCCTAGCTTTCCACTCGATCCTACCGTGCCACGTATCGCAGCATGGATATTAAAAAAATATTTCCTACCTTGGTTGTATTGGAATGCCATGCTCAAAGGCCGTGAATGGTTAGCTCGTCCTTCTAAAAGTTAAATGGTTTGATGATGTTTAAAAAACTGCTACCGGACTGGTTAAAACAATACCAGTCCACATGGTTGGCTGGTGATGTAATTGCAGGCGCGATCGTGACTGTGATGCTGATACCGCAAAGCTTAGCCTATGCCATGTTGGCAGGACTACCACCACAAGCTGGCCTATATGCCAGCCTGTTACCTATTTTTGCTTATGCCTTATTTGGTAGCAGCATGACGTTAGCTGTCGGTCCTGTTGCGGTTGCTTCTCTCATGACAGCCACTGCACTCGCCCCTTTAGCGATTGTAGGCAGTGTTGATTACGCAGCATTAGCTGTGATACTCGCCTTACTCTCTGGAGTGATGTTGTTTGTCTTTGGTATAATGCGATTAGGTTTTCTAGCTTATTTTTTAAGTCATCCAGTGATTAGTGGTTTTATCTCTGGCTCAGCAGTAGTGATCGCCATCGGTCAACTCAAATATATATTTGGCATTAACACACCACGTGGTGGCATCATCACTACGCTACATGGTCTGATCGTAGGTTTACCTACTTTAAATGTCAGCACTACTTTATTGGGATGCGGTGCTCTACTATTTTTATTTTTTGCACGCAGCTATCTTGCCACTGTTTTAAAACGAATTGGCCTGTCAGATAAAAGCGCCGACCTCTCTGCAAAACTTGCACCTATGATGGTGGTGATCGTCGCTACACTCATCGTCAACCTAGGTCAACTGGATCAACAAGCGCAAGTGTCTATAGTTGGTAGCGTGCCTGCTGGATTACCCGCACTCGCCATACCGTCAATTCAATGGAATGACATACAATCTCTATGGTTACCTGCTTTACTAATTTCATTAGTCGGTTTTGTAGAAAGCGTCTCTGTTGCGCAATCGTTAGCACTCAAACGAAATCAACGCATCACACCTAACAAAGAATTACTCGGCATAGGTGCAGCGAATATCGCTAGCGCTTTGTCAGGTGGTTATCCCGTCACAGGTGGTTTTGCACGCTCGGTTGTGAATTTTTCTGCAGGTGCAAACACACCTGCTGCCGGTGTGGTCTCCGCTATCTTGATGGCAGTGGTCGTCGCTGTAGCAACAAGTTGGTTTTACTACCTACCGCATGCCGTACTTGCCGCAACCATTATTGTGGCTGTGCTGGGTTTAATTGATTTCAAAACTTTGCAACAATCTTGGCGCTATGATCGTGCTGATGCAATTTCACTGATACTCACATTTTTTGGCGTGATTTTTCTTGGTGTAGAAGAAGGCATAGTGATAGGCGTTGTACTGTCACTTGCAGTGGTGGTCTGGCGTAGTAGTCGTCCACATATGGCCGTGGTGGGCCGCGTTCCAGGCACTGAGCATTTCCGTAATATTGATCGCCATGATGTTGAATTAGTACATGGTTTGATTGCATTACGTATTGATGAAAGTATGTATTTCGCTAATGCTCAAGTACTGGAAGACAAAATTGAGAGCTTGGTCGCAGCGTCAAGTGATACACGCGCAGTGTTGTTGATTATGTCCGCAGTGAATCAACTTGATAGCACTGCACTCGCGATGTTGGATGAGCTTGAAAAAAATCTGCAAGCTAAAAACATTAGCTTGCAGTTTGCAGAGATTAAAGGTCCTGTCTTAGATCGCTTACTGAATACCGATTTAGGTCAACGCATGCATGACAGAATTTTCTTGAGCACGCATCAGGCGTTTCTGAGTCATACCTAAAAAGCATAGGCATGATGATGTTGTTATGCCTATCTTTTGCAAGCAATTCAATTAAGTAACTAGAAAAAAGCCTGCAGACCTGTTTGCGCACGTCCTAAAATCAGAGCATGAATATCATGTGTGCCTTCATAGGTATTCACGACCTCTAAATTCACTACATGCCGTATCACACCATATTCATCACTAATTCCATTTCCGCCCAACATATCACGCGCAACACGAGCAATATCTAACGCCTTGCCACTAGAATTGCGCTTCATGATAGAAGTGATTTCAACGGAATCCGACCCTTCATCTTTCATACGACCTAAACGCAAACAACCTTGCAAAGCTAATGTAATTTCGGTTTGCATATCCGCGAGTTTTTTCTGTACTAACTGTGTCGCTGCCAGTGGTCTACCAAATTGTTTTCTATCGAGCGTGTATTGACGCGCAGTGTGCCAACAAAATTCTGCTGCACCCATCGCACCCCAAGCAATACCATAGCGAGCAGAATTCAAACAAGTGAACGGCCCTTTTAATCCACGCACTTCGGGAAAGGCATTTTCTTCGGGGACAAACACGGCATCCATCACAATCTCACCCGTGGTAGAAGCACGTAAGCCTACCTTGCCATGGATAGCAGGTGCTGTTAAACCCTTCCATCCTTTTTCTAAGATGAAGCCACGAATCGCACCAGCATCATCTTTTGCCCACACTACAAATACATCCGCGAGTGGACTATTCGTAATCCACATTTTTGAACCAGTTAGGCTATAACCACCATCGACCTTCTTAGCACGTGTGACCATACTGCCTGGATCTGAACCATGATCCGGCTCAGTCAAACCAAAACAACCTATCCATTCACCACTTGCGAGCTTAGGTAAGTATTTTTGTCTTTGTACTTCCGTTCCAAATTCATAAATCGGCAGCATGACTAAAGAACTCTGCACACTCATCATGGATCGATAACCAGAATCGACACGCTCGACTTCACGTGCAATCAAGCCATAGCTCACATAACTCAGACCTGCGCCGCCATATTGTGTGGGTATAGTCGGACCCAACATACCAAGCGAACCCATCTCTTTAAAAATAGCCACATCGGTTTTTTCATGCCTAAACGCTTCCAATACACGTGGCATGAGTTTTTCTTGGCAATACGCTGCAGCTGCATCACGCACCATGCGTTCATCTTCATTTAACTGACGGCCGAGTAATAAAGGATCTTCCCAATGAAATGCAGTTGAACTCATAGTGATCTTTCGGGTAAAAATTGGACAACACAGATAGATGCAAATTATTTAATTTTTATGCTCGCAGCCTTGAACATCATCACAGCAAGCATGACATTGTATGACAATGATTCAACTCAATGATGCATATGCTCACCAGGCACGACTTCAAGATAAGGCGCTGGGTAGGGAAGCTTGTCCGTTGCTGAAGCAGGGATTTGATTCCAATCCAAACGACCTTGTTCGCAAAGCTGCGTAACAGGTAAATAAATTTTACCTGTCTTACCCCAAACTTTGACTTGAATAACAAATTCATCAAAGTGGGCATCTAATAATTTACCGCCCTTCCAAATGATGGTTCTCACATCACGTTTAATTTCCTTGCCGTGAGAAAGATAAGGCTGAGCTAAATCACGCACTTCAGTCTCGACTACCCAACCTGCTTTAGGCATGGGCTTAGCCCCCATTAATGATTCAGGTATCGTCACGATGACTTGTGTCGTCGCTGATCCTTCACATCCATGGGTAGCAGCAATCGCAAGGCGTTGATAACTACCTTGTGGTGCTTGCTTAGGCTGCAAAGTAGCATGTGCATAAGCCCCAGTTTGTAAGCCTATATATAAACCGAGTAAACAAGTTAACTTAAATAAATTCAATTGCATCATGTGCGTTGTGTTTACCATTTCGTTTCTAAGCCTATGTTGATTGAACGACCCATGCCTGGGTAATACGCATTTCCAGGACTTCCACCAAAACCTGCACCAATGTTGGTTGTAGCAGCATATCGCTTATCAGCTAAATTTCGCGCATCGATAAACCATGTTGATTTTTGATCTAATGGACCACCGGCTTTAAATCCTAAGATGGCATATGGATCATTGCTAACTGAATTGGTGTTATCCATAGGTGCTTTGGTTGGCACCCACTCTAGCTTGGGACCTGCGTAATAAGCTGGCATGCCTCGGCTATTACTGACATCACTCCAGCGATATAGCAACTCACTACGAATAATCAAAGGTGGAAAACCTGGCATGCGATTATTCCCATATTGAGCATCACCATCAAAACGGAAATCACTATATAAAAGTGCAGTTCGCGTTTCCCAATGACGATCTATCAAAGCACCAGCTCCTAACTCTATACCCTGATGAACTGTCCTTGGAATATTGATAGTTGCATTCGTTCCAAAAGATGAGCAAGTTGTTGAGCCATTGATACATACTGTTTGAAACTCATTCTTAAGCTGTGAACGATAAAGTGTCACGTCCCAGAAACCTTGATCTCGCCCTTGATTAAAATTGAGCTCACCTCGCGATCCAATTTCTATTGTAGTACCTGTTTGCACCTTTGCAGCTAGCATCGTAGTTGCAACATCAAAGATAGGTGGTTCAAAATTTTTACTGATGTTTGCAAATACTTGTGAGCTTGCACTCAGATTATGAATCACGCCTAGGCGTGGTATCCATTGTGTATATTTAGTATTGTAATTTGCAGATGATGCTAGTAGATCGTTTTTCTTTCTATTCGCTTCTTCGTACTGTAAGGAAGTGATAAGAGTTGTTGCAGCATTAATTTGAAATTTATTTTCTACTAAAAATCTGTGGTTTTCTGATTTTTGTGAGGCATCTGAAGTTAAAGCGCCTTGCGTGAATCCTCCACTTACAGCACTCCTCTTTGCTTGTGTTGTACCAAAATCTGGAAGATACCCAAAAGTTAAAAGATTATCCGATCCAAATAGCTTGTTCTTATTAGCGACCTTGATATGACCACCATATGTCATCGTATTTTGCTCGATGAATCCGAATGTAATTGGATGCCATAAATCATGGTGCATAACATAGGTTGCTAATTCATATTCAGTATCGCCATTTTTGTACACGGTTTTATTAGCGATTCTTTGTGCATCTACATCCCTACGCTGAAAATTACTTGGCCACGTAGCATCTTGTGCTGCCCTAGGATCTGCTAAAAGCTGTGCTCTTGAAATTGTTCCTGGTAATTGGGATCGACTTCTCACTACACCCACAAAAAATCTAGACTCTAAAACAGAATTAATTTTCACACCCGTATTCGCCACTACTTTTTCACTGTTTTGCGCAGAATGATTTCGATAGCCGTCTTGTGTCATGGCGTTGGCTGAGATGTTGTAATCCCAAACATTCCCATTGCCATCAGTCGGCTTAACTACGCCACCAGTGATGGCTTGTAAGCGTGCATATCCAAAACTGCCTGCTTCCGCTCTACCTAAAAATTTTGGACTATCGTAACCCGTTGGTGACACATAATTAATCGCACCACCCAATGTACTTGCTCCATAACCTAAGGCATTCGCACCACGTATCACTTCTACATAACGTGCTGCAGAAGGATCGATGGTTTGCATATCAAAGAATCCATCAGCATAGTTAATAGGTATGCCGTCTTGTAAGACCTTGATACCAAAGCTATGAAAAGCTCTACTTAAAGCAGAGCCACGCATTGAGATTCTGGCTTCTTCTGATCCAAAACGATCTTGAATAAACACACCTGGCGCCATACCTAAACTGTCTGTCCATGTAGAGACACGACCTTCACCAACCACACTCATATCTACAATTGAAGCACCACCTGGTATTTTTTTGACTGCTTCTATTGCTTGATTAATGTTTGGCTGAGTCATCGTTGATTCACGTTGACCTATAACAGGCACAGGATCCAAGCTTGCCTCTGCAAATACTTGCGACATGGGTAAGCCAGAACCAATAGATGCAATTAACAATGCCAGAACTGCAGGCTTACAACTAATATCTTTATGATTTGTTTTCTCACCTACTTTAGATAATAATTTTTTACTCACAATATGCCTCTTATAACAATTTCATGAGTCCATTTACTATTAATGGCCGTGATGATGCGCATGCCCTGCATCTTGTTTCATCGATGCACGCGCTTGTGCTTTGACTTTGACGCTTTGTTTTTTACCTTCTGCATCTTGAAATTCAAGATTTAGATTTACAGTTGAACCTGCCTGCACAGGCTTTTTAAGATTCATTAACATGATGTGATAACTACCTGGCTTGAGCTCTACAGATTTGCCAGCATCGATCACAACTTCATTTACTTGACGCATTTTCATAACGTCACCTTGCATACTCATTTCATGTATTTCTAAAGCTTCTGCAACAGTTGAGTTAGCACCGACTAATTTCACTGCTTTATCTGAAGTGATCTGCATGAATGCTCCGGTCACTTTTTGTTCAGCGACAGTCGTCCTTACCCATGCATCCTTAACGATGATTTCTGCTGATGCTGCGATTGAAATAAACAATAAGCTTGCTGTTATGAGATGTTTCATTTTTTACCTTTTAAGAAAAATTAAGTATTGATAAGAATTAGTTTGCATGCCTGTGCAAGCTTTGCACTAGGCGATACATGGTCTAGCATTGAGTTGCATAAGCACACGCATCTTGCATTTGATAGATAAAGCAGACCACTCCAGATAAAACAATAGAGTCAACCAGTCGATGACTAGTTAAAGCAGCTTTGTAGAATCAAAAATGTGAAGGGGGAGCGCGGGAAAGAATGACATGACCGGCATAGATAGACGCCGCATCATGTTGTGTGATTTGCACTTCAGAAGAAGTGAGATCACTAGGAGGGATATAACGGGTGGCATCAAATTCAGCACCAGCTCCCGTTGTACTACAAAAAACGCAATGATCAGCATGGGCTGATGCATGTTGCGTAGAACCAGGGTGATTATCTTGTGCGACCCATTTGCTACCTTGGGCACTACACACCTCTACCCAACCGGCTGCACTTAATCCATTTTTCGCATTATGTTGCGCCGCAAAAGCAGGCATTACTGCCTGTAGCATGATCGCTATGAGCAGAAATTTGGCAATGCGTCGAAAAAATGGAGAGAGATTTTTCACAGACGTCATTATATGTCAGCAAAAGTTTTCAACCTATCTGTCGATGCTTGGTTTACAGATGAAGGATTTTTCTCGGTTAAATAATCTGATTAAGACTTAGCTTGAGATGCAGTGAATGTGGGGCTTTATGTGAGATTTTATTTGGAAAAAATCGTGCATGCATACCAAATCAACAAATACGAAGTGCAATGATCAGTATGTAGTTATTAATATAGTAATTTAGGGATTAAATCTCACTTAATCCTCTGTTACTGTTTAACAAATTGTTATGCTTAGCCTTATGTTAGATTTTGTAAATTTTAAAAAAACTGGACTAATTTAACAAAATAAAATTATCTAAAGATTAATTTATCGAAGTAATTTGTTTGGAATTGGCTACTTAGCTAGAGAAAATTCCAAACTTGTATTTGCTGCATTGCGGAATAATCAAATGTCCGGCACAATTCCGGTGTCTTGAATGAGAGGTCACAATGCTCTATCAGTTGCACGAAATGAATCGTACGCTGCTAAGTCCCCTAATTCAGTGGGCTGAAGCTTCCTCTAAATTATTTACCAGCCCTGTTTCTCTACTCGCTCACTCTCCTTTTTCCCAGCGTATCGCAGCCGGCTACGAGTTGATGTTCCGACTTGGTAAGCAATATGAAAAGCCTGAATTCGGCATCACGACCATTGAGGTTGATGGCATTAGCGTCGACATCACTGAAGAAATCGTAATCAATAAACCCTTTTGTAGCTTGCGTCACTTCCGCAAGGATTTATCAGGAACTACGCTCTCCAAAGTAAAGCATCCTAAGGTGTTGTTGGTGGCTCCGCTCTCAGGTCATCATTCAACGCTGTTGCGCGATACTGTACGTGGCCTGTTACCGAATCATGATGTTTACATCACCGATTGGACTGATGCACGTATGGTGCCCTTGGATAAAGGCGCTTTCCATCTGCATGACTATATTTATTATGTACAGGATTTCATACGTCATTTAAGTCCCGACCTGCATGTGATTTCTGTCTGTCAGCCTACGGTTCCTGTGCTTGCAGCGATATCACTGATGGCAAGTGATGGCGAAAAGATTATGCCTAAGTCTATGGTGATGATGGGTGGCCCTATCGATCCGCGCAAATCACCTACCCAAGTCAACGATTTAGCAACCGACAAACCTTTCTCATGGTTTGAAAACACTGTCATTTATAGTGTGCCTTCGAATCATCCTGGAGTTGGTCGTAAGGTTTATCCAGGATTTTTACAGCATGCTGGTTTTGTAGCGATGAATCCGCGTCGTCATGCTGAAAGTCACTGGGAGTTTTATCTGCATTTACGTCGTGGTGACAATGAATCTGCTGAAGAGCATCGTAAGTTTTATGATGAATACAATGCAGTTTTAGATATGCCTGCTGAGTATTATTTAGAGACGATACAAACTGTGTTTCAAGAATTCCGTTTACCTACTGGTACATGGGAAGTGGAAGGCAAACTGGTACGTCCAGAAGACATAAAAAATGTCGCCTTATTTACAATTGAAGGCGAACTCGATGATATTTCTGGTTCTGGTCAAACGCGTGCGGCACATGAACTGTGCAAACATATTCCTAAAGAGATGAAACATCATTACACCGCACCTCAATGTGGACACTATGGCATTTTCTCAGGCAGACGTTGGCGCGAAATGATAGTTCCACAGATAACTGAATTCATCCGTAACCACGGCTAAGTACAGCTAACTCAAATATTGGTATGTAGGCCGCTTCGATTGAAGCGGCCTTTTTATTGAACCGCACCATTTGATGACTTGCACAAATGTCGGATAATGGCGAACTATGTCTGAATCCCCCTCCATCCACACAGCGCCGTCGCTAGCAGATCAAATTGAAGATCTGCTACCGCAAACCCAGTGCACGAAATGTGGCTATCCCGCTTGCCGTCCCTATGCAGAAGCGATTGCTGAGGGCTCAGCAAGTTATAACCAATGCCCTCCTGGTGGTGTGGAAGGAGTAAAACGTTTAGCGACGCTCTTAGGAAAACCGGTTATTCCACTCAATCCTGTACATGGATTTGAACGTGCGCGTCCTGTTGCTGTGATTGATGAAAGTGCCTGTATAGGTTGCACGCTTTGTATACAAGCCTGTCCTGTGGATGCCATAGTCGGTGCTGCCAAACAAATGCACACGGTTATTCCAGAACTTTGTACAGGTTGTGATTTATGTGTACCACCCTGCCCTGTTGATTGCATTGCCATGTTGCCAGTGACTGCGGATAAAACTGGTTGGGCAGCATGGTCACAAGAGCAAGCAGATGCTGCACGCACACGACATGACAGTCGTACCCTTAGACTACAAAGAGAAAAAACTGAGAATGATGTACGCTTAGCTGCTAAAGCTGCTGCAAAACTAAAAGAGCTGGATAGTGAATCAGCTTTATCAGCAGAAGAAAAAACCGAGAAAGAACGTAAACGCGCGATTATTCAAGCGGCGATTGAGCGTGCTCGCATACAAAAAGAACAGGCAGCGAATAAACCGCCTGAGTCCACATCATGAATCTTGAAAAACGCAGTGCGATTTTTGCGCGCTTAAAAGAAGTTAATCCTCATCCCACTACTGAGCTTGAATACACCTCACCATTTGAATTACTGATTGCCGTCATCTTATCGGCACAAGCTACAGATATATCGGTGAATAAAGCTACACGTAAGTTATTTGCAGTTGCCTCAACACCGCAAGCGATTGCTGCATTAGATGTCGATGGTTTAATTCCTTATATACAAACCATAGGTCTTTATCGCAATAAAGCAAAAAATGTGATTGAGACTTGTCGCATTTTATGTGAACAGTATGCAGGTGTTGTACCGCGCGAACGTGAAGCTTTACAAGCCTTACCTGGTGTAGGACGTAAGACTGCGAATGTGGTTTTAAATACTGCATTTGGTATTGCAGCTATGGCAGTTGATACACATATTTTCAGAGTATCAAACCGTACTGGTATCGCTCCAGGTAAGAATGTCGATGTGGTTGAACATAAGTTAATGAAATTCATTCCTGATGAATACATTATGGATGCACATCATTGGTTGATCTTACATGGACGTTACACATGCATTGCGCGTAAACCTCAATGCTGGAATTGTGTGATTGCTGATCTATGTGAATTTAAATCTAAGACAGCTGAGCCTGAACATGGCGTATGAAATAGGTTAAGGAAAAACTACACTCTATGTTTAATCCCACTAAAGAAGAAGTAAGACATTTTTTTTGCGAGGTGTGGCGTAAGTCACAAGTTGATGCTGTTCTCACTCCACTAGAAGCAATTGCACGCGACTGGATGTTGCAGCACACCGAGTATGCAGAGGACTTTACAAACAACGAAGCTGCAACAGCAGACTATTCCATCGATGCAGGTAAATCCAATCCCTTCTTACATTTATCTATGCATTTATCGATTGCAGAGCAAATCTCGATTGATCAACCTGCTGGTATACGTGACGTCTTTCAAGCTCTCGCTACACGTTGTGGTTCTGAACATGATGCGCATCATGAAATCATGGAGTGCCTAGGTCAAATGCTATGGACTGCGCAGCGCTCTGGACTACCACCGGATGGTGAAACTTATTTGGAATGTATACGTCATCGCTAAGATCAACTTTGTGCAGACGAAAAAAAAGCCAGAACAAATGTTCTGGCTTTTCTTTTTTGAATTACAGCTTACTTACGATTAACGAGTGATCCTTGCAAGCTAGATAGATAAGCAGCGATATCACGTATCTCTGTTTTGCTTAGTGGCTTAGCCATACCAGCCATGATCGCATTGCCACGACCATTAGCACCGGTTGCGCCACGCTGATAAGCAATCAAAGAATGCTCTATGAAATCTGCATACTGACCAGCTAACTTGGGATAGCTAGGATCAACTGGAGTGTTGTAGTCAGCACCATGGCATGACGCGCAGTTATATTTTTGTGCAGCAGCTTTGCCTGCTTCGATGTTTGCAGCAGCAGCCTCTGTAAAGCTGATGACGGTAGCGATAGTCGCCAACAAAACTAAGATCTTTTTCATGTTGGTTTTCCCTTATTTCTTTTGAGCGTAATAAGCTGCGATGTCCGCGATGTCTTGATCGGACAAACCTGCTGCAATACCACGCATAGTGGGGTGATTACGATCGCCTTTTTTATAGGCAGCTAATGCTGACGCTATATATTTTTCAGACTGACCACCTATCATAGGTACGCGATATACCTCAGGAAAAGAAGCTTTATATCCAGGGATACCGTGGCAGCCTACACACATGGCAACCTTGTTTTCTGCAGCTTTGGCGTTGGCCACGATGTCCGCAGCTACGGACATTTGGGCAACGCCCGCCAATGCGAGGAATGCTAAAAGTTTTTTCATGATGTTCCAGGGAAGTTAAACCAAAACTGGTGTTGCGGAAATTGCCTAAAAAGCAATGTAAAGCAAAAATATCGTTGCTCAGCCGCACAAAAACCGCACAATTCTAACCTAATTGGCAAGCTCAGTCCATTTAACAGGCGCCATAAAAAAGTAGAACTCTAGACAAGATAGCAATTCAATAATTTTCAATTCAAGAACTTGGTTTTTACTGGCGCTCACCAGAACTACTTGCGCTCTCGTTTATACTCCGAAGTATTTTTCCCCCTAATAGCGATCTCACACCATGTCATCCTCAGCAAAATTTGAAGGCTCAGACAGCTACGTTGCCACCCATGATTTAAAACTAGCTGTGAATGCAGCATTAACTTTGCAACGCCCTCTATTAATAAAAGGCGAACCAGGTACAGGCAAAACTATGTTGGCTGAAGAAGTCGCGCGCGGTTTGGGCATGCCTTTATTGCAATGGCATATTAAGTCCACCACCAAGGCACAACAGGGTTTATATGAATATGACGCTGTGTCGCGCTTGCGTGATTCTCAATTAGGCGATGAACGTGTTAAAAATATCGATAACTATATTGTGCGTGGTGTGCTCTGGCAGGCATTCACTGCTGATGAACCTGTCGTATTGTTGATTGATGAAATCGATAAAGCAGATATTGAATTCCCTAATGATTTATTACGCGAACTCGATCGCATGGAATTCTATGTGTATGAAACACGCGAGATGGTAAAAGCAGTGCATAGACCACTCGTGATCATTACCTCGAATAATGAAAAAGAATTACCCGATGCTTTTTTACGTCGCTGTTTTTTCCACTACATTAAATTCCCCGATAAAGAAACCATGCAGCAAATCGTGGATGTGCATTTCCCCAAACTCAAACAAGATTTATTGGCACAAGCACTGAATGTATTTTTTGAAGTACGTGATGTATCAGGCTTAAAGAAAAAACCCTCTACATCAGAATTACTCGATTGGTTGAAACTTTTACTCGCCGAAGATATTCCTGCTGAAGCATTGCGTAGCGCTGATCAAAAAAGCATTGTTCCACCTTTACATGGCGCCTTACTTAAGAATGAACAAGACGTACATTTGTTTGAACGCTTGATGTTCATGTCGCGCAACAATCGTTAATTGTCTGTAGAACCGAATCATCTATGTTGATCGATTTCTTTTTCACGCTGAAAGAAGCCAAACTTCCTGTGTCTATCAAGGAGTTTTTGGTTTTGCTGGAGGCTATGCAAAAAAATGTGATCAGCAATTCACTCGATGAATTTTATTTTTTATCGCGCACGACCTTAGTAAAAGATGAAGCGCATTACGATAAATTCGATCAAGCTTTTGGCCTATATTTTCATGGCATAGCAACGTTGTTTGAAAAAATAGATGAGATACCACTCGACTGGTTGATGAAACGCATGCAACGCGAACTCACACCAGAACAGCAAGCCGCTCTAGAGAAATTCGGCTATGACAAGTTAATGGATAGACTGAAAGAGCTACTCAAAGAACAAAAAGAACGACATGAAGGTGGCAATAAATGGATAGGCACAGGTGGCACTTCACCATTTGGGAACGGCGGTCAAAATCCTGAAGGCATACGCATAGGTGGTGAAGGTGGTAACCGTACTGCAGTCAAAGTATGGGAGCAACGCGCTTTCCGTGATTACGATAGTGAACGCGAACTTGGCACACGGAATATTAAAGTCGCGCTGCGTCGTTTGCGTCGCTTTGCGCGTGAAGGTGCGCAAGATGAATTAGCACTGGACGACACCATACGGGCTACTGCCAATAACGCGGGTTGGTTAGATCTGCGCATGCAAGCTGAACGTAAAAATAAAGTCAAAATCCTCATGTTGATGGATGTGGGCGGTACTATGGATGACCACATCGCTCGCGCAGAAGAACTATTTTCAGCGGCGAAATCTGAATTTAAAAACATGGAGTTTTTCTATTTCCATAACTGTGTGTATGAAACCTTATGGAAAAATAACCGGCGTCGTCATGCTGAACGCTTTTCGACTTGGGATGTTATTCGCAAATATCCTCCCGATACCAAACTCATTTTCGTTGGCGATGCCACCATGAGTCCGTATGAAGTCTTGCAGCCTGGTGGCTCCGTTGAATATAACAATGAAGAAGCTGGTGCAGTCTGGTTACAGCGTTTTACCAGCACTTTTCCTAAATTTATTTGGCTCAACCCTGAACCTGAGGGTCTTTGGCAATATCGACAATCTATCGCCATTATTCGTCAATTAATGAGTAATCGCATGTTCCCTGTCACCATAGAAGGCTTAGAACGTGGCATGACTATGCTGAGTAAGTAAAGGTGTCATCAGCAAGCAATTCCCCTTTTAGTAAGAATTTTTATTAGAATTCACAGAATTTTGTCTGGTTAGACAAATCTATTATTCGTTTTATTTTTTTATCGGCGACTCACTACACAGTATGGCAACTAAAAAATCTGAGTACAGCGAATCATCCATACGCGTTCTTAAAGGACTTGAACCGGTCAAACAAAGACCGGGTATGTATACCCGCACTGAAAATCCTCTCCACATTATTCAAGAAGTGATTGATAACGCTTCTGATGAAGCGCTCGGTGGTTATGGCAAAAACATTATCGTCACCATGAACGCAGATGGTAGTGTGAGTGTGGAAGATGATGGACGTGGTATTCCGGTTGGCTTGCATCCAGAAGAAAAAGTACCGACCGTAGAAATCGTTTTCACACGTTTGCATGCAGGCGGTAAATTCGATAAAGGTTCTGGTGGTGCTTATGCTTTCTCAGGCGGCTTACATGGTGTCGGTGTTTCCGTCACTAATGCACTCGCATCGAAACTAGAAATTACGGTTTGGCGTAAAGATGAAAAAGGCAATGGAGTACATCAACTCACTTTTGCTGATGGCAATGTCATCTCTAAACTCAAATCACGCGCTGCGGGCAAAGAAGATAAAAAATCAGGCACACGTGTCACTGTCTGGCCTAATCCTAAATATTTTGATTCTGCTGTTATTCCACTGCCTGATTTACTACGCTTACTCCGTTCTAAAGCGGTACTACTACCTGGCGTTAAAGTCACCTACCATCATGCAAAAAGTGGTGACACCCAAGTATGGGAATATGCACAAGGCTTACGTGGCTACTTAAATGAACAACTTGCTCAAAGCTCAGGCTCACAACTCTTAGTACCTTTGTTTGAAGGCGAAGAATACGCAAAAGCCGATGCAGATGGTTTTGCTGAAGGTGAAGGCGCAGCATGGGTAGTAGCATGGACTGAGGATGGCAATGTGGTGCGTGAGTCTTATGTGAATTTGATACCCACACCAGCAGGCGGTACACATGAATCCGGTTTGCGTGAAGGCTTGTTTGGTGCAGTAAAAAGTTTTGTGGAAATGCATTCACTCTTACCTAAGGGTGTAAAACTGTTACCGGAAGATGTGTTTGCACGTACTTCCTTTGTGTTGTCAGCTAAAGTGCTTGACCCACAATTTCAAGGACAAATTAAAGAGCGTTTGAATTCACGTGATGCAGTGCGTTTAGTTGCAGGTTACTCGCGTAGTTCATTAGAGTTATGGCTGAATCAGCATGTAGATCACGGTAAAAAAATTGCTGAGCTCGTGATTCGTCAAGCACAAAGTCGTTTACGTTCTGCGCAAAAAGTAGAAAAACGTAAATCCTCAGGTGTGGCAGTCTTACCTGGCAAACTCACTGATTGCGAATCAACAGATTTAACGCGCAATGAAATCTTTTTAGTTGAGGGTGATTCAGCCGGTGGTTCTGCAAAAATGGGACGTGATAAAGAATTTCAAGCGATCTTGCCATTACGTGGCAAGGTATTAAATTCATGGGAAACAGAACGTGATCGTTTATTTGCTAACAATGAAATTCACGATATCGCGGTTGCGATAGGTGTCGATCCTCACAGTAAAAATGATAATCCTGATTTATCAGGTTTACGTTATGGTCGTATTTGTATCTTGTCTGATGCTGACGTAGATGGCTCACACATACAAGTATTGCTTCTGACTTTATTCTTCCGTCACTTCCCTAAGCTTATAGAGCACGGACATATTCATATCGCACGACCACCGCTGTATCGCGTTGATGCGCCTGCACGCGGTAAAAAACCTGCGCAGAAAATCTATGCATTAGATAACGGCGAATTAACTGCGATCGAAGACAAACTCAGAAAAGACGGCGTGAAAGAAAATGGCTGGAGCATTGCCCGCTTTAAAGGCTTGGGTGAAATGAATGCAGAACAGTTATGGGAAACCACCATGAATCCAGATACACGCAGATTACTGCCTGTAGCACTAGGTGAATTTAATCAGGCTGCATCGGAGGCGCGCTTTACTATGCTGATGGGCAAAGGTGAAGCTGGTGCACGACGCAACTGGTTAGAAGAACATGGCAACGAAGTAGAAGCCGACATTTAAAGAAAAGCAAAGACCATGCATTGCTCACACTGAGCTTGAATCACTTTAAAAAACAAAAGAACCTATTACCATGAGCGATCAAATTACTCTCTTATCTCCTGCGGCTGATGATGGCGCTGAGTCACTCACACTCGCCACCTTTGCTGAGCGTGCTTATCTCGACTACGCTATCTCTGTTGTTAAAGGACGTGCATTACCTGATGTGTGTGATGGTCAAAAGCCAGTACAACGTCGCATTTTGTATGCAATGGATCAACTGCGACTCGACTATACAGCTAAGCCACGTAAATCCGCAGCTGTGGTCGGTGATGTGCTCGGTAAGTTACATCCGCATGGTGATCAATCTGTGTATGACGCCATGGTGCGTATGGCACAAGATTTTTCATTACGCTATCCATTGATCGATGGTCATGGCAATTTTGGTTCGCGCGATGGTGATGGTGCAGCAGCGATGCGTTATACCGAAGCGCGTCTCACACCTATTTCAAAACTACTACTCGATGAAATCGATATGGGCACGGTGGATTTCCAGCCCAACTATGATGGATCGACGCAAGAACCACGTTTACTACCAGGACGCTTACCCTTTGTTTTATTAAATGGTGCATCCGGTATTGCAGTTGGTATGGCGACAGAAATCCCTTCGCATAATTTAACGGAAGTCGCTAAAGCAGCGGTTGCAATGATACGCAACCCAAAAATCTCGCATGATGAATTAATGTCGCTGATACCAGGACCAGATTTTCCTGGTGGCGGTCAAATCATTACTCCACCTTCTACCTTGTCTGAAATTTATTCAGCAGGTCGCGGTAGTATTAAAGTGCGCGCATGTTGGAAAATTGAAGACATGGCACGTGGACAGTGGCAGTTGGTGGTCACTGAGCTACCACCTGGTGTGTCAGCTCAAAAAATTCTAGAAGAGATAGAAGAACTCACTAATCCTAAAATTAAGCTAGGCAAGAAAAGTTTATCGCCAGATCAACTCGCAAATAAACAAACCATACTTGCTGTGTTAGATACAGTACGTGATGAATCAGGACGTGAAGCACCAGTGCGCTTAGTGTTTGAACCAAAAACACGTAATCAAGATCAAGATGAGTTTAGCAATCTCTTATTAGCTCACACCTCTTTGGAAACCAGTGTGGGTGTGAACTTGGTGATGATAGGTTCAGATGGCAAACCACGTCAAAAAGCCTTAGGCGATATTATTTTTGAATGGATAGGTTTCCGCTTTCATACCGTCACACGTCGTACACAACATCGCTTAAGTAAAGTAGATGATCGCATTCATATTCTAGAAGGTCGACAGACTGTACTTTTGAATATAGATAAGGTCATTAAAATCATACGTGAATCAGATGAACCTAAAGAAGCGCTCATCAAAGCATTTAAACTATCAGACAGACAAGCTGAAGATATTTTAGAAATTCGTCTGCGTCAGTTAGCACGTTTAGAAGCGATCAAGATTAAGCAGGAATTAAAAGAGCTAAAAGAAGAGAAAACAACGCTACAAGATTTGCTCGACAATCCTGCTTCGATGAAAAAATTGCTCATCAAAGAAATTGAAGGTGATGCAAAATTATATGGTGATGCTCGCCGCACCTTAATTGAAGAAGCAGAACGTGCTGTGGCTGAACAAAAACTGATTGATGATCCTGTTACTGTCATCATTTCACAAAAAGGCTGGGTGCGTTCACGTAATGGTCATGGCCATGATGCACAACAATTTAGCTTCAAGACAGGTGATGGCTTATACGGCGCCTTTGAATGTCGCACCACCGATCATGTATTAGCCTTCGGCTCGAACGGTCGTGTGTACTCTATCTCAGTGGCACAATTACCTGGTGCACGTGGTGATGGCGTTCCTCTCACAACTTTCGTAGAAGTGGAAGCTGGTACACGATTGGTCAGTTATTTTGCTGGTACTGCAGAGACCCAATTAATGCTGTCATCAACTGGTGGTTATGGTTTTTCTGCTAAAGCTGGCGATATGATTAGTCGTCAAAAAAGTGGTAAATCT